>ENA-OQCN01000695-OQCN01000695.1-human-gut-metagenome-genome-assembly--contig:-NODE-695-length-17826-cov-5.079383_pt1 | contig 17826 bp, 25 predicted proteins | sample MGYA00242497_ERZ504576 | MGnify/ENA primary metagenome ERZ504576 (study PRJEB26092, sample SAMD00036296) | human gut metagenome | host: Homo sapiens | study: EMG produced TPA metagenomics assembly of... | reverse complement strand
GCCGCGGAAGCCGCCATTGCGGTTGCGCCGGGGCGGCGGCCATTGCCCCGCGGGCGGCGCTCGCCGTAGGTGTTGTCGGTCTGGGCATCGGGAGCAGTGGAGTAGATGACCACACGGCGGTCACGGCCTTCCCCCTTGCTCTCGCTGCGCACACCCTCCATCTTGCCAATGGCAGAGTGGATGATGCGGCGCTCGTAGGGGTTCATGGGCTCCATGGCAAAGCTGCGGCCGGTCTTGCGCACCTTGTTGCCAATGCGCTGTGCCAGCACGGTCAGGTCATTCTCACGCTTGTCGCGGTAGCCGGCCACATCCAGGCCCAGCTTGATGTAATCGCCTTCCAGACGGTTGGCCACCAGGCTTGCCAGATAGGACAGGCTCTCCATGGTCTCGCCGCGGCGGCCGATCAGGCACCCAGCTTCTCGCCATCCAGACGGATGATGGTAGCCTCGCCCTTCTGCACGGCGCTGAAGGTAACATTCTCCACGCCCATCAGGGCAATGACTTCCTTCAGGTAGTCCACAGCGGCCTTGACTTTGGCGTTCTCTTCGATATTGATGGGAACTTCCGGCTCCTCACCCTCTGCGGCGGGGTCAGCAGTCTCCTCAGCAGGAGCGGCCTCCTCTGCCACAGGGGCAGCGGCAGGCTCCTCGGCCTTGGGTTCCTCAGCGGGAGTTTCCTCCACAACAGGCTTTCCCTCAGGCTCCACCTTCTCCTCCACCACGGGAGCGGCCGGGGCATCGGCTCTTCCACGCTCACACGCACCTTGGCGGGGGTGGTCTTCAGGCCCAGAAAACCAGTTTTCTGGGGCATTTCGAGCACTTCATAGCTCACATTCAGGTCGTCGGCCTGCACGCCCAGCAGGGCGCAGGCTTTTGCGCGGGCTTCATCGACCGTCTTGCCGGTCGCTTCCTGAGTACGGATCATAACCGTCAATCCTCCTTCTTGTTTTCCAGCTCGCTCAGCGGAACGGTGCGCTCGTCCTTATAGCGCTCCTCATCCAGCTTGCGGGCATACTCCAGGCGGCGCTTGTTCATTTCGCTGGCGGAGATATTCTTCTCCACGACCTCGCCGGTCTTTTCATCCGTGACCTTGATGGTGGTGCTCTTTACACCGCGCTTCTGCTCCTTCTTGCGGGCAGCCATCTCGGCGGCGACCTCTGCCTTCATCTTCTCGGGGTCGTAGATCTTCTTCATCACCAGGCTCTGCACGGTCATCAGGATGTTGGAAACAACGTAGTACAGAGAGAAAGCGCTGGGCACGGTGAAGCAGAAGAAGACGTACATCAGCGGCATCATATACATGGTCAGCTTCATGCTGCCCTGCATCTCCTGGCCGCTGGCTTCATGCTGATGTGGGTGGACAGGAACATGGTCACGATCGCCAGGACCGGAGGATCAGCAGGGGCAGATTCTCTGCAGCCAGGCTGTACTGGGGCACACGGGTCAGGTCGATGCCAAAGAAATCCATGTGCTGGCCGAACTCGGTGATGGTAGCCACCTGATCCGGGGTGAAGCAGGAGGAAACGGTGCTCTCGCCTGCAATGACCTGTGCAATGATGTTGGTGTCGCGGGTCACAGTGGTAAAGCTGATACCCATGCAGTCAGGGCCTCACCTGCGGCGGTCAGGGCATCGGCACCAATGTGGAAGATGCGCTGCAGCGGGCGGTACACCACCTCGATAACGCCGAACATGACCAGGAAGTTGACCAGCATGGGCATACAGCCTGCGGTGGGCTTGTAGCCCTGCTCCTGCAGCTTCATCAGCTCTTCCTGCTGCTTTTCGGGCTTGTCGCGGTACTTTTTCTGGATCTCGGCCACCATGGGCTGGAAAGCGCTCATGCGGGCCATACTCTTCTGCTGGTTGAGCTGGAGGGGGATCTTGATCACGGTGATGAGCAGGGTGAACAGGATGATGTCCCAGCCGTAGTTGGGGATCAGCTTGTAGATCCACTCCATTACATAGCCCAAGGGCCAGCCCAGGATGTACAAAGGATTCATAGTTTCGTCCATTCTGCCCCGCCTGTGGTGCGGGACGTTTAGATTTTTATGAGAAGGACACCCCGCCCACAGTGCGGAGCGTCACAAGAAGCATAAGAACGGATTCAACCTCTCAGTCAACGCCTGCGGCGTTGCCAGCTCCCCTAATAGGGGAGCCCTTGGCAAAACCGTCAACTGGATCGGGCTGCCAAAGCCTCCCCTACCAGGGGAGGTGGCATTGCGAAGCAATGACGGAGAGGTTGTACAAAGGAGCCGTGTATCATAAGCACGCTGCTTAACTGTGCCGCCCCCGGAACAGCTTTGCCGGGGACAGTCTCCGCTCCGGGCTCACCCAGCGGCCTTTGGGCGGCACCGGGTCAAAGCCCCACTGGCCAAGCGGATTGCACCGGGCGATGCGCCAGGCGGTGAGCAGCAAGCCCTTGATGCAGCCATGGGTCTGGATGGCTTCTATGCCATACTGGCTGCAGGTGGGGGTAAAGCGGCAGTTGCGGCCCAGCCCCGGGCTGATAAAGCGCTGGTAGAACCGGATGGGCGCACAGAGCGCGTTCCGGCAGACGCGGGAGACGGGATTCACTGTTTTGCGGCCCGGTCTGCAGGCGGGACCGTGGCCGGGGGCTTTGCGCCCGGCTGCTTTGCCTTGTCGGGCAGGCCGGCCTGGGCAAAGAGCCTGGCCACCACTTCGCTGAGCTGCCAGCTCTTCAGGCGGGGGGTCATGCCCCGGGCCACGAACACCAGATCATAGCCACCGATGTTCTGATCCAGGTGCTCATCAATGGCAGCCTTCATCACGCGGCGGGCGCGGTTGCGCTGGACGGCATGGCCGATCTTTTTGGTGGCTGTCAGGCCCACGCGGGTCTTTTTGCCGCGGGTCTTGAGCACATACAGCACCAGCGCCGGGTTCACATAGGACTTGCCGCGGGCATACACGCGGCCAAACTCGCTGTTGCGGCGGATGGGACGATAGCGCACTGCTCCGTCGCCTCCTTTTCGGTTAAAAAATCGCAGAACTTCCCTAAAGGCAAAGTTCAAAATTCAGTATAGCAAAAAAACGCCGACATGAAAAGGCTGTCCGGGCGTTTTTTTGTGCCAAATCTTTTGCCAAATTTTTAGTCATTCCGCGCGCAGAACGTCCAAAATAAGAAAAAGACCGCCAATTCTGGATCAGCAGTCTTTTGTGCGCATGTTCAATTCTGCGCCGGATCCCTGGCAAAGCGGGATCAGACGGTCAGGCTCTTGCGGCCCTTAGCACGGCGAGCATTGATGACCTTGCGGCCGTTCTTGGTGCTCATGCGGGTCAGAAAGCCATGAACTTCCTTGCGATGACGCTTCTTGGGCTGAAAAGTTCTCTTCATGGTTGTATCCTCCGTAAAAACTCGTCCCCGGTAATGGGGTATTTCTGGTCCCAAATTGGGGACAGGCTTGCAATTCAACAGTATATCGCACACTATCCCCTTCTGTCAAGCGTTTTTTTCACTTTCCAGCAAACTTTTTTCAAATTTCTTTGTGAAAAAGCTTTCAACTTTTTCACCGGTTCTCCGTGGAAAACTTTTCTTCTACCATATCTTGTGGCCAAAAACCGTCTTGGACACAAGAGCCGCGAGGGCACGATGGAGCGTCTTTTCTTATGTATTATAAATTACATTATAGAATATAGACGCAGGGAGATTTTTGTGGTATACTAACGGGGTATCAGCAGCATTGTTGAAAACTTCGACCAATTCAATGGAGTGGATGTTTTATGGATTCTTTCAAGGACGTTTTAGAGGCCGCCCAGGCATACTGCAAAACGCAGATGGCCGAGCCGACCTATAATCTCTACATCGACGGACTTGAGCCCATCAGCTTTGAGGACTCAAGCCATATCACCCTGTCGGTGCGCAACGATTTCATCTGCAAGATCGTCACCGACCGCTACCTCGGCCTGCTGAAAGAGGCCTTCAAGACCGTGCTGGGCTTTGACGTGGACATCACGCTGGTGGTGCCCAGCACCCCGCCCCATGAGGTGGTGCTGGCCCAGCAGTACGAGGCAAACCCTGCCTCGCCCCAGGGCAATTACGAGTTCACCTTCGAGAACTTCATCAAGGGTCCCTCCAACCAGTTTGCGTTTGCTGCGGCGCAGGCGGTTGCGGCCAACCCCTCCGGAGCTATAACCCGCTGTTCATCTACGGCGGCTCCGGTCTGGGCAAGACCCATCTGCTCACGGCCATCCAGACCGAGATCAAGCGCACCCACCCCGATTTTGTTATCATGTACGTTACCTGCGAGCAGTTCACCAACGAGCTGATCGCCGCCATCCGCGCCGGCAGCACCGAGGACTTCCGGATGAAGTACCGCGTGGCTGACCTGCTGCTGGTGGATGATATCCAGTTCATCGCCGGCAAGGAATCCACCCAGGAGGAGTTTTTCCACACCTTCAACTCCCTGCACGATGCCCACAAGCAGATCGTGATCGCCTCTGATCGCCCGGCCAAGGAGATCAAGAGCCTGGAAGAGCGCCTGCGCACCCGCTTTGAGTGGGGCCTGACCGCCGATGTCCAGCCGCCTGATTTCGAGACCCGCGTGGCCATCGTCAAGCGCAAGGCCGAGCTGCTCCACCTGGATCTGCCCGAGGATGTGGCGGAATTCATCGCCAACCACCTGAAAAACAATATCCGCCAGCTGGAGGGCGCAGTGAAAAAGCTGAACGCCTACTACATGCTGGAGGGCATCCAGCCTGTCATCAGCGTGGCACAGAATGCCATCAAGGACATCCTCAACGAGACCCAGCCCGTGCCCGTGACCATCGAAAAGATCGTGGGCGAGGTCTCCCGCACCTTCAACGTCTCCCCTGCCGACATCCGGGGCACCAAGCGGAACGCCAACGTTGCATCCGCCCGCCGCGTGGCGATCTATATCCTGCGCGAAGTCACCGGCATGAGCATGGAGGAGATCGGCCGGGAGTTCTCGGGCCGTGACCACTCCACCATCGTCTACTCCCTCAAGACCATGGAGCGGGACATGAAGAATGACCAGCACCTGCGCGAAACCGTCAGCGACATCATCAAGAACGTCAAGGCCTGACGGAAAAACAGGGGCAAAAGTCATACTCTCACAGGGGATAAAACCCCAAATATGGGGAGAAATGCAGGGGAATCCGGGAAAACAGAACAAGATATTGTGGTCAGACGACAAAGTTCTCCACTCTTTCCACCGAGTTTTCAACATTCAACTTCTGTTTTGCACACCCGCCGTGGAAAGAAAAGCGGCTCCAGCCCTTTCCACAAGCCTTTCACACTGCATTCACAAGCCGGTGGAAAACCATGGAGCCGCATCATTCCACACATTTTCCGACTTTTCCACATCTTCCCCAGCCCCTACTACGAATACTACAACAAGTTCAATATAGATTTGGAGGTTTTGTTCCTGTTTTATGGGAGAAAGAACCTCAAAACTTGAATCCAAAATAAGGAGAGACGCGCAATTGAACATCATCTGCGATAAGACCCTGCTGAGTGCAGCCATTGACGGCGTTTCCAAAGCTGTCACCCTGCGCTCCACCATCCCTGTGCTGGAGGGTATCCTGCTGAAAGCCGAAGGCTTCCAGCTTACCCTGACCGGCTACGACCTGGAAATGGGCATCGTGACCACCATTGATGCCAATGTCAAAGAGCCCGGTGAGGTGGTGCTGAACGCCAAGCTGCTCAGCAGCATGGTCAGCCGGATGCCTTCCGGCCAGATCAACATCCAATCTGCCGAAAATGGAAAAACCACCATCCAGAGCGGTGTGGCACAGTTCGAGATCCAGTCCATGAACCCCACCGATTTCCCCGAGCTGCCCAACACCGGTGCCGAGGAGACCCTGAACATCAAGACCGGCGTGCTCCGTGATATGATCGAGCGCACCCTGTACGCCGTCAGTCAGGATGAAAAAAACCTGCGCATACCGGTGAATTATTTGAGATCTCGCCGGATAAGCTGACCGTTGTTGCGCTGGACGGCTACCGTCTGGCCATTGTGGAGCGGCCGGTGGAAGCCATAAAGGAGATCCGTATCATCGTGCCCAGCAAGACCATGAACGAGGTCTCCCACCTGCTGGCCAACGACGACGAGGAGACCGTGCACATCTCCGCCAACCGCCGCTATGTGGTGTTCACCACTGCCGGTTACACCATCATGAGCCGCCTGATCGAGGGCGAGTTCCTCAACTACCACAACGTGATCCCCAATGGCAGCCGCACCAGCGTGGTTCTGGACACCAAGGAATTTATCGAGACCATCGAGCGCGCCTCCCTGATCATTACAGAGCGTTTAAAAAATCCCCTCCGCATCAGTTTTACAGAGGGTAAGTTGTGGTCCGCTGCCAGACCAATCTGGGCCGCGTGGTGGATGAATTCAACGCGCAGTGCGAGGGCGATGAGGTGGAGATCGGTTTCAACAACCGCTATCTGCTGGATGCCCTGCGCAACGCCCGCACCGAGCAGGTCAAGCTGGAGATCAGCGGCCCGCTGAGCCCGGTCAAGGTCCTGCCTACCGAGGGCAGCGACTTTTTGTATCTGGTCCTGCCTGTCCGCTTCAAGAATGATTGAGAGGCATAAAAATGCAAAAAAATTCTCATCCATACGGAATTTATCAAGCTGGATGCCCTGCTGAAATATGCGGGCCTGTGTGAGACCGGCGGCGAAGCAAGGAGCTGGTGCAGGGCGGTGCTGTCAAGGTGAACGGTGAGGTCTGTACCATGCGGGGCAAAAAGTGCCGCGCCGGGGATGTCGTCGAGCTGGACGGCCAGACCGTGGAAGTGGGACAGGGCCAGTAAACCATGCGCCTGCTTTCCTTAGAAGTAACGAATTACCGCAATATTGCATCGGCAAGCCTGACCCCGGGCCGGGAGCTGACCGTGATCTGCGGCAACAACGGCCAGGGCAAGACCAACCTGCTGGAGGCCATCTGGCTGCTGACCGGCGGCAAGAGCTTCCGGGGCGGCAAGGATGCAGAGCTGGTGCGGCGGGGTGAGCCTTTTGCCGTGCTGGAAGCCTCCACGCTCCGGGCACAGCAGGAGGAACAGGAGCCTGACGAGCCGAACCGTGTCCGGCTGACGGTGGGTACCCCGGATTCCCAGCGGCCCGGGCGGTACGCCTCGGTGAACGGGGCAGCACCCAGGCGGGCGGCAGGGCTGGCCGGCAGTTTTCCGGCGGTCGTGTTCGACCCCGGCCACCTGAGTCTGGTCAAGGGAGCACCCGAGGGGCGGCGCAAATTTCTGGATGCCGCCCTCTGCCAGCTCTACCCCGGCTACCTGACTGTGTACCGCCGCTATCTGCGGGCCCTGCAGCAGAAAAACGCGCTGCTGCGCCGCTCCCCTGCCGGGCAGGAACGTCCCTACGCCGAAAAAATGGCCCTGCTCGAGGTGCTGAACACCGAGCTTGCCGCGCAGGGGGAAGCCATCCAGCAGCGGCGGCGGGCCTACCTGGAACGTCTGGCCCCGCTGGCCTGCGCCAATTACGAGGAGCTTTCCCATGGGGCGGAGCGGATGGAGCTGCGGTATGCCGCTCAGTTTGAGCCCGGCGGTCTGGCGGCTCTGCTCAAAGCCCGCCAGAATGAGGAAGTCCGGGCCGGGCAGAGCCTGTGCGGCCCCCACCGGGAAGATCTGGAGCTGCTGCTGGACGGCCAGCCCGCCAGAGTGTTTGCCAGCCAGGGGCAGCAGCGCAGTGTGGTGCTCAGCCTGAAAATGGCCGAAGCCGCCGCCGCTGCCGCCATCACAGGCGAGCACCCCGTCCTCTTGCTGGACGACGTGCTCAGTGAGCTGGATGATGGCCGCAAGCAGTATCTGCTGACCCGGATGCGGGAAAAGCAGACCTTCGTCACCAGCTGTGACGATACGGCCTTCCTGAAAACGGATGGCGAGGTCTACCGCATGAACGGCGGTGTCCTGAGTAAAATCTGAAATGGAGAAATGTTGCATCACTGCATTGCATGAAACGCGGAAAATGCGACAGAATATGCAGTCTGCATCTGCGGGAGAATATACGCAATGTATATCCATCTGGGCCGGGACTATGTCCTGAATGACCGTGATATCATCGGCATCTTCAATCTGGAGACCACCACCGTCTCCCCCCGGGGGCGGGAATTTCTCAACTATGCCCAGAAGAATGGGGCCGTGGTCAGCCTTTCGGATGACCTGCCCCAGTGTTATGTTCTGGCCGATGCCCCCGTGGACACCGTTTATCTTTCGGAGCTGTCCAGCGCGGCCATGAAGCGGCGCACCGAAATGTCGTTCTGAAAAAATCAACAACGATCAATCGATTGAAAAAATATCAAGTAAAGGGAGAAAGGATATGGCAGAGGAAATCATCACCAGCACCAATGTGGAAACCGCGACCGACCATGAGTATAATGCCAGCGAGATCCAGGTCCTGAAGGGTCTGGAGGCCGTGCGCAAGCGTCCCGGCATGTATATCGGCTCCACCGGTGAGCGGGGCCTGCATCATCTGGTCTACGAGATCGTGGACAACGCCATTGATGAAGCGCTGGCCGGCTACTGCAACCACATTGAGGTCAAGATCTTAAAGGATAACATCATTCAGGTCACCGACAACGGCCGCGGTATCCCCGTGGATATCCAGGCCGATACCGGTCTGCCCGCCGTCACCGTCGTTTATACCATCCTGCATGCAGGCGGTAAGTTTGGCGGCGAGAACTCCGGCTACAAGGTGGCCGGCGGTCTGCACGGTGTCGGCGCATCCGTAGTCAACGCCTGTTCTGAGTGGCTGAGGGTCAATGTCCGCCGCGACGGCCATGAATACGAGCAGACTTCCGCCGCGGCGACCCGGACGGCCCCCTGAAGTGTCTGGGCACGGTGGCCGAGGGGGTCACCGGTACCCGCGTCACCTTCAAGCCCGACCCCGAGATGTTCAAGGACACCACCGTCTATAACTTCGAGACGCTGGAAAAGCGCCTGCGCGAGGAGAGCTTCCTGAACGCCGGTGTCAAGATCACCCTGACCGATGAGCGGGAGCTTTACACCCCCGTTCTGGAGGACGGACAGGAGGGCGACCCCTGCTACCGCACCGAGGTCATGTGCTATGAGGGCGGCATCAAGAGCTTTGTCACCTATCTGGGCGAAAAGCGCAATCTGGAGGTGCTCCACCCCAATGTCATCTACCTCAAGGGCCAGACCGAGCGGGGCATGGCCGAGATCGCGCTGCAGTATAATTCCAGCTATAACGAGCTGCTGCTGAGCTTTGCCAACAACGTCAACACCCCGGACGCGGCACCCATGAAGAGGGCTTCCGCACCAGCCTGACCCGTGTGTTCAATGATTACGGCCGCAGCCACGGCCTGCTGAAGGATAAGGACGAGAACCTTTCCGGCTCCGATGTCCGCGAGGGCCTCATCTGTGTCATTTCCGTCAAACTGCAGGAGCAGAGTTCGAGGGCCAGACCAAGGCAAAGCTGGGCAATACCGAGATCCGCACCCTTGTTTCCAACATGGTGTATACCAAGCTGATGGAGTTCTTTGAGGAGAACCCCGGCGTGGCAAAGGCCATTTTTGAAAAGGCCACCCAGGCAGCCCGCGCCCGTGCTGCTGCCAAAAAAGGCCCGGGAGCTGGTGCGCCGCAAGAGCGCGCTGGAGACCAGCCGGATGCCCGGCAAGCTGGCCGACTGCCGTGAAAAAGACCCCACCCGCACCGAGATCTTCATCGTCGAGGGTGACTCTGCAGGCGGCTCTGCCAAGATGGGCCGTGACTCCGCCATTCAGGCCATCCTCCCCCTGTGGGGCAAGATGCTGAACGTGGAAAAGGCCCGCGCGGACCGCATCTACGGCAACGATAAGCTGATGCCCGTTGTGCTGGCTCTGGGCTGCGGCATCGGCGAGGAATTCGATATCTCCAAGCTGCGGTATGATAAAGTGTTCATCATGGCCGATGCCGATGTCGATGGTTCTCACATCTGCACCCTGATGCTGACCTTCTTCTTCCGCTATATGCGCCCCCTCATCGAGCAGGGCCATGTCTATGTCGCCCAGCCGCCCCTGTTCAAGGTGCAGAAGGGCAACACCATCAAGTACGCCTACAACGATGCGGAAATGGCCATCCTCTCGCAGGAGATGCCCGGCGCAAAGGTCAACCGCTATAAGGGCCTTGGTGAGATGAACCCCGAACAGCTGTGGGAGACCACCATGAACCCCGACAACCGCGTTATCGTTCAGATCACCATTGAGGATGCCGAGAAGGCCGATGAAGCCTTTACCATCCTGATGGGCGACCAGGTGGAGCCCCGCCGCCGCTTTATCGAGACCAACGCCCAGTACGCGAAGCTGGATGTGTAATTGGAGGAAACAATGGAAGAAGATTATGTGATGATACCGGGCAGCGGTACCAAAAAGATCATCCGCGATGTCAAGAAGGAGATCGAGACCGCGTTCCTGGACTACTCCATGTCAGTCATCGTGTCCCGCGCCCTGCCCGATGTGCGCGACGGCCTGAAGCCTGTCCACCGCCGCATCCTGTATACCATGCACGAGCGCGGCAACGACCCCAGCCATGCATACCGCAAATCCGCCGACACCGTTGGTGCGGTGCTGGGCTCCTACCACCCCCACGGCGACGCATCCGTTTACGATGCCATGGTCCGTCTGGCACAGGATTTCTCCCTGCGCTATCCGCTGGTGGATGGTCAGGGTAACTTTGGTTCTGTGGACGGCGACCCCCCGGCTGCTTACCGTTACACCGAGGCCCGCATGAGCCGTATGGCCGTGGAGATGCTGACCGATATCGACAAGGATACCATCGACTGGGACCCCAACTTTGATGAGACCAAGAAGGAGCCCAGCGTTCTGCCCTGCCGTTTCCCGAACCTGCTGGTCAACGGCAGTCAGGGCATTGCCGTTGGTATGGCCACCAACATCCCGCCCCACAACCTGAGTGAGGTCATTGACGGCTGTGTGGCCTATATCGAGGACCCGGACATCGACCTGCCCGGCCTGATGGAACACATCAAGGGCCCCGATTTCCCCACCGCCGGCATCATCATGGGCCGCAGCGGCATCCGTGCCGCCTACGCCACCGGCCGCGGCAAGATCACCCTGCGCGGCCGCGCCACCATTGAGGAAAAGAAGAATGGCCGCGCCCAGATCATCGTGACCGAGATCCCCTACATGGTCAACAAGGCACGCCTCATTGAGAACATTGCCGACCTGGTCAAGGAAAAGCGGATCGAGGGCATCAGTGACCTGAACGATGAGACCAACCGCAAGGTATGCGCATCGTCATTGACGTGCGCAAGGATGCCAACCCCCAGGTCGTCCTGAATCAGCTGTACCAGTACACCCAGCTGCAGGATACCGTGGGTGTCATCATGCTGGCCATCGACCACAAGGTGCCCAAGGTGATGACCCTGAAGCAGATGATCCAGAAGTATGTGGAGTTCCAGGACGAGGTGGTGCGCCGCCGCACCCAGTATGACCTGAAAAAGGCCCGGGAACGCGCCCACATTCTGGAAGCCTGAAGAAGGCCACCGACATTGTGGATGAGCTGATCGCCACCATCCGTGCCTGCAAGGGCGGCATGAGCGAGGCCAAGGCTGCCATCATGGAGCAGTTTGGCTTTGATGACCCGCAGGCAGATGCCATCGTCAAGCTGCAGCTGGGCCGTCTGGCTGGTCTGGAGATCCTGAAGATCGAGGAAGAGCTGGGCTCCCTGAACGCCAAGATCCGGGATTGGGAAGAGATCCTGGCCGATGATGCCGCGTGCTCGAGATCGTCAAGAGCGAGCTGCTGGAGATGAAGCGCCGTTTCGGCGATGACCGCCGCACCGAGATCGAGACCGTGACCGGCGAGGTGGATATCGAGGATCTGATCGCTGAGGAGCAGTGCGTTTATACCCTGACCGAGGCCGGTTATATCAAGCGCCAGCTCAAGGCCACTTATCAGGCCCAGAAGCGCGGCGGCCGCGGCATTTCCGGTATGACCCGCAAGGAAGAGGACATCGTGCAGGAGATGTTCGTGGGCTCCACCCATGATTATGTCCTGTTCGTTACCGATAAGGCCGCCTGTTCCGCATCAAGGGCTACACCATTGCCGAGGGCAGCCGCACCAGCAAGGGTACCAACATCGTGAACCTGCTGCAGCTGGCCGAGGGCGAAAAGGTCACCAATATGCTCTGCCAGAGCAAGGATACGACCAACGAAGGCGGTTTTGTGACCATGGTCACAAAGCAGGGTCTCATCAAGCGCACCCCGCTGGAGCAGTACGCCAACATCCGCAAGTCCGGCCTGATCGGCATTGCCCTGAACGAGGGGGATGCGTTGGCCTGGACAAGACTGACCTCCGGCCACGATATGCTCATCGTTGCCACCCGCAACGGTCAGGCCATCCGCTTCAATGAGGAAGATGCCCGTCCCATGGGCCGCAGCGGCCACGGCGTGCGCGCCATCAAGCTGGCCGAGGGCGACGAGGTCGTGGGTGTCTGCATCTGCCGTGAGAACGCCACCATCCTGACCGTGACCGAGAACGGCAAGGGCCGCCGGTCCGACATCGACACCTACCGCATCACCGCCCGCGGCGGCAAGGGCATCCGCAACTACGATGCCTCCAAGGACAAGGTCGCGGCGGTCAAGATCGTGGACGATGTGGATGACGTGCTGCTGAGCAGCCAGGAGGGCATCATCATCCGCCTGCACGCCAATGAGATCCCGGTGCAGAGCCGTTACGGCTCCGGTGTCCGTGTCATGCGTCTGGGCGAGAATGATAAGGTCATGGTTCTGGCCCGTACCGACCACGACGATGAAGCCCAGACCGAGACGGTCGAGGCCGAGGAAGGCGATGAGCCACCGCAGAGCAGCTGGCTGCCATGGAAGCTGCCGATGAGGCATCTGCCTCCGAGGCACCGTCTGAGGATTGAGCCTCTCCTGCCAAAGAAAATGGAAAAGTTAGCCTAGACTTCTATCAGAAAATATGATAGACTAGCGAAACGATCACAAAATCCCATGGGGGAGTAGCAGGCGCTGTTTGCAGACGGCGCAGCAAGTCAACACAATGACAGCACTGCTGTCTGGCTTGCTTTCATTTGCGAGACTCATGTGTTATGGTGCGGAGTACCACGCCCAACACATGGAGTTCATTTGTAAAAAATGACCCGAGACCGGACGTGCACGCGCGCCGATCTCGGGTTTTGCTTTTGCCGCACCGTAATTTTGGTCAGATTCAGGAGGCATTCAGTTATGGAATGGAGCTTTTTGTTTTTTCTCAATAGTGCACTGCTGGGCGTGGGCCTTGCTATGGACGCGTTTTCGGTCTCGATGGCAAACGGTCTGCATGACCCCGGCATGTCCCGAAAGAGGATGTGCATCATTGCAGGCACCTTTGGCGTGTTTCAGGCCGTGATGCCCATGACAGGCTGGGTCTGCGTCCATACCATCGTGGAGATGTTCTCCTCCTTTGAAACGTTCATTCCCTGGATCGCCCTTGCCCTGTTGGGCTATATCGGCGGCAAGATGCTGATCGATGGCATCCGGGGCGAGGAAACCGAGGAAGCCGCCGCGCTGAGTGCCGGTGCCCTCTTCATGCAGGGCGTGGCCACCAGTATCGATGCCCTCTCGGTGGGCTTTACCATTGCGGAGTATGGCTGGCTGATGGCGCTGGCAGCTTCCGGCATCATTGCCGTCGTCACCTTCTTCCTCTGCATGGCGGGCCTGCGCATCGGCAAAAAGTTCGGCACCAAGCTCTCCGGCAAGGCCTCTGTGCTGGGCGGTGTCATCCTCATCGGCATTGGGCTGGAAATTTTCATCTCCGGCGTGTTCTTCTGAAAAAACGGGCAAAGAAAACCGGCACAGCGTCAGGCAGGCGTTGTGCCGGTTTTGTTCCCCGTGGAACATTTTTAAGGGTGCATTATTTTTCCGGCTCAAAGTAGTCGGCATATTCCCCGGTGAGCCTGGAGCCCAGCCGCCGGATGCCGCCGTAGAGGTGGCGCTCCACCAGCGGCTCAAAGGCGGCAAGATCACACCGCTCAATGGCGGCGATGATGTTCTGGTGGTCGGCGATCACCTCGTCCAGCCCGCCGCTGGTCATGGTGTCCAGCATCCGGAAACGGCTGTAATCGGCGTGGGCGTTCTGTAAGGTGCGCCACAGATACATTTTTCCCATGGCGGCAAACCATGTCTCGTGGAGCAGGCGGTCTGCCTCGTAGAGCTTGTTGTAGTCAATCTCTTCGGCACGGGCCAGCGCGGCGTAGGCATCGGCCCGCCGCCGGATGAGTGCCCGCTGCTCCGGTGTGCACTTGGGCGAGAAGTCCCGCAGGACGCGGGCTTCCACAGCGGTGCGCTCGTAAATGAGCTCATCCACGATCTCCCGGTTCAGCCGGGTCACAGTGGTACCCTTGTAGGAACGATCTTCACCAGCCCATTCTCCTGCAGCCGCTGCAGCACCACCCGGATCATGGAACGCGGTGCCCCGAAGCGTGCGCAGAGGGGGTTCTCACTCAACGAACTGCCCGGCCGCAGGGTCAGGTCGATGATCTCCCGCTCCAGTACCGCGTAAATTTCAGCGTCGGTCTTGTATTGCTGTTCCATATCACTCACCTAGTTGAAATGATTATTCCTTTAGCGGGCTCGCCCTCTCAGTCATCGCTACGCGATGCCAGCTCCCCCCAAAGTGGGAGCCTTGGCAGTCCACGCAAACTTCATCTTTTTGCCAAGGCCTCTCCCTTTGGGAGAGGTGTCACGGCAGGTGACGGAGAGGGCGAGGATGTTGACCATGTGCAACAGCCTTATTCCAAAAACTCCTTCCACGGTGCGGCGGCGGGCAGGGGCAGAGAAAAGGCCATGGGCTTGCCGGTCTCCGGGTGGACGAACTGCAGCCCTGCGCTCTGCAGGGCAATGTCCCCCTTGAACCGGCTGCCATATTTGCCGTCTCCGTAAAGCGGGTGCTTCCGGGAGGCAAACTGCACCCGGATCTGATGCGTCCGCCCAGTGTGGAGCGTGATCTCCGCAAGGCTCAGGGAACCGTCCGGTGCCGTCTCCACGATGCGGTATTCCAGCACGGCTTCCCGCACCCCCTTGCGGGGGCGCTTTACCGGAAAGACCCGGCCTTTCCGGCTGTCCTTGAACAGGTAATCCCGCAGGATGCCCTCGGGCGCAGCGCTTCGTCCGGCCCGCCTGCGATCACGGCCCGGTATGTTTTAAGAAAGCAGGGCTGTGCCGGTGCACCGGGGCCAGCCTCTGCCCTGCCGTCCAGAATGGCATAGGCCTGCTGGCTCTCCGTCACCTGCTTTGTCAAGGCAGCTGCAGCTCCGGGTGTTCTGGCATAGACCATCAGCCCCGAAACGCCGGTGTCCAGCCGGTGGATGACCCCAACGTATGCATCCGGCCTGCCCCACCGCTGGCGCAGGGCAGCGGGTACGCCCTCCTCGCTGGTCAGCCCGGCGGGCTTGTCCAGCACCACAAGGGCGGTATCTTCGTAGAGAATGTTCACAGCTTGCCCTCGTCCAACAGGGCCTTGAGCTTGAGCACGCCTGCAATGGTTTTGCCGTCCTTGATCTCGCCGCGCATCACCATCTCATAGGCCTGAGTCAGCGGTACCCGGTCAGGGGTCAGGAACTCGTCCGCATCCAGATGCATCCGGGTCTCGTGCAGACCGGTGGCCACCCAGGTGTAGATGATCTCGGTATCATAGCCCACAGTGGGGTAGAACTCGCCCAGGGAGGTGTACTTGTCGGCGGTCAGGCCGCACTCCTCCTCCAGCTCCCGCTTGGCGGCTTCAAAGGGGTCCTCCCCTTTTTCCAGCTTGCCGGCGGGCAGCTCCCACAGCTCCTGCTGCATGGCGTAGCGGAACTGGCGCACCATGCAGATGGTGCCGTCCTCAAAGTAGGGCACGATGCAGGCCCCGCCGTGGTGGTGGACCACCTCGCGGGTGGCGGTCTTTCCATTTTCCAAAAGGGCGGTATCTTTGGTCAGGGTGACCACCCGGCCCTCGAACAGCACCTCACTTGTGAGCATCTTTTCAAAATGTGCAGCGTCCATCGTATTTGCGTCCTTTCCAGATGATAATGATGCTGGTTCAAGTTTACGGCAACAAAGCTCCGGTTGTCAATTCAAAATTGAGGATAAATTAAGAAAAATACAGCAAAAAAGCCGGATTCTTAATAATCTGTCAAGTTAGATGCAACAAAAAACACAAGCGTAAAAAAGCACCAAAAAATTTCTTGAAATTTTGTTGCGTTTTGCTAGTGGGTTTGCATTTACTTTGAGGGCGGAATTTGCTAATATAATATATGAGCAATAGTGCCTTTTGGGGTTCTCCGGCCCCAGCGGGGCGCGATTGCCCCGCGCAAAAGGTACCAAATTCTGAACAATGGAGGAAGAAAAATGCCTAGAGCAAAGCAAACCATGGATGGCAATACCGCTGCCGCTCATGTAGCATACGCCTACACGGACGTGGCTGCTATCTACCCCATTACCCCGTCTTCTCCGATGGCTGACTCTGTGGACCAGTGGTCCGCAGCTGGTCAGAAGAACATCTTCGGCAACCAGGTCAAGGTCGTCGAGATGGAGTCTGAGGCCGGCGCTGCCGGCGCTGTGCACGGCTCTCTGGGTGCAGGTGCTGTTACCACCACCTTCACCGCTTCTCAGGGCCTGCTGCTGATGATCCCCAACATGTACAAGATCGCTGCTGAGCAGCTGCCCTGCGTGTTCGATGTTTCTGCACGTACCGTTGCTACCCAGTCCCTGAACATCTTCGGTGATCACAGCGACGTTATGGCATGCCGCCAGACCGGCTTCGCAATGCTGGTCGAGAGCAGCGTGCAGGAAGTTATGGATCTGTCCCCTGTTGCCCATCTGGCAGCAATCGAGGGCAAGGTTCCCTTCCTGAACTTCTTCGATGGCTTCCGTACTTCTCACGAGTACCAGAAGATCGAGAAGTGGGACTACGCTGATCTGAAGGAAATGTGCAACATGGAGGCTGTTGAGGAGTTCCGTGCCAAGGCTCTGAACCCCGAGCACCCCAAGATGCGCGGTTCCCACGAGAACGGCGACGTGTTCTTCCAGCACCGTGAGGCCTGCAACTCCGTTTACGATGCACTGCCCGCAGTGGTCGAGAAGTACATGGCCAAGATCAACGAGAAGCTGGGCACCAACTACGATCTGTTCAACTACTACGGCGCACCCGATGCTGACCGTGTTATGATCGCTATGGCTCTGTCTGCGACGTTGCTGACGAAGTCGTCGACTACCTGAACGCCAAGGGCGAGAAGGTCGGTATCGTCAAGGTCCGCCTGTACCGTCCCTGGGTGTCCTCCGCTCTGCTGAAGGTTCTGCCCAAGACTGCCAAGAAGGTTGCAGTTCTGGATCGTACCAAGGAGCCCGGCTCCCTGGGCGAGCCCCTGTACCTGGATGTTGCTGCTACCCTGCGTGAGGCCGGCATGAACGATGTCGTCCTGACCGGCGGCCGTTACGGCCTGGGCAGCAAGGACACTCCCCCGTCCTCCATCTTCGCTCTGTTCAAGGAGCTGGAGAAGGATCAGCAAGGAGCGCTTCACTCTGGGCATCACCGATGATGTCACCGGTCTGTCCCTGCCCGAGGTCAAGCCCGCTCCCATCACCGCAGCTGCTGGCACCAAGGAGTGCAAGTTCTGGGGTCTGGGCGGCGACGGTACTGTCGGCGCAAATAAGAACTCCGTCAAGATCATCGGCGACCACACTGATAAGTATGTTCAGGCATACTTCCAGTATGACTCCAAGAAGACCGGCGGCGTGACCATCAGCACCTGCGTTTCGGCGACAAGCCATCCGCAGCCCCTACTACATCAACCAGGCTGACTTCGTGGCCTGCCACAACCCCGCTTACATCCACATGGGCA
>ENA-OQCN01000694-OQCN01000694.1-human-gut-metagenome-genome-assembly--contig:-NODE-694-length-17835-cov-2.497007_pt1 | contig 17835 bp, 30 predicted proteins | sample MGYA00242497_ERZ504576 | MGnify/ENA primary metagenome ERZ504576 (study PRJEB26092, sample SAMD00036296) | human gut metagenome | host: Homo sapiens | study: EMG produced TPA metagenomics assembly of... | reverse complement strand
ATATTATTCTTGTGATTGCTTTAATGTCAAGTTATTTTTGTACTATAGCGTGTCCTCAAAATCGTTCCCACAAATTGTAACTCACATCTTGCAGAAAGCCTTTTCAAACACGTTTTAAAAGAACTTCAGAACATCCTCCAACTCTCTGCGTCTCGGACGGCTGGGCTCCTCATCGGCTTTTCCCACAGCAATAACGGAAACAATGGTTTCACTTTCCGGAATAGAAAGCATTTCACGAATTTTGTCCCCATCCCGAAGTCCCATAATCAGAGTGGAAAGACCAAGCTCTGTGGCTTTCAGAATCAGGTTTTCGTTCTGAAGACCAAGGTCGTAACAGCCCCATCCATTTCCAATCTCATTATCAGGAGTGCCGTCTGTCTGGAAACCGGCACGGTTATGTACGAAGGTAGTGACAATCAAAGCTGCATGCTCAGCTTTTACATCGTTATTCGCGTAACACAGGCATTCTTTACGAAGCTTCTGACTCATATCCTCGGATAAAACACAGTAATAACGACCGGTTTCTGTATTCTTCCATGATGGCGCTTCCAAAGCGGCCTGTACAAGCTGCTGGATCTGCTCTTTGGTAACGTTTGTATGGGAACTGTACTTACGCACAGATCTTCTGTTCTCAATAAGTGTCTGAAATTCCATGAAAAAGCCCCCTTAAAGTATGTTTTTGCTGTATTTTAGCATAATTCATTGGATGTGAAAAGTTAAAATTTTTTGTAACCTTTCTCCCTCTTTATTTGTATAATTAGTGAAGGTACCCGACACAAGAAAATAACAGACCGCTGCTTTTCATACTGATCAGCAGCCAGAGGAGTTCTCATGAGACAACCAGTTCAACAGCTGATCCAGCTCTACCAGAACAATCTTTTTACCGCAGCGTTTAATATCTGTCAGAATCAGATGGATGCGGAGGATGCTGTTCAGGAGACGTTTGTTCAGTATTACACCAGCAGAAAAGAATTTGAAAATGAGCAGCACATCCGGGCATGGCTCCTTCGTGTGGTTATCAATAAGGCGAAAAATATAAACAGGACTTTCTGGAAGAAAAATAAATGCTCTCTGGAGGATTATATGGAAACTCTTTCTTTTCCAGATTCCCAGTCAAGAGATTTGTTTGAAGAGGTAATGAAGCTTCCGGACAAGTACCGCATTGTGATTCACTTGTTTTATTACGAAGATTATCTCGTCAGGGAAATAGCCGAAATCCTGAAGCTTTCAGAAAGCAATGTAAAGGTTCGGCTTTCCAGGGGAAGAGCCTTGCTTAAGGATTCTTTAAAGGAGGAATGGGGAAATGACGAATGGTGAAAAATATAAAAAAGCTTTTTCCGTATTGCAGACTTCAAAGGGCTCATTACAGGAGGTTGAAAACATGGCAAAATTACAGAAAAGAACAAAAATGAAAACTGCAGCTGCACCGTGCAGGGGGCGGCAGGCGAGGGCTTCTTGGTGAACGCCTACCCCAACACCAACGTGTACGACCCCAACACGGTCATCCCCGCGGTCAGGTACGACATCCCCGTCGGCACATCCGTCTTTACCACCACAGTGGAAAGTTGGTATAAGTAAGACCTATTCGCATACTAGAGGAGAGGTAATGTATATGTATCCGCAGTTCAATTCTGCCCGCAGCGTCCGGGATCTGTCCGCGTTTGGGATTTCCGCTTCAACGCCAATGAGCCCTGGCAGCCCATCGCGGTGCCTGCGTCCTACAACGACCAGAGCCCCGACCCGGAGTTCCGCCGCCATTACGGCATGGCCTACTACCGCACGACCTTCACCGTGCCAGAGGCGCACGCCGGGTGCTGCGCTTCGACGCTGTGACCCACAACGCCGTGGTGCGGCTGAACGGGCAGGAGATCGCCAGCCACCGCGCGGCTTCCTGCCGTTGAGGCCGACATCACCGCGCTGGCTCAGCCCGGCGAGACCGTGACGCTCGATGTCGAGGTGGACAACCGCATCGGCCACAGCTCGCTGCCCGTCGGCAACGAGGGCGGCACGGCGTTCTTCGGCTCCGACAACGCGGGCATTCCCGCCGTCGAGGCCGGCAAGGCGCGCCAGCAGGCTCAGGCATCAACCTGCCGAACTTGACTTCTTCAACTATGCGGGCATCACCCGCCCCGGTGCACCTCTACACGACCCCGGCGGCCTACATCCGCGATGTGACTGTCGCCGCCGATATGACCGGCACGCTGCGCTACACGGTGGACACCGTGGGCGAGGGCGGCGTCAAGGTGGAGATTCTGGACGCAGAGGACCGCATTGTGGCCTGCGCCGACGGTGCCGCGGGCACCGTGCAGGTGGAGAATGCCCGCCTGTGGCAGCCCCGCCCCGGCACGCCGTATCTCTACACGGCGCTGGTCAGGTTCGGCAAGGACGAGTACCGCCAGAAGTTCGGCTTCCGCAGCGTGGAGGTCAGCGGGCACAAGTTCCTTATTAACGGCGCACCGTTCTATTTCAAGGGCCCCTGCAAGCATGAGGACTCGGCCTTCCGTGGCCGCGGCTATGATGCCTGCGTGACAGTGACCGATTTGAAGCTGTACGAGTGGCTGAACGCCAACGCCCTGCGGATGAGCCACTATCCCTACGCCGAGGAGGTCTACGATCTGTGTGACCGTCTGGGCATCGTCGTCATCGACGAGACGCCCGCCGTCGGCATCGGCGCAGGCCCGGCCTGTGACCCGTATCAGACCTTCCCGCTCAAGACCTACCACAGCGCCGTGCTGCGGGCGATGATCGAGCGCGACAAGAACCACCCCTGCGTTGTGCTGTGGAGCCTGGGCAACGAGCCGGACACCGAGCACTTCCCCGAGAGCGCCCGCGACTACTGGCGCCCGCTGTATGAGCAGGCCCACACCCAGGACCCGCAGGACCGCCCGGTCACGATGGTCTGCTGCCAGAACGACTACACGAAGGACATCACGACCCGCACGATGGACGTCGTCTGCATCAACCGCTACTACGCTGGTACAACCTGAGCGGCGATCTGGATAACGCGGCCTACGCCTTTAAGAAGGAACTGGATTTCTGGGAGACCATCGACAAGCCGCTGATTTTGTCGGAGTACGGCGCGGACACGGTGGCCGGTATGCATGGCTTTGCCCCCGAGATGTTCACCGAGGAGTTCCAGGTCGAGTATTACCGCACGATCAACGGCTGTCTGGATGAGCGCCGTTTTGTCGTGGGCGAGTGGCCGTGGAACTTCGCGGACTTCTCGACCCAGCAGGGCCGATGCGCGTGGCAGCTGCAACCGCAAGGGTCTGTTTACCCGTGAGCGCACCCCCAAGCTGGCCGCCCACTACTTCCGTGACCGCTGGGGCAAAAAGGAACCGAACGACCGGTAAGTACTACCCCTGAGATAGAAAAAAGCCCGCTGTTCATGCAACAGCGGGCTTTTTCGCGATTATTTCAGATTCGGTCTGTCCTGATCGCCGTCGGCCTTGAACAAGACGAAGTTCTCGGGCTTGTTCGTGAAGTAGTAATACTCGGTGTTCTCGTGCACGGGCGGGGTCAGGTAGTTCGGGATGATGCAGCCGTCGCCCTCGACGCGCTCGGTGAAGCCGGCGGCCAGCCAGACGTCGGCAGGGATACCGGCGTTGTAGCAATCCATGTACTCGGCACCCGCGTGGTTCAGGATGGCGTCCAGCGCCGCGCCGATGCGGGGCAGCACGCTGTCCTCACCGATGAAATCCACGAGCCGCACAACGGCGGCACAGCCGGTCTCCTGCGCGGTGACGGTGCGGGTCACGACGTAGGCCAGCAGCTTTCCGTTCTCCTGCGCGGCCCAGACATCGTACTTGAAGTGCGGATAGTGGAAGTACCGCCGCCGCATGTACCACACATCCTTGCGCGGCGTGTGGGGCGTGGCGGGCATACCCAGCGGGATCAGGTCCGCGGCGCTCTCGATTTTAGCAAGGCCCAGATCGCGCTGCACGGGGGGCAGGGAATACCGCAGCGGCTTTGCCAGATAGTAGGCGCGGCGGCGGCCCAGCCGGTAGTAATGGGGCAGGCGCTCGGCCTTCCAGCCCAGGAACTGGTAGAACGTGCAGGTGTTGGGGCGGATGTTATTGCAGGCGACGACGTCGGCATTCAAAAGCCCGGGCAGGGCGTTCATCAATTCCAATCCCACGCCGTTGTGGCTTTTGGCCGCGACCCAGACGCTGACCCAGATGTCCGGCCTGCGCTTTGTGTTGGCCAGTATGTACCCGGCGGCGCTGACGTACTCGCCGTCCTGCTCCGCCACGGCAAACTGCGGCACGCCGCCGCGGCCCGCGTAGTAGTGGTGGTACAGCTCGGGGCGGTTCAGCAGCGGCAGGCGCATATCAAAGTTTGCGTTGATAAGTCGATGATGGCGGCATCCTCGCCGAGGCGTGCCAGCCGGAATGTTGTATCAGACAATGGCCGAACCTCCCGTGACCGGCAGCGTTACGCCGGTGATGAAGCCTGCCTCGTCGGAGAGCAGGAACGCCATGGCGGGTACACGTCCGCGGGCGTTGCGTTGCGGCCCATGGGGTTTTCCTCCGCCGCGGCCTGCACGATGAGATCGGGCGTATCCTTCAGGAAGTTCGTCTCCATCATGCTGGGGGCGACGCAGTTGACCGTGACGCCGAAGCGGGCATACTCGACGGCCAGGCTCTTGACCAGCCCGCCGATGGCGCTCTTGGCCATGACGTAAGCGGCGGTATTCTTGGGCGGGCAGCCGATGGTGTAGCTCGTCTGGATGAACAGCACACGGCCAAACCTGGCCTTGGCCATGGCGGGCAGCACGGCGCGGCAGAGGCGCACGGCGCTGTGGACCTGAATTTCCAGATCGCGGTCAAAGCGGGTCTGGTCGAACGCCTTGAATTTGGCGTTCACAACGGGCAGCGCGGCAGGTGGATGAAATGCGTCGGCGCGGGGGCGGAGGCCGCCAGCACCTGCACGAAGGTATCGACCTTGGCGCGGTCCGACAGGTCCACGTCGAACGGGCGCACCTGACCGGGGAAGCGGGCGCAGAGGTCAGCCAGCTTTTCCAGATCGCCGCAGCCCTGGGCCAGCACAAGCGTATCGGCGGGCGCGTTTTGCAGCAGCCGCTCGATCAGCGCGCGGCCCACATCGCTGGTGGCACCGGTTATTAAATAGGTATAGGACATGATTTTCTCCTCAATTGTTGTAGGGGCGGATGCTTGCATTGCGGGGCTGCGCAGCAACAAAAGCCCCGGCGGGGCTTTTGACCGCACGAGCGGGTTGCTTTGCCAACTGTCGGCGCTCGTTGTGCGCCGACAAGCGGACCCCTGCATTATTTCGCTAACCCTGCCTTGATGATGCCGCGGGTCACGCGCTTGCCGTCCTGATTCGTGATAACAGCCTTGATCTCGGCCTCGCTGCCGATCTCGCTGACGCTGACAACCGTGCCCTTGACGGTCAGCGTGTCGCCGATGAAAATCGGCTTGGCGAATTTGCACTCCACGCCGTGGAGCAGGCAGTGCTCGCCGGGCAGATAGACGCCAGCCAGCGTAGAGAAAAAGCTCGCGCCCAGCATCCCGTAGACGACCCGCCCCGGGAAGCCGCGTCCCCGGGCGTAGTCGGCGTCGATGTGGATGGGGGAGACGTCCCCCGTGATGGCGCGGAATGCGTCCATCATCTCCGGCGTGACGGTCACGGTAAATTCCTCGGTCAGGCCGGGGGTCATCTCCGCCAGCGTGTAGTGGTTCATGGCAGGCTCCTTCGTTGTTCGAAAAAGGCGGCAGGATGCCGCCTTACGTATTCTCTTGGCCCCCTCTGGGAGGCAAGGTTTTTACACCATCCGTGTAACCAGATCCAGCAGGTCGCCGACATCCTTCAGGCCGCGGACATCCGCGAGCTTGAACTTGATGTTGAACTTCTTCTCGATGGCCGTCAGCAGGTTGATCTGCTCCAGGTGTCCCAGTCCTCGATGTCATCGGCGCAGGTGCTGCGGGTGATCTCCAGGGTGTCGTCGTCAAAATTATCGCGGAAAATATCCTGTACCGCGTTCAGAATTTCCTGTTCGCTCATAGTATAGCTCCTTTATAGTATGGTAGTTACCTATACTATAGCATAAAAGCGGGGCAGACGCAAGAAAAAGTGAGGAGAGAGGGGATGCCGCAGCGTTTCCGGGTCATGACGAGCATCGACCCCTGCACGTAGGGGCGGATTCCATATCCGCCCGGAAAGTCTGCGGCGGCCTCGGCCTTCCCCGGGCGAGCAACGCTTGCCCCTACAGACCGTTTCCCACTGTGTTCACTCCTCACTGATTTCACAGCCCATAATCCTCCAGCCGCCGCTGCAATTCCGCCTCGTCGGCTACAAAAACGCCCTGCTGCAGGGCTAAGACGTCGCTTTCGGGCAGAAGGCGGGTGTAAAGGTCGTCGTAGGTCGCCAGCGGGCCGATGCCGTCGGCGGTGTACAGCGCTACGTGCCCGCCGCTGTCCTTTAAAAGGTAGCGCGGCGCGGCGGTTTCCGGCTGCGGGCGGGCAAACCAGACCAGCGCCGCCGCAAGGCAGAGCACGGCCAGCCCCGCCAGCAGCGAAAGGTACAGCCCGTGCCCGTCGATTTGTCGGTTTTGCATAATAATTCCCCCTTGCACGGTTAGTATGGCCGCCATGACAGACAAAAACACCGAAAGTTGTGAATTTTACGTCTGACGCTGTACTTTTGCCCCTTTTTGTGGTATAATCCATTCTATAGCATTGTGCAATTTCGTGTTACCACGCTTCGATACAGACCAAAGGAGGCGGTTCCCATAGAACCCAATCAGCAGCGCCATATCTCCACAGATGGCGTAAAGACGACGGCAGGCGCCACCGGCCAGCCCGGCGCACCCGCACCCAAGAACAAGAAAAAGCCCAAAAAGCGCCGCAGCATCATCGGTATGATCTTCAGCTTCATCGGCTGTATGCTCTGCCTGTGCATTATGGCGGCCAGCGTGGGCGGCGTGCTGTTGTCCATGTATATCGTGCAGGTCACGGCGGATGACGGCGAGACCCTCGATCTGGACAACCAGAAAAACCGCCAGACGTCGATCATCTACGACATCAACGGCAACGAGTACGCCTCGCTCTCCCGCAACGAGAACCGTATCTGGCGCGAGCTCTCCGCCATGCCGGAGAATCTGCAGAACGCGGTCATCGCCATCGAGGACAAGAACTTCCGCACCGAGCCCGGCATCAACCTCAAGGGCACCATCGGCGCGGCGCTGAACGCTTTCACCGGCAACCGCATCTGGGGCACGAACCGCGGTGCGTCCACGCTGGAGCAGCAGCTCATCAAGAACCTGACCGGCGATAACGAGCAGGACAACATGCGTAAGGTGCGCGAGATCTTCCGTGCGCTGGGTCTGGACAACAAGTACAGCAAGGAGACCATCCTTGAGGCGTACCTGAACACGATCCCGCTGACCGGCATCATCCACGGTATGGAGGCCGGCTCCATCGAGTATTTCGGCAAGCATGTCGAGGATCTGACCCTGGCCGAGTGCGCGACGCTCGCTCCATCACGAAGAACCCGACGAAGTACAACCCCGCCACGAACCCCGAGGAGCTCATCAAGCGCCGCAACCACGTGCTGTATGAGATGTACACCCAGGGTATATCACCGAGGCCGAGTTCAACGCCGCCAAGGCCGAGACTGTCACCCTGACCGAAAAGACGAGCACCACCGAGAACGCGACCCGCTCGTCCAGCAACTCCTGGTTCACCGATGCCCTGTACACCCAGCTGCTGAGCCAGCTGCAGGAGGACCTGAATTACACCGCCGACGAGGCGAAGGAGCTGATCTTCTCCGGCGGTCTGCGCATCTACTCCACCGTTGACCCCAAGGTGCAGGAGGGCGTCGAAAAGACGATGTACAATGAGGACGACCTCATCCCCGCCCTGTGGCATGAGGAGCCCGTCTGCCTGCGCGATTATCCCGCAGATTCCAGCAGCTGGGACGAAGTCCAGTACGACGACGCCACCGGTCTGCCCATCACGAAGGACGGCTATGCGGTCTACGGGCAGGAGGCCATCCCCGTCTACGCGGACGAGGAAGGCACGACGCTGAAAATGGGTACCTCCACCGACCCCGATTACCCCAACGACACTACCGTCTACCTCTGCGTGTATGAAAAAGTCCGCACCCAGGCCGCTATGGCAATCGTGGACTACAGCGGCAACATTCTGGCATCGGCGGCGGCATCGGCGAGAAGAAGTACGATTTGGGCTTCAACCGCGCGACCTCCCCGCACCAGACCGGTTCTACGATGAAACCCATCGGTGCCTACGCGCTGGCGCTGGACTACAAGCTGATCAACTATTCCTCCCAGATCCTGGACTCCCCGTACTACTCGGCGGAGGACAAGAAGGTCCTGAAGGATGAGTATATCGGCAAAATGAGCCCTATTCCGAGGCTGCCCAGTCCCGCAGCGATGTCTGGCGCGCCTGGCCCACCAACTACGGCGGTGCAGGCGGTCAGGGCAACCCGATGCTCGTCTACGACGCATTGCAGCAGTCTTACAACACGGTGGCTGTCTGGGTCGGCGATATGGTCGGCGTGGACTACCTGTATAACTTTGTCCATGACACGCTGGAATGCAGCTATATCAACGCCGAGAACGATATGGACCTCGGACCGCTGGTCCTGGGCTCCCAGAGCAGCGGCCTGACTGTGGTGCAGCTGGCCGGTGCGTACACGATGTTCAACACCGGTACATTCACGACACCGCACTACTATACCGAGATCACCGATTACCAGGCAACATGATCCTGGACAACAACAAGTATATCAACACGACCCAGGCCATCAGCGCGGACACGGCGTACATCATGAACCGCATGATGTGGAATGTCCTGCACAGCAGAAAGGGTACTGCCTACGGTAAAGCCCCCGACGGCGAGATGGACTCTGTGGCCAAGACCGGTACGACGAGCAACTACAAGGACTACACCTTTGCCGGTCTGACGCCGTACTATGTCACTGCCATCTGGTGGGGCTGTGACCGCCCGACCGAGATGGACACGCTGGGCAAGGCGGGCAAGAATGCCAGCCCCATCCAGTACGCCTGGAAGGCACTGATGGAGGACCTGCAGGCCGACCTGCCGGTCAAGGAGTTTGCCAAGGGCGAGAACGTCGTCGAGAAACACTTTGACACCTCCACCGGCGCGATCATCTCCAGCGGCGGCAGTGTGGGCTATTACACCGAGGACAACCTGCCCGACAACAGCTACACGGTCTCCGAGGACGACCCCTACGCCGCTCTGGCCCAGGCCGCCGCGGATGCTGCCGCTGCCGCAGGGGACACCACGGCAACGGAGTAAAGAGCCTTCCCCCGCGGGGGAAGGTGGCGCACTGCGCCGGATGAGGGCAAGTTCGCCTTAACTGCCCGTGAATGAGTCGTAATGGCAAGGCCGCTCATCAGTCACCTACGGTGACAGCTTCCCCCAAGGGGGAAGCCTTGTTAGACAATGACCCTCGACTGTGAAGCAGTGAGGGTCATTGTTTTTGTATCAGATACAGTTGTGCTCGCACAAAAGATATCGACTTTTCCCCGCTGTGGGCTGTGCAATTTGACAAATTGCACAAAACCGCCGCAAAAGGCTTGCAACCGGGCCTTGCCCGTGGTATGATGGGACACATCGAGAACAGTTGTACACAAGGGGGATACACGATGGCCGAGAGGCGTTTTCTGCTGGTAGACGCGGATGTTCTGCCGGAAGTCTTTGTCAAGGTGCTGCAGGCCAAGGAGCTGCTGGCCTCGGGTGCGGTGAGCAATATCTCCGCCGCGGCCAAGCAGGCAGGCATATCACGCAGTGCCTTCTATAAATATAAGGATACGGTGTTTGACGCCGAGACCGGGCGCGAGTCCATCACGTGGTGGCAACGCTGCTGGATAAGACCGGCGCACTGCAGGGGCTGCTGTCGGGCATTTCGGCGGCGGGCGCGTCCATCGTGACCATCACCCAGTCCCGCCCGGAGAACGGCGCGGCCCAGGTCGAGGTCACAGTCCGCACCGGCACGATGCAGATGCCGGTGGACGAGATGCTGACCCGCCTGTCCCACCAGCCGTGCGTGGTGGAGATCCACAGAGGCGCGTGACCGCAGGGTAGGGGCGAGGCATGCCTCGCCCGCAGCCTTGCCGGAATAGCTCTATCGCGGGAAAGCCGCGGGCCGGGCATACCCGGCCCCTACAGAGCATATACCGAGTGAGCGTAAGAATAGGGGGATTTTTCCAATGGCTAAAATCGCAATCATGGGCTTCGGCACGGTCGGCTCCGGTGTGCTGGAGGTCTGCCGCCGCAATGCGGCCTCCATCGCCCGCCGCGCCGGTGAGCCCGTTGAGGTCAAATATATCCTGGATGTGCGGGACTTTTCCGGTTCTCCGGATGCCGCGCTTTTTACGAAATCCATCGACACGATCCTGAATGACCCCGAAATCAAGGTCGTCGTCGAGACCATTGGCGGCACAAAATTTGCCTACCCGTATGTGCGCCGGTGCCTCGAGAGCGGGCGCAGCGTCTGCACCTCCAACAAGGAGATGGTCGCAACCTACGGCGCAGAGCTGCTGGCCCTTGCCAAAGAGCACAGCGCGGCCTTCCTGTTTGAGGCCAGCGTCGGCGGCGGCACGCCGATCATCACCCGATGCACCAGTGCCTGGCCGCCAACCATATCAGCAGCATCCGCGGCATCGTCAACGGCACGACGAACTTCATGCTGACGAAGATGAAGCGCGAGAACATGGGCTTTGACGAGGCCCTGAAAATTGCCCAGCAGCTCGGCTACGCCGAGACGAAGGACCCCGGCGACGATGTGGATGGCCGCGATGCCTGCCGCAAGATCGCTATTCTGGCCAGCCTCGCCTGCGGGCATCACGTCTACCCGGACAACATCCCGACCCGCGGCATCCGCGACATCACCGTTGCTGACATCAAGGCCGCCGAAAAGCTCGACAGCGCCATCAAGCTGATCGCCTGGTACAACGAGGGCGGGGACGGTCAGATGGCCGCGGGCGTCGAGCCGATGCTCGTCTCCAACTCGAACCAGCTGGCGGGCGTCGATGACGTGTTCAACGCCGTTTTGATGAAGGGCGATATGCTCGGCGACGTCGTGTTCTACGGCAAGGGCGCGGGCAAGCTGCCCACCGCCAGCGCCGTTGTGGCCGACGTCATTGACGCTTTGAAAGAGGGCGTCAAGGTACATGACTCGCTGTTCTGGAAGCCCGCCGAGAAGCCGGAGGGCCTGCTCGAGGACAGGAACACCTACCCGTGGTACCTGCGCGTGACCGGTGTGGCGGCGGTGCTGCTGCCCAGCGTGGCCGGTGCGGGCCATGTGGTCTTTGAGGACAACGGCGAGGCCGCCTATCTGGTCGATGCCGCCACGTCTGCGGATATTGCCGCTGTCACGGAGAAAATCGAAGTGCTGGGCGGCAAGGTCGCACTGGCCATGAAGAAGCTGGAAGACTGAGAGGAGGGCTGGGTATATGGTAACTGTAACCGTCCCGGCCACCAGCGCCAACGTCGGCGCCGGGTTTGACTCGCTGGGTCTGGCCGTTTCGATGCACAACGTCTTTACGTTTGAGGAATCGGACCGCATTCAGATTTCGTCCGTCGATGGGACCCACGTCCCGGCGGGCAGCAACAACCTGGTCTACCGCTCGGCCCGGGTCGTCTATGACCAGCTGGGTATCCCGCTGAAGGTCTGCGCATCACCCAGCGCAACGACATCCCGATGGCGCGCGGCCTCGGGTCCAGCTCGGCCTGCATCGTGGCGGGCATCATGGGCGCGAACGCCCTGCTGGGCGACAAGCTGACCGAGCGCCAGATGCTGACGCTGGCGACGCCGCATCGAGGGCCATCCCGACAACGTCGCCCCCGCCATGCTGGGCGGCTTTGTGACCAGCGTCATCGACGAGGGCCAGGTCTACAGCGTCAAGAAGGACATTGACCCCGAGCTGGCGTTTGCGGCGTTTGTGCCGGACTTCCGCCTGCTGACCAGCAAGGCGCGCGCGGCGCTGCCCGCCATGGTCAGCCATAAGGATGCCGTCTACAACCTGTCCCGCGCGGCGCTGGCCACGGCGGCCTTCTGCGAGGGCAACTACGCGCTGCTGGGTGTGGCGACCAAGGACGTGCTGCACCAAAAGTACCGCCTGCCGCTGATCGAGGGCGGCGACGACGTCTTTGAGCTGGCGCAGGACCTGGGTGCGCAGGCCGTTTACATCTCGGGCGCCGGGCCGACCATCATGGCCGTTGTGCACAAGGACGACACCGAGTTTTTCACCCGCGCAGAGGCAGCGCTGGCTGCGGACAGCCCGCTGCACCATTTTACCGTGCATCGTCTGCTGGCCGACAACGTCGCGCAGTGGTGAGCTGATACAAGAACAGGGGAGAGAGTACACCAATGGGCTTGATCGTACAAAAATTCGGCGGCTCCTCGGTCAAGGACCGGGACCGCATCTTCAACGTGGCGCGCATCGTCATGAACACCCGCAACGCAGGCAACGACGTTGTCGTGGTCGTCTCGGCGCAGGGTGACACCACCGACGACTGATCACCAAGGCGGCGGAGATCACCTCCGACCCGTCCCACCGCGAGATGGATATGCTGCTGGCCGCAGGCGAGGAGATTTCGATTTCCCTGCTGACGATGGCCTTGCAGGAGCTGGGCGTCTCCGCCATCAGCCTGACGGGCTGGCAGGCGGGCTTCAACACAGACCGCGCCTACTCCAAGGCGCGCATCAAGCGCCTGGATACCGAGCGTGTCGAGAGTGAGCTGGCGCGCAACCGTGTGGTCGTCGTGGCAGGCTTCCAGGGCCTGAACCGCTCCGACGACATCACGACGCTGGGCCGCGGCGGCAGCGATACCTCCGCCGTGGCGCTGGCCGCTGCGCTGCACGCGGACCGCTGCCAGATCTTCACCGACGTCGAGGGCGTCTACACCGCAGACCCGCGCAAGATCCCCAAGGCAACCAAGCTCAAGGAGATCACGTTTGACGAGATGCTCGAGCTGGCGTCCCTGGGCGCGCAGGTGTTGAACAACCGCAGCGTCGAGCTGGCCAAAAAGTACAATGTCGAGCTGGAGGTCATCTCCAGCATCAATCCGGTGCCCGGCACCGTTGTTAAGGAGGAGACCAAAGTGGAAGGTATGCTCATCAAGGGTGTTGCAAAGGACACCGACGTCGCCGTTTTGACCGTGAAGGACGTGCCGGATGTGCCCGGTATGTCGTTCAAAATTTTCAGCCTGCTGGCCCAGAAGAACATCAACGTTGACATCATTCTGCAGACCACGGGCCGCGACGGAAGAAGGACATGAGCTTCACCGTGCCCCTGGGCGACGCCGAGAGCGCCGTTGCCGTGCTGAAAAACGCCACGCACCGCATCGGCGGCGGCGACATCACCGTTGACAAGACCTGCGCGAAGGTCTCCATCGTCGGCGCGGGTATGCAGAGCCATTCCGGCGTGGCCTCCACGATGTTCGAGGCTCTGTTCAACCAGAACATCAACATCAAGATGATCTCCACCAGTGAGATCAAGATCAGCGTCATCATCGACGAGGCCGACGCCGACAAGGCAGTTGCCGCCATCCACGACGCATTCATCAACTGATTGTAAGGTCTTATATAGAGGGAAATGGGTCCGTCCCCCGTGCACACGATGGTGCACGGGGGACGTTGTTGTTAGGGTAAACGGGCAGAACCTTCCGGCCTTGCTGACGCGCGCCACCTCCCTGATGGGGAGGCTTTCTCGCGGGCGCAGCCCGCGCAAAAAGGCGCCCCATCAGGGGAGCTGGCCGAGTTTACGAGGCCTGAGGGGTTCTGCCCGTTACCATTTATTACAAAAGCTTCTCGCCTGCTGCAAACTTCGCTGTCAGCTTACCCTTGCCAAGGTACGCATACCGCTCCAAACGCTCCGCAGCGCTGAACGCCCGCATATTTTTAAGCGGGTCATCATCCAGCACCAGCGCGTCAAACGCATAGCCGTCCTCAAACAGGCCGACCTTCTCGCCAAAATCGGCCCAGAAATCTCCGCCGCCGACAGTCGCCATATACAGCGCCTCCACCATCGTCAGCGGCTTCTCACTCTGGTCGATATACCGCCAGCGCAGCTTGCTGACCTGCACGGCGGTAGCCATGACCGTGAACAGGTCCAGCGTCTGACCGCCGGCCACGTCGCTGCCCAGGCCGACGCGCCAGCCGCCGCGCAGGTAGTGCGCCGCGGGGGCGATGCCCGCAATGACATTCTCGTTGCTGGTGGGGCAGTGGGCAATCATGACGCGGTTCTGCTTCATCAGCGCGGCCTCGTCATCGGGACTGTAGATGCAGTGCGCCATGACGGTGGGCACGCCGCCGCCGAACAGGCCGTACCGGCTGTAGCTCTCGCCGTAGAATTTTGTGCCGGGGCACAGCTCGGCGACCCACGCGATCTCACCCGGATTCTCGGACAGGTGACTCTGCGCAGGTACGTTGTATTCTCTTGCCAGTTCGCCGAGACCGCGCATATATTCGTCACTCGTGCTGGGGGTGAAGCGCGGCGTGATCATCGGGCGCACCGGCCCGTGTGCAGGGTGTTTTCGGCGCGGCAGGTATCCAGCCAGCGGCGCGTCTCGGCCAGACCCGCGGCGGCGGACGGCTCACGGTAGCTGTCAGGCTGTTGCGGTCCATACCCAGCTTGCCGACAAAGGCGGAAAGCCCCGCGCCGCGCAGCTGGTGCATCAGTTCGAGCGTTGCGTCGGTGTGCAGCGTCGCAAAGATGCAGGCGCGCGTGTGGCGCTGTTTTTCAGGTCGCGCACAAAATAGGAGTAGCCCAGCCTGGCGTAAGCCGGGTCGGCGTAGTGGGCTTCCTCGGGGTAGGTGTACTGCTGCAGCCAGTCCAGCAGCTCCAGATCCATCGCCCGTGCCGCAATAGCTGTACTGCGGCGCGTGCAGATGCAGGTCCACAAGACCCGGCGTGATGATTTTACCCGTATAGTCGAGAACTTCCACCCCGGCAGGGGCAGTCTCGCTGAATCCGGCGCACAGGCCGTTTTCACACAGCAGATAGCCCTCGCGGACGCGGAGGGTGTCCGGGGCGGGGGTGTCGAGGAAGGTGCCTTTCAGGGTGAAAGTGTTCATATAGTATACCTCTTTATATAGAATTGCTCTGTAGGGGCCGGGCATGCCCGGCCCGCAAGTATACGGCAGATGCCCCTTTAAAATTCGTTTTGTAGGGAGGGGGTTTGGCGGCCAGAGGGCTGGCCGCCCTACAAACCACCCGGCAGGTGTCGCCCACCCGCGGGGCGTCGGGGATGCCGCCCCCTACAAAGCGGCGATTCCAGACTCTATTATAAACAATCTACCCCATCTGTTGCAAGTTTTTTATTTACTTTACGTCGCTAAAGCGGTATAATACTAATATCTATTGATGTTTGAAAGGAATAACGATTTGGAACGTAAACAACTCGCGCCCGGCGTTTGCATTACAACGCTGGATGCTTCTAAATTCAACCGCTGCCGCATCACGCTGCATCTGCGCTTTCTGGCAAAGCGGGAATCCGCCACCGACGCCGCGGTGCTGGCCCTTGTGCTGGAACGCGGCTACGCGGCCTGCCCCGATATGACCGCGCTGTCCCGCCGCCTGGCTGAGCTGTACGGTGAGCGGACCTGCGGCGTTGACCTGGCCAGCGCGGGCACGGACCGCGTGCTCTCCGCCGATATCTGCGGCATCAAGGACGCTTACGCGCTGGCGGGGGAGAACCTGACCGCCGCCTACGCCGACATTGTGTTCGGCACGATCTTTGACCCGTATCTCGTGGACGGCGCGTTCGACCCCGAGGCCGTGCGCATCGAGACCGAGACCCAGGCCCGCCGCCTTGAGGCCGAGTTCAACTCGAAGCGTCTCTACTGCGTGCGGCAGGCCCGCCGCAAATTCTACGGCGACACCCCCGCGGGCATCGAGCTGGGCGGCTACCCCGGCGAGCTTGTCAATGTGACGCCGCAGAGCCTCAAGGCCGAGTATGACCGCATCCTCTCCACCGCGTACATCGACGTGATGGTGCAGGGCGTCGATGAGGCCCGCGTGGCCGATATGCTGCTGAAAAAGCTCGACGCATCCGCCGTGACCCGCGCCCGTTTGCCGCGCCCGTCGCCATGCCCGCCACGCCGCTGCGCCATTTTAAAGAGGAGATCCCCGGCCTGACCCAGGCCAAGCTCTGTATGCTGTTCACCACGGGCGAGGCCAACCCCAACCCGCCCAGTGTCAGCATCCTGCGCGTCGCCATGAGCGTGCTGGGCGGCTCTGCCACCAGCCGTTTGTTCCGCAACGTGCGCGAGAAACAGTCCCTTTGCTACTACTGCGGTTCTGCCGCCCAGCGCGCCACCGGCGTTATGATGATCGACTCCGGCGTCGAGCCGGGCAAGGAGCAGCAGGCCGAGGCCGCCATCATTGCCGAGCTGGAGGCCTGAAAAACGGCCCCATCACCCAGGAAGAAGTGGACGACTGCCGCCGTGGTCTTTTGTCCAGCATGGCGCCCTCGGCGACAGCCTGGCCGCGCTGGAAAACTGGTACTACGGCCAGATCACGCGCGGCGAGCCGCTCTACCCGCCGGAGTATGGCAAGGTGCTGACCAGCGCCGTCAGTTTGGACGAGGTGCGCCAGACGCTGCAGAGCTACAGCTATTCGGTCTGCTACGCCGTGACCGCCGAGCCGGGCACGCAGGGGAAGGGAGGCAGCGAGGATGTTGAATAACGATCACGAGAGCTTCGCCGCTGCCCAGGCGCGCGCCGCTGCCGCCGTCAGCTGTGAAAGCGTCGTGCTGCCCAGCGGCCTGACTGTGCTCTGCCGCACGATGCCGGGCTACAGCAGCGTCCACGCGATTTACGCCACGGGCTTCGGCTCCGTCCACCGCGCGTTCAGGCTGGACGGCAAACAGGTCACACTGCCCGCCGGTACGGCGCATTTTCTGGAGCACAAAATGTGCGAGACGCCCAAGGGCGACTCCTTCACCTTCTACGCCAAGACCGGCGCGTCGGCCAACGCCTTTACCAGCTATGACCGCACCTGCTACCTGTTCTCGGCGACCCAGAAAATTGACGAGAACCTTGACATTCTGCTGGGCATGGTCGGCAAGCGTGGTTCACCAAGGCCACGATTGCCAAGGAGCAGGGCATCATCGGGCAGGAGATCAAAATGTACGACGACAGCCCCGACTGGCGGCTGCTGAACGCGCTGTTCCGCTGCCTCTACGCCGACCACCCGCTGCGCGACGACATCGCGGGCACGGTGGAGAGCATTGCCGAGCTGACGCCCCAGATGCTCTACAGCTGCACCAGGGGGTTCTACGCGCCGTCCAATATGGTGCTGAGCGTCGCGGGCAAGATCACGCTGGCGCAGGCTGTGGACGCCTGCAAGCGCAACGGCTTGTACCGCGCCCGTGCCCCGCATGAGGTCGAGTGGGACATCCCGGCGCAGACCGGCCCGCTGCCCCACAAGGAAGCGTTCTTCACGATGCCTGTCACGAAGCCCTGCTTCGGCGTGGCCTACCGCGAGGAGCCGCTGGCCGAGGGTGACCTGAAGCGCGAGCTGCTGCTGGACATGCTGGGCGATCTGGTCGTCGGCGGTCTGACGAAGCTCTACCGCCGTCTGTACGATGAAGCGCTGGTCAACCCCGAGTTCTCCGGTGACTTTATCGCTGTGCGCGGCGCCTGTACCGTGCCTTTACCGGCGAGAGCGACACCCCGCGCCAGGTCGTGGACCTTTTACAGGAGGAGATCGAGCGGATGCGCCGCGAGGGCGTTGACCCCGAGGTCTTTATGCTTGTGAAAAACCAGATGTACGGCGAGCTGCTGGGCGACGTGGAGGCCGTGGACGATGCCGCCGAGGAG
>ENA-OQCN01000693-OQCN01000693.1-human-gut-metagenome-genome-assembly--contig:-NODE-693-length-17842-cov-4.044708_pt1 | contig 17842 bp, 26 predicted proteins | sample MGYA00242497_ERZ504576 | MGnify/ENA primary metagenome ERZ504576 (study PRJEB26092, sample SAMD00036296) | human gut metagenome | host: Homo sapiens | study: EMG produced TPA metagenomics assembly of... | reverse complement strand
CCCGCGCGGCCACGGGCCGCCGGGGCCCCAATCGTCATACGGAGGTCTGCGCCGCCGTCTGCTGCCCAAGCCGTAGCCCAGCCCGAAACCGAAGAAGGGCCAAACCCGCCGCCGCCAAAGCCGCGCCGGATGCCGCCGAAGATGGAGGTCAGGGCAAACACCACGATCACCACTGCCAGAAGGGTGAGGAAGGGCGATTGATAGGATGCTGCCGGGGCCTCATAGTAATCATTTCCGTTGTTATAACCATCCGTATTGCCGTTATTGACCGTGCCGGTGGTCCCGCTCAGGTCACACCGTAGAGATCGGCAATGGTGCTGGCCACATTGTTGGCACAGGTGGTCACAGCCGCGTCATAATCGCCCGCCGCGAAGGAATCCTCCATGGTCTGGGCAATGGCGCTGGCCTGCTTTTCCAGCGTGGTATTGCGGAAGCCGTCACCGGTGGCAAGGTAATAGTCGCCATCGGCGTACTGCTGGGACTGCATGACCAGCAGGATCAGCACACCGTTGTTTTTGCTGGAGCTGCCCAGCCCCCAGGTGTTGGCGGCCTGCACGGCGTAATCCTCCGTGGATAAACTTCCCGTATAATCCACAGTCAATACGCCGATCTGTGCACCCTCGCACTGCTGGGTGAGCTGTGCATTCAGGTTCTCAATGGCCGTTTTTGTGCTGCTGCTCAGGATGTTGGCATCATCCACCACGCACTGACTGCTGGGCAGATCGGGCAGCTGGGCCTTGGTGGCCGCAAAGGCGGCGGGCACCAGAGCCGTCAGGCTGACGGTCAGCACCACGAACAGGGCGCAGATGCGGGCGGCAAATCGTTTCATCGTTTTCATGCGAAGGGTTCCACCTCCTGTACGCCGAACAGCCTGCCCAGCATACTGGCCGGGAAGCCGCCGACATCATTCTGATACTCATACACTGCATCATTGTACTGCAGGTTGCCGATGATGGTGCCTGCGCTGTTGAACTGGCCGTACTGGCCCTGCACCGCCCCCATCTTCATGGGGTCTGCAGCCTGCTCCTGCATTTTTGCGTAGAGCTGGTCGATCACGGTGCCCAAAGCCTCATTGGCCTGACAGAGGGCGTGCATGGCACTGCCTGGTAATAGGGCAGCGAGGTCAGGGACTGCTTTTTGCTGCCGTTCTGCACTGCTTCCAGGCAGGCAGAGAAATCATCCAGCGCGGCCTGTGCAGCCTGCACCTCGCCGCTGTCAGCCCCCAGCGTGTTCCCGCCGGTGGTGATGATATTCGCTGCCGTGTTGGCACGGGTGGTCAGCTCCTCGCTCAGGGCATAGCCGTTGTCGGCCGAAACGCCGGTGGTGAACCACTGGCGGGCCTCGTTGTACTTTCCCCTGACCTTGGCACCGCCAAAGCCCACGAACGCCGCCAGCATGACCGCCACGCTCAGCACAAGGGCTGTGCCCTGCTTTGCCATCGCAGTGGGCAGCGCCTTTTCCAGCCCGGCCAGCTTCTGCTGCAAGGGGGTCAGGCGCACTGCCTCGGTGTCCGGGCGCTTTGCCTCGCGGTAGCTGCCGCTGTCAAAGCCGCCGGGCGTTTGATTCTGTTCTCTGGAAAAATCAGCGTTTGCCATTTCAGCTCCGGATCTCCATCATTTTCTGTTTCAGCTCGTCCTCGATGCGGGTCAGCTCCTGCTCGGCAGCCACACGCTTTGCGCGGCCCTCGGTCTGGATCTTGTTCAGCTCGTCCAGGGTCTCGATCAGGCTCTTGTTGGTCTGCTGCAGGGTCTCGATATCCACCACGCCGCGCTGGCTCTCCTTGGCGGTCTCGATGGTGCCCATCTTGAGGGCATCGGCATTCTTCTTGAGCAGGTCGTTGGTCATGTCAGTCACGGCACGCTCGGCCTGCATGGCCTTCTGGGTGTGGGCCAGGCCCAGCGCCAGCACCATCTGGTTCTTCCACAGCGGAATGGTGTTCACGATGGTGGACTGGATCTTCTCAGCCATCATGGTGTTGTTGTTCTGCAGCAGGCGGATCTGGGGGCCCATCTGCAGGCTGATGTTCCGGGTCAGCTCCAGATCGTACAGCTTTTTCTCAAAGCGCTCGCACTGGTCTGCCAAGTCGCGGGCGGCCTGAGCATCCTCGGGCAGGCCGGACTGCTTGGCCTTGTCCATGGCCTGCTGCAGCTCGTTTGCACGGACCTCGGCCAGCTTTTTCTTGCCGGCCAGGATATACATGCTCAGCTCCTTGAAGTAGGCCATGTTCAGCTCGTACATCTTATCCAGCATGGCGATGTCTTTCAGCAGCTGGACCTGATGGCCTCCAGCATGGACTGGATGTTCTCCACGTTGGTCTCGGCCTTGTTGTACTTGGTCTTCAGGTTATCCAGCTCATTGCTCTTCTTTTTGAAGAAGCCCAGAATGCCCTTCTGCTGTTCCTCATTGGCATCAAAGCTCTTCAGCTCCCCGATGAGATTGGTGATCATATCGCCCACCTCGCCCAGATCCTTGGTGGACACCTTGGCCAGAGCAGCCTCGGAGAAATCGCCGATCTTCTTCTGGCAGGCGGAGCCATACTGCAGCACCTGCTGGCTGTTGGTGATATCGATCTTTCCGCAAAGGAATCCACCATTGCCTGCTCCTCAGGGGTCAGCTGCACCTCCGGCTGCTGGGCCGCAGGGGCGGGCTCAGGCTTTTTCTCCTCCGCAGCCTCCGGGGTGGGGTCCAGCGTCAGGGTGGGTACTGCAGGAGCATCGAGGTCGAAGTTCAAAGTGTTGTTGTCAGCCATTGTTGATTCCATCCTTTCCAATTAAGACAGCGCCTGCCGCCTATCGGCGTGCGCTATTTTCTAACCGGTTTGCCAAGGGCTCCCCCTTCGGGGGAGCTGGCAAAGCCGTCAGGCTTTGACTGAGAGGGTTGTTACAATCCCTGCCCTTTCAGCATATTCTGCAAAACGGTCAAGTCTGCCGAGAGGTCCATGCTCTCGGCAGCATACAGGGCATCCAGCTGATTTTCAAACGCCGTGGCAATGGAGCGGCATTGCGCTCCACCTCCGCACGGATGGAGGCGGCATTCTCGCCCCGCACCCCCTGCTTTGCCAGCTTGGCGTACTGCTGCAGCACGTTCACGGCATCGGGCAGATAGTAATTGGCGAACCGCCGCACCTGCTTTGCCTTGGCGGGGGTGGCTTCCACCGTTTCCACAATGGAGCGGCCCGCCTTTTCCATCCGGGCCATGGCGGCGGAGAGCTGCGGGTCCGGCAGGGCTTCGTTCAGGGCATGGAGGGTGTCCAGCTGCTGCTGCATCTCGGTCAGCATGGCATCCACATCGTCCACACCGGTATGGAAGGGCACTTCCGTCTCCACCACCCGGGGCGGCAGATCTTTTTGGCCCCGGCAAAGGCCAGCACAGCCGCGCCCAGCGCCGCCAACAGTGCCCACAGCCGATAGACCGGAAGCACAGCGCACAGCACCACAAATGCCAGCGCCGCCGCGTAGTACGGCAGGACACTGGGCTTCCGGGTGCGAATGATCTTGCTCATGGGTTCCTCCTTTTCCGGGAGCTGCGCCCCCTGTATCTTTCATAATAAATCCTTTTCCAGCGGGGCGCAAGCGTTTCACGAATTATTTACAGGTTTGAAATCGAAATGTCAAACCTCTCAGGCGCTTGCGTGCCAGCTCCCCTCATAGGGGAGCCCCTGGCAGATCGGGTAAGTCCGCGCGGCATTCAAGCAGAATCCAGTTCGACAATTCTTTCTGCCAGATCTCCCGTAATTTTTCCGGCCTGCAGGCGGCATTGGCGGGGCTGGTGCTGGGCAGCCTGACCGCCGGGATGCCGCTGACCGGCTCGAGATACTTTGTATAGATCTTATATGCCGTAGCCCCGTTGCAAAAAACAGCCTCAATGGGCGCTTTTGCCAGCAGACCGGCAATATCATTGGGCACCACGTCCCGGATGGACGCATCCGACGCGCCGGTGATGGTACAGCTTTCCAGCGTATCCCACAGGGCCAGCCCGTGGCGCAGGATGATCTGCTTTTTCGCTTCGATGTCCTCCCGGGCGGGCACAGGTTCCCCGGTCAGGGCCGCCAGCATGGGCCAGAAGCGGTTTTGCGGGTGGCCGTAGTAGAAGGACATTTCCCGGCTCTTGGGGCTGGGCCAGGTGCCCAGGATCAGCGCCCGGCTGTGCTCGTTGTAGACCGGTGCAAAGCTCACTGCTTTTCCTCCGCGGCTTCCATCTGGCCCCAGGGGGAGCCAAGTTCATGGCCCGAGGACTCCGCACGGGGGCCGTTGAACCACAGCTCCTCAATGAGGGCGGCAAGGCCGTCCTCCCGCACATCCCCGATGATGCGGTCTGCGGCTTCCCTGGCATCATCCGAGCCGTTGGCCATGCAGCAGCCCAGTCCCGCCGCCTTCAGCATCCCCGCATCATTGGCGGAATCGCCGCCGAAACAGCATCGGCCAGCGTCAGGCCACAGTTTCACACAGGTCAGCCAGACCCACTCCCTTATCAATGCCCTCCCGGACGATATCATAGCAGTGCCAGCTGCCCTCCCGCACAGCACCCACCATCATAAAGCGGAGGTTCAGGTGGCCGTACTTCCGGTTGAACGCCTCCAGCGCCTCATCGGGCAGGCAGGCAAAGGCGGCATGGGGCATATCGATGAGATGGCGGTCCTGATCCTCACCGTCCTTGCAGGTCAGGCCGCTGCCGCTCAGCTGGGCGTAGAAATCCCGTAAGCTCTCGTATTCGCAGTAGGCATAGTATCCATCCCGGAAATTGAACTGCAGGGGGTAGTTGTAATCCTCGCAGAAATCCACCAGTGCGTACATTTCCTCATTGGTCATCGGGTGCTCGGCGATGATCGCGCCGTCCCTGTCCACCACGCAGGCTCCGTTGTTGGCGATGGCGTAGTCGAACCGGATGCCGCCCAGCTGCTGCTTATTGATCGCGCAGTAGCCGCGGCCTGTGCTCAGCACAAATTTTCCGCCTGCGGCCTGCATCTTTTTCACGGCCTTGACCACCGCCGGGCGGGGGCAGGGCTCACCAAAGGGAACAAGGGTATTGTCGAAATCGCTTGCCAGAAGTTTATATTGCATCGTTGCTCCTATTTCAGCATCCTCACCCTCTCAGGCCGCTTCGCGTCCAGCTCTCCCAAAGGGAGAGCTTTTGACATAATCGGAAACTTCCCAATGACTGTCAAGACCTCCCACTTTGGGGGAGGTGGCATCGCGCAAGCGATGACGGAGAGGGTGAGCCAGTTTATCGTTTTGATACTGTCTAGTATAACACAAAACGCCGCTCCGGGATATCCCGAAACGGCGTTTTGACTGAATATTTTACTTTAACCGAAAATGGCTACCACGATCTGGATCCCAACACCCACAGCCGCACCGGCGGCCCAGGTCAGGCCGGTGATGAAGAGGTTCTGCTTCCAGGAGGGGTTCGCCCGCCAGAGAACAGCCAGGCCCACGCCTGCGCCGGTGCACAGCCCCGCCACCAGACTGGAAAAGCGGAGGGCTCCCTCCACATAGAGCTGGGTCAGCAGGACGCTGGCGGCACAGTTGGGGATCAGCCCCACCAGTGCGGCCACCACCGGCTGGAAGAAGCCCATCCGGCCCAGAGCGTCGGCAAAGACATCCTCGCCCACGCCCTCCACAATGAGGCCGAACACCAGACTGAACACAAAGATGAACACGAAGATCTCCAGCGTGTGGCGAAGGGCGGCTTTCCAGATGGGGGCAGGCTTGCCCTCCTCATCGCTGTGCTCCTCATGGCAGTCGATCTCATCGGCGCTGCCGGTATAGCCGCCCCGCAGGCTCCTGGGCAGAATGCCCCGCAGGACAAAATCCAGCACCAGGCCCACCGCAATGGCGTAGAGCACCTTGATGACCATGAGCAGCATCAGCTTATCCCAGTAGGCAGGCATGGAGACCAGCAGCGGAACCGCTTCATCACTGGTGGCAAGGAACACGGCCATCAGCGTGCCAGGCTGATGACCCGGGACGCATAGAAATTGGACGCAATGGCAGAGAAACCGCACTGGGGCACACAGCCCAGCAGCGCCGCCGGAACAGAGCCCCAGCGCCCACCCCCCGCCAGAATGGCTTCGATGCGCTCGCCGTGGCGGTTCTCCACATATTCAATGAACAGATAGCCAAAAACAGGAAGGGCAGCATCTTGGCGGTGTCCACCAGAGATTCGCCCAGAACATCCAGAAACAATTCCATTTGATACTCCAAAAACAACTATAATGTGCTTTATTGCAGTAAATTGCAATCAATTTGCATTTTCGTGCAAGGGAGATTATACACGCTTCGGATGCAAATTGCAAGAGGAATTTGCAAAAAGTTTGCATTTTTGTTTTTGGGAGAACGAAAATGCCCTCTCAGTCAAGGCCGCAGGCCTTGCCAGCTCCCCCTTCGGGAGAGGTGGCAGCGCGTTCACACTGACAGAGAGGGCTGTTCATTTTAAGTCAGATCTCGGCCAAAATCGCATCACCCATAGCGGTGCAGCCCAGGCAGGTGCAGCCTTCGCTCATGTTGTCTGCCGTGCGCAGGCCCTTGTCCAGCACCTTGTTCACAGCATTCTCAATGGCATCGGCTTCCTCAGCCATGCCAAAGGAGTAGCGCAGCATCATGGCGGCAGAGAGGATGCAGGCGGTGGGGTTGACGATATCCCTGCCCGCAATGTCGGGGGCCGAGCCGTGAATGGGCTCGTACAGGCCCCGGGTGCATCGCCCAGAGAGGAGGACGGGATCATGCCGATGGAGCCGGTGATCATGGAGGCTCATCGGAGAGGATGTCGCCGAACATATTCTCGGTGACGATGACATCGAACTGCGCGGGGTTCTTTACGATCTGCATAGCGCAGTTGTCCACGAACATCTCGCTGTACTCCACGTCCGGGTACTCGGCCTGCAGGCGGTACATCACACTGCGCCACAGGCGGCTGGTATCCAGCACGTTGGCCTTATCCACACAGCAGAGCTTCTTGCGGCGTTTCTGGGCGGTCTCGAAGCCGATGCGGCCAATGCGCTCGATCTCGTGCTCGGAGTAGGGCATGGAGTCGATGGCCTGCTTTTCGCCGTTCTCGAGGGTGTGGGTCTCGTGCTTGCCGAAATACACGCCTCCGATCAGCTCCCGCACGATGATGAAGTCAATGCCCTGTGCCACGATCTCAGGCTTCAGAGGGCTGGCCGGGGCCAGCTGGGGCCAGATCTTGGCCGGGCGGTTGTTGGAGTACAGGCCCATGCCCGCGCGCAGGCGCAGCAGGCCCTTTTCCGGGCGCTGCTCACCGGGCAGGCCCTCCCACTTGGGGCCGCCCACGGCACCCAGCAGGACGCTGTCGGCAGCAAGGCATTTGTCCAGCTCGTGCTGGGGCAGCGGGTCGCCGTACTTATCAATGGCTTCGCCGCCCATGGCGGCATCGGTATAGTGGAAGGTGTGGCCGTACTTTTCGGCCACCTTATCAAGCACCCGGATGGTCTGTTTCACGATCTCGGGGCTGGAGCAGTCGCCCCAGATGACAGCAATGTTTTTTTCCATGGGAAAGCTCCTTACTTCTTATTTTTGATGGACTTCATCAGGCCACCGTCTGCAATGATCTTCTGGATAAACGGCGGGAAGGGTTCCGCTGGAAGGTCTTGCCGGTGGTCTCATCGGTGATGAGGCCGGTAGTAAAATCCACGCTGACGGTATCCCCTGCACTGATGGCATCCACAGCCTCGGGGCACTCCATGATGGGCAGACCGATGTTGATGCTGTTGCGGTAGAAGATGCGGGCAAAGCTCTTGGCAATGACCACCGAGATGCCTGCGGCCTTGATGGCCACGGGGGCGTGCTCACGGGAGGAGCCGCAGCCGAAGTTCCAGCCGCCCACCATAACATCGCCGTCCCTGACGTTCCGGACAAAGTCCTTGTCGATGTCCTCCATGCAGTGGCTGGCCAGCTCCTTAGGGTCCTGGGTGTTCAGGTGGCGGGCCGGAATGATGACATCGGTATCCACGTTATCCGGGTATTTGAAAACAGAACCTTTTGCGTTCATCGTTGTTTCTCCTTTCCGATCAGACCGTGCGGGGGTCGGTGATATAGCCGGTCAGGGCGCTGGCAGCGGCAGTGGCCGGGCTTGCCAGATAGACTTCGCTCTTGACATGGCCCATGCGGCCCACAAAGTTGCGGTTGGTGGTGGAGACACAGCGCTCCCCCTCGGCCAGAATGCCCATGTAGCCGCCCAGGCAGGGGCCGCAGGTGGGGGTGGACACGATGCAGCCCGCATCAATAAAGGCCTCGGTCCAGCCGCGCAGGATGCACTCCTTATAAACCGCCATGGTGGCCGGGATGATGATGCCCCGCACGCCCTTGGCAATGTGTCTGCCTTTGAGGATGTTGTAAGCGGCCTCCATATCCTCCAGACGGCCATTGGTGCAGCTGCCGATGACCACCTGATCGATCCGGATGTCCTTTCCCTCGCTGGCGGGGTGGGTGTTCTCCGGCAGATGGGGGTAGCTGACCGTGGGCTCCAGCTTGTCCAGGTCGATCTCGATGGTCTTTTCGTATTCGGCATCCTGGTCGGCCTCGTAGTAGACCGGGGTGCGCTGGCTGCGGCCGTTCAGATACGCTCTTGTGACCTCGTCCACAGGGAAGATGCCGTTCTTGGCACCGGCCTCAATGGCCATGTTGCAGACGCAGAGGCGATCCTCCATGGTCAGGGAAGCCACGCCCGGGCCGGTGAATTCCATCGACTTGTACAGCGCGCCGTCCACACCGATCATGCCGATGATGTGCAGGATCAGATCCTTGCCGGATACGCAGGGGCTGAACTTTCCCTTGAGCACAAACTTGATGGCAGAGGGTACCTTGAACCATGCCATACCGGTGGCCATACCGGCGGCCATATCGGTGGAGCCCACACCGGTGGAGAATGCGCCAGTGCACCATAGGTACAGGTGTGGCTGTCGGCACCGATGATGCAGTCACCGGCGGTCACGATGCCTTTTTCGGGCAGGAGGGCGTGCTCAACACCCATCTGACCCACATCGTAGAAGTTGAGGATATCATATTTGTTGGCAAACTCGCGGCACTGCTTGGACTGGGTTGCGCTCTTGATGTCCTTATTGGGGACAAAGTGATCCAGCACGATGGCGATGTGCGCCTTGTCGAACACGCCGTCAAAGCCTGCCTTCTCAAACTCGTTGATGGCGACCGGAGTGGTGATATCGTTGCCCAGCACGATATCGAGCCTGGCATTGATGAGCTGGCCTGCCTTGACCTCCGGCAAACCCGCATGTGCGGCCAGAATCTTCTGCGTCAGAGTCATTCCCATGGTGATACTCTCCTTTTGTCTTCTATAACTCCCCCAGTCGCTTACGCGACAGCCCCCTCTAGGAGGGGGCCTCTTTGCCTTTCCGTTACGCAACAGGCTCCCTCTTAGAGGGAGCTGTCACCGCAGGTGACTGAGGGAGTTCGATTTTCATTTACTGTTAATTGCCGAAACCAGCGCCTGATGCCGGCAACGATAATATCGGTGTCGGTGCCGCACCCCAGGTCATGCTGCCATCCCCCCAGGCAAGGCCCACATAGGAAGCCGCGCGGGAGGTACTGCCCTCGTCCAGGCTGTGCTCCGAGTAGCTTTCCAGATGGAAGTCCATCCCGGTGGCGCTCTGGATGGCGTTCGCCACAGCATCCAGACGACCATTGCCCACCGAGGTGACCACCTTGCGCTGACCGTTCAGGTCCAGGGTGACCGTGGCGGTAATGCCGTTGACCTGTGCAAAGTGAGCCTCCACCACACGAAGGGGCTTTTCACGGTTGAGGAAGCTCTCCTCGAAGATGCGGAGCACCTCGCCTGCACTCAGCTCCTTGTGGCTGTGGTCGGACACGCTCTTGACCTTGTAGCCCAGCACCTCGCGCATCTTGGGGGGCAGATTATAACCGTAGTTCTGCTCCAGCACAAAGCCGATGCCGCCCTTGCCGCTCTGGCTGTTGATGCGGATGACATCGGCATCATAGGTGCGGCCGATATCGTGGGGGTCGATGGGGATGTAGGGGCAGGTCCAGCGGTGCTCTCCCCGCTCCTTGCGGTAGGCCATGCCCTTTGCAATGGCATCCTGATGGCTGCCCGAGAAGGCTGCAAACACCAGCTGACCGGCATAGGGGGTGCGCTCGTAGATGTGCATCCGGGTCACGCGCTCGTAGGCAGCGCAGATGGCGGGCATATCGGAAAAGTCCAGTCTGGGGTCTACGCCGTGGCTGTACAGATTCATGGCCAGTGTCACGGCATCCACGTTGCCGGTGCGCTCACCGTTGCCGAACAGGCAGCACTCCACCCGCTGAGCACCGGCCAGAACGGCCATTTCGGCACAGGCAACACCGGTGCCGCGGTCGTTGTGGGGATGGGTGGAGATGATCACGCTGTCGCGGTACTTGAGGTGCTTGTCGCAGTACTCGATCTGGTTGGCGTAAACATGGGGCATACTCATCTCCACGGTCACCGGCAGGTTGATGATCATGGGGCGGTCAGGCGTGGGCTGCATGATGTCCAGCACTGCGTTGCAGACCTCCACAGCATAGTCCACCTCGGTGCCGGTAAAGCTCTCGGGGCTGTACTCAAACAGGAAGTTGCCCTCGTATTCCTGGCTCAGCTGTTTGACCAGCTTTGCGCCGTCGGTGGCGATCTTCTTGATCTCTTCCCTGCTCTTGTGGAACACCTGCTCGCGCTGGGCCACGGAGGTGGAGTTGTAGAAGTGGATGACCGCGCGGGGGGCACCCTTGACAGCCTCAAAGGTCTTGCGGATGATGTGGTCGCGGCACTGGGTCAGCACCTGCACGGTCACGTCCTCCGGGATCATGTTTTTTTCGATCAGAGTGCGCAGGAACTCGTACTCGGTATCGCTGGCAGCGGGGAACCCCACCTCGATCTCCTTGAAGCCGATCTTTACCAGCATCTGGAAGAACTCCAGCTTTTCCTCCAGGCTCATGGGCACGATCAGAGCCTGATTGCCGTCGCGCAGATCCACACTGCACCAGGCCGGGGCCTTTTCAATGTGATCCTTCTTCACCCAGCTGTCATAACCGGCAGGAACAGGGTAATATCCCGGTGCGTACTTGGTTGCGTCCATCATTCTCGTTTCCTCCAGATCCTACACTTAATTAAAGTAAAAGGCCCTCGTCTCCAAGGCGATAAGCCTTGAGAGACGAGGGCCTGTCATTTTTTCTAACAGAGCACCCGTGGTACCACTCTCTTTGCTGGAAAACCAGCCACTCACACGATCAGCTTTTGGCGGCGAATCGCTGCCCGGGTAACGGTGGGCATCCGTCAGAGCCTACTCTCCGTTCAGCTCTGCCGCTCAGGGGCCAGTAGCCGAAACCCTCCACACTGCCTTGCACCGCCCGGCAGCTCTCTGAAGCAGAAGAAAATCGTTTTTTCCCCGTCAACGCATTTAGTCTTTGTGTTTCAAAGTGAGCTTATTGTACCAAACGTCGGATTTGCTGTCAAGAAGTTTGGCTCATATCAAAAATGAAACAAATTCACATCAGGAGCGGCACAATTTTCCAAATTTTGCGCCAAGCGTATGGTCAGGGGCGGCGGGTGGTACCCTAAGCAAGTGTCCGCTGGGGTGGGACCCTGTTGCCGCAGGCAATAGGGCGGGCGATGGAATGGCCCGTTTCACTTGCGTGGGTACTACCCGCTGGCCCTGATGCTAGGTTTGTTAAGAATCTGGGAAGTTTTTGGAAACAAGCCCTCAAAAGGCTGGTTTCTTAAAATCAGTCGTGCTATGCTTTGGGGTAGAGACAAAGCCTACTAAGGAGGAAATCCTATGAAAGAAGTCAAGACACCGCGCAAGCCGTTGGCGATCTATTACGCCCTCGTGCTGCTGATGCTGCTGCTCCTCAACTTTGTGCTGCTGCCGTGGCTGGAGGAGCGCCAGATCAAAGAGGTGGACTACGGCACCTTTATGACCATGACCGAGGAAAAGAACATCGGCCGGGTGGACATTGAATCCAACCAGATCATCTTTACCGATAAGGACGAGACGCAGGTCTACAAGACCGGCCTGATGAACGACACCGGCCTGACCGAGCGGCTGTACGATGCGGGAGCCACCTTCTCCAGCGAGATCGTGGAACAGTCCTCGCCGGTACTGAGCTTTTTGATCTGGTTCGTCCTGCCCATCATCCTGTTCTCGGCCATTGGCAACCAGATGAACAAAAAGCTGATGGAAAAGGCCGGCGGCGGCCCGGGCTCCATGATGTTTGGCGGCATGGGCAAATCCAACGCCAAGGTCTATGTGCAGTCCACGGCAGGCATCCGCTTTGCGGATGTGGCCGGTGAAGACGAGGCCAAGGAAAACCTACAGGAAGTTGTCAACTATCTGCACGACCCCAGCAAGTATGAGAGCATTGGTGCCAAGATGCCCAAGGGCATCCTGCTGGTGGGCCCTCCGGGCACCGGCAAGACCATGCTGGCCAAGGCTGTGGCCGGTGAGTCCAACGTGCCCTTCTTCTCCATCTCCGGCTCCGAGTTCGTGGAGATGTTCGTGGGCATGGGTGCCTCCAAGGTACGCGACCTCTTCAAGCAGGCCAAGGAGAAAGCGCCCTGCATCGTGTTTATCGATGAGATCGATGCCATTGGTCAAAAGCGCAGCGGCGGCCAGTACGGCGGCAACGATGAGCGCGAGCAGACCCTGAACCAGCTGCTGACCGAGATGGACGGCTTTGAGGGCAATACCGGTGTCATCATTCTGGCCGCCACCAACCGTCCCGAATCCCTTGACCCGGCCCTGACCCGGCCCGGCCGCTTTGACCGCCGGGTGCCGTGGAGCTGCCCGACCTCAAGGGCCGCGAGGAGATCCTGAAGGTCCACGCTAAGAAGGTCGCACTGGCCCCGGGCATCGACTTTACCACCGTGGCCCGGATGGCTCGGGCGCGTCCGGTGCCGAGCTGGCCAACATTGTCAACGAGGCCGCGCTGCGGGCCGTCCGCGCGGGCCGCAAGAGCGTGACCCAATCCGACCTGGAGGAGAGTATCGAGGTGGTTATTGCAGGCTACCAGAAAAAGAACTCCATCCTGACCGATCACGAAAAGTGCATCGTAGCCTACCATGAGATCGGCCACGCTCTGGTCGCCGCCAAACAGACCCACTCCGCCCCCGTGCAGAAGATCACCATCATCCCCGCACCTCGGGTGCTCTGGGTTACACCATGCAGGTGGACGAGGGCAACCACTACCTGATGAACAAGGAGGAGCTGGAAAACAAGATCGCCACCCTCACCGGCGGGCGTGCCGCCGAAGAAGTGGTGTTCCACTCCATCACCACCGGTGCTTCCAATGATATCGAGCAGGCCACCAAGCTGGCCCGCGCCATGCTGACCCGCTACGGCATGAGCGATGAATTTGACATGGTGGCACTGGAGACTGTCAACAACCAGTATCTGGGCGGCGACACTTCCCTTGCCTGCTCTGCCCAGACCCAGTGTGAGATTGACCAGAAGGTGGTGGAGCTGGTCAAGGCCCAGCACGCCAAGGCTGTGCAGATTCTGACCGACAACCGCGCAAAGCTGGATGAGCTGGCCCAGTATCTGTACCAGAAAGAGACCATCACCGGTGATGAGTTCATGGAGATCCTGAACCGGGAGAAATAATTTTTACACCCCTGCAATAAACAAGCCGCCCGTTCCGTATTCATTACAGAACGGGCGGTTTTTCGTCCATAGTACAGGAGGTATATTTCTTATGAAGATTCTGAATACAATGCTGGGCCGTCAGGCCATTGCCGCAGCCCTGGTGCTGTCCCTTGCCATCCCCATGAGTGTCGGCGCATTTGCCGAGGAGCCTGCCGCTGCAGCTGCCGCCGATGACACTGTTGTTGCAGGCTATCTGCCCCCGCAGGACGAAAGCGTGATGCTTCAGGGTGAGATCGCGCTGCACAGCGGCGACGTTGCCGTGGGCGAGACCGACCCCGCCTACGGCGGCTACGGCGCACCGGAGGGTGACCCCATTCAGGGCGACATCATGCTGATCTCCGCTGACGAGGCAAAGACCACCGAAGCCCGGTACACCGTCAAGGGCCTGCTGGGTCGTCAGGTCCTTTACACCGCCCGGCAGGAGGGCCGTGTCCTGACGCTGGACGTGCCGGACTGCGCCGCCACCTTCCGCACCACCATTCAGGACATGAAGACCCTGATGAATCAGGGCGTGTCCACGCTGGTGCTCACCACGGAGAAGGGTTCCACCACCCTGAACCTTTCCCTGCTGTGCGAGGGCCAGACCGACACCCAGCGGGTGGTGCTGCGGCAGCTGGGCGGCAGCGCTTTCCTGACGGTCGGCCTGCGCTGCCGCCGCGACCTCATCGTGGGCCGCTGAGTGGGGTGTGTTCCCCTTTCCTGAAGCTTAACAGAAACACAGCAGGAGCGCTCTGCCGGTATGACCCGGTGGGGCGCTCCTGCTGTGTTTGGGATATATCAGAGGATGTCAAATTTTACTGCGCATTCTGCTTGAGGTCCTGTGCCTTCTTCCAAGCACGCAACACGCTGATCTTGGTAACCATGTTGTCCGGATAGAACTTCACCTGTTCAGGGGGCAGCTCTGCATCCTGATCGTTCAGGTCAGGCAGGAGGTCGTGCTCCATGGCCCAGCGGGCAGCATGCTGCAGATCCATATCCTGTTCTTCCTGGCCAACATCGGGGTAGAGGATCTCAGATTCCGGCATAGGCTTGCCTGCATCCTCCCACAGCATCATTGCAAGAGCACTGCGGTTGCTGGGGAAGTAAGGCAGACCCCACATCTTGCCCACAAGATCGGTGCCCAGCGTGTAGCCGACCAGTGCGCCGCCAGCCACAACAGCCGTACCGACAATGATGGGGCCAACAACATCAGAACCATCCTCAATGTCAGCGCTGCGGTACTGTGCAGCCACATCCACATCACCATTCATGGTAAAGGTAATGGACTCTGCCTTGTAATCCTGATCCAGCGGCAGGTCAAACTTGCCGGTAGACCAAAGATCAAACACCATACCCTCGGGAACCTTCGTCTGGTCCAGCGTCACGGTGACTTCTGCACCATCCGCACAAGGCAGGTCTGCTTGCCGCTGGCCTCATCGGTGCTGGTTTCCAGTGTATCGGTCACATCAATGTCGCCGTTTTTCACAGCAAAGGTGCCGCCGGTCACGGTCAGGGTATGATTGACGACAGGCTCATCCTTCTTCCACTGTGCCGTAAACACTTCATCACCCGTCAGGACAAGCTCACTCCCGGCGTTATAGAGCTTACCCTTAAGGCTCAGCATCCAGCAACTGGTAGCTTCTCGTGTGGGAGCCGCTGCAAGCGTCACGCTCTCCTTTTCACGGGAATAAGCATCGTTGTAGTTGGCATTTTCGGCACCATCGCTTCATTCAGGTTGTACTGGAGGCGGTACACACTGGCAGTTTCCTGATGTTTTTCCAACAACCTGCCGCAGTAATCGCAGGTCTTCGTTACATCCCGCCACTCATTTCGCTCGTCGATCTTTGTCCACTCCGAATGGCTGGTGGTAAAGGCTTTGTCATGCTCACCATCGGTATAGGAGTGCGTCTGCATCTCGCCGTTTGTCCAGACCAGCTCACCGTTCAGATGTACATCTGTTTTACCCTTGTTGTTAGTAGCTGCTTTACCGCCATAGCCAAACATCTGCGAACAGGTCGTTTTATCCCGGGCTGCAGTAATGGTCTTCGGATCATTGATATTGATGATGTACTTATAGCTGCCCATGTTGCTGTCGTTGATGTTCAGCGCAGTTTTATTGTTACTGAACATTGATACATAGGACTGGAAGTTGGAATTCACGGTGCAGTTGTTAAAGTTAACCGTGATGTTATGGTCTCCTGCACCGGCATCCGTGTAAACATTGATCACTTTTCCGTTCGCATTGAAGGTGCAGTTATTAAATGTCATGATCGGGGAGCAATACGTCCAGAGTGCATAATTAGAGCTTGGTGCATTGAAGGTCGTATCGTTAAACTCTGCACTGGTATAGCCCCAATAGTCTGTCTTTCCGTTGATGACGCAGTCTTCTACCACTGTATTGTCAATACGGATGAAGCCCAGATAATCTACCGTGCCGGAGCGAAGCGTCATATTTTTGAAGGTAACTGTTTTGGCACCATCAAAGCTGTAATCGCCGTTATACTCTGTGCCCAAAAGATTCGGGTCCGGCACCTCAGCACCGATATACCAGGTCGTTTTATCAGACCCCTGCCCCACAAAGGTCAGGTCTTTTCCCTTGGGCTTTTGATTGTCTCTGATTTTTTTGTACAGTGTATAACTGCCCTCGCCAAGCTCGATGGTATCACCGCTCTGTGCCTCATCCACAGCCTTTACCAAAGACGTATATGTCGTACCCGTTCTTTTGTTCCGTACTTCTCCGGTGCCGAGTGCGTCCTCCGCAAAAGCCAGCATGGGAAGCATCTGAAGCATCATTGCCACTGCCAGCAGGGCCGCAAAAAACCGGTTCTGACTTTTCTGTTTCAACTTTCTTCATTCCTTTCATCGCTATTTGCATTTTTGCAACGGATTCCCCGCAAGGAACCCTCCAGATTCCTACCGCACTGTCACCTCCCTGTAGGTTCCATTTTCCGCATTGCAGGTCTCAGCAAGGCTGCTGAGTGCTTTGTTCTCAAAGGAATTTCTTGTCATTTCATTATACCCCCCCCCCTAAATTAAAATCAAGTACTTTGAAAACTTTTGTCAATATTCACAAATCAGGTATCCTCTTTCGGTCATTTCCACGAAACTGCCTTTGACAAAGAAAAAAGCGGCCTGTCAATCACTGACAAGCCGCAAAAATATTGTCCTATTCCAAATGAAAAATTGCTGACTGCATCGGGCCCGGCTTTTTTGCCGCAAACAGCAGAAGCCCCCCGCCGGTTCTCCCGGCAGGGGGCTTCTGCTGTGGCAGTTTATGGGTAAACGGAGAGTGGATATCAATTGAGAATGGGATTCAGGATCTCGACCAGTGCATGATACTGGGTGGCGTAGGCTTCTGCGCCGTCCTTGGGGCGGCCCGGCTCGGCCATCTCGGACTTCATCTTCTCGACGATCGGGTTATTCTCAAATTGGAGCTTCTGGCTCTTTCCGCCTTTGGCTCCTGGTGCAAAGAAATCAAACATCGCCAGATGGGGCTCCAGCGTCAGGAAGCCGTGGTAGCCCTCCTCGCAGAAAGCACGGCGAAGCAGCTCAGGGATCTTGCCAAGGCCGGTGCCTGCGGGCACATTCAGCAGGCAGCCGGGCAGAGCATCCTTGATGTGGATATAAGCGATCTGGTCATGGAGCAATTCCCAGCACTCCGCGGTGTCCTGCTCACACTGAACAAAGTTGGCAAAATCGAACGCCGCCTTGAAGTGGGGGCAGGCCAGCCGGTCGAACAGCAATTTGCAGCGGGCACCGGTATCTCCGTAGATGCCCTTCTCATTTTCATGGAGCAGGACAATGTCATGCTTCTCCGCGATCCGGATAAACTGACGCAGCTTATCCAGCACCACATCGGTATAGCTGTCTGCATCGGCATCCTTGGGGATGAGGAAGCTGAACATCCGGATGAAGGAGCAGTTCAGGAGCTTGGCCGTCTCGCAGAGTGTTTCCAGCTGTTCCAGCTGCTTGGCAAAGCCTCTTCATCGTCCACCTCCACCTTGCCGATGGCCGTACCCAGGCTGGAAACGCCCACGCCTGCGGCCCGCAGCTTTGGCAGAAGAACGGTGCGCACTTCCTCGGGGGTGTAATCGGCAATGCCCTTGTGCTCTGCACTGCGGATGCAGATATACTTCATCCCCAGATCCGTCACCGTTTTGAGCTGCTGGTCAAAGTCCTGGCTGATCTCATCCGCAAAACCGGAAATTTTTTCGTAAA
>ENA-OQCN01000691-OQCN01000691.1-human-gut-metagenome-genome-assembly--contig:-NODE-691-length-17852-cov-3.687221_pt1 | contig 17852 bp, 16 predicted proteins | sample MGYA00242497_ERZ504576 | MGnify/ENA primary metagenome ERZ504576 (study PRJEB26092, sample SAMD00036296) | human gut metagenome | host: Homo sapiens | study: EMG produced TPA metagenomics assembly of... | reverse complement strand
CGAAGATTATCCTAAAAATTTTAATGAAGACCCAAAAATATTCTATAGTTTATTTATGGTAAAAACGATATACTGTCAACATAAACAAAACACTTGAGCAAAAATGAAAAGGAGAAAAAATTATGAAGAGAAAATTAGCGTTAATGGCAATGGCAAGCGTACTTGCGCTTTCAACTGTAGCATGTGGTTCAGGAGACTCTGGTGACAGTGCAAAGAAAGATGATGCAAAAACAGAATCCGGCGCTGAGGCAAGCTCAGATGTAGCAAACAAAGATAAACCTTTAGTATGGTTCAACCGTCAGCCATCTAACAGTTCAACGGGTGAACTTGATACAACTGCATTAAACTTCAACAAAGATACTTATTATGTAGGTTTTGATGCAAATCAGGGTGCAGAACTTCAGGGAACAATGGTAAAAGAATATATTGAGAAAAATATTGACAAAATCGACCGTAACGGAGATGGAGTAATCGGTTATGTTTTGGCAGTCGGAGATATCGGACATAATGACTCAATCGCACGTACAAGAGGTGTGCGTAAAGCTCTTGGAACCGCAGTTGAAAAAGATGGTGAAGTAGATAGTGCTCCGGTTGGAACAAATACCGATGGTACCGCAACAGCAGTACAGGATGGAAAAATTGAAGTAAACGGAAAAGAATATGTTGTACGTGAGTTAGCTTCTCAGGAAATGAAAAACTCCGCAGGTGCAACCTGGGATGCTGCAACAGCAGGTAATGCAATCGGTACATGGTCTTCTTCTTTTGGTAAAGACATCGATGTTGTTGTTTCAAACAACGATGGTATGGGAATGTCTATGTTCAATGCATGGTCAAAAGATAACAAAGTTCCTACATTCGGATATGATGCAAACAGCGATGCAGTTGCTGCAATCGGAGAAGGATACGGCGGAACAATCAGCCAGCATGCAGACGTACAGGCTTATTTAACACTTCGTGTACTGCGTAACTCATTAGACGGTGTTGATATTGATACAGGTATCGGAACCGCAGATGATGCAGGAAACGTATTAAGTGATGATGTATATACATACAAAGAAGACGAACGTTCTTACTATGCATTAAACGTAGCGGTTACAGCAGACAACTACACAGACTTTACAGATTCTACAGTTGTTTGGGAACCAGTATCTAAACAGTTAGATGAATCTGCACATCCATCTAAAAAAGTATGGTTAAACATCTATAACTCTGGTGATAACTTCTTAGGTTCTACTTATCAGCCACTGCTTCAGAAATATGATGATCTCTTAAATCTGGATATCGAATATATTGCAGGTGATGGACAGACAGAATCTAATATCACAAACCGTTTAGGAAATCCAAGCCAGTATGATGCATTTGCAATCAACATGGTTAAAACAGATAACGCAGCTTCCTATACTGCAATTTTAAATCAGTAATTTAAATGTAAAAAAAAGGAATGAAAACAAGTAAGTTTTAGGGGGGAGTACTTCCCCCTAATTTCGCTAACGAATGTTTACAGGAGTGAGAATATGACAGATAAGAGAGAAGAAAATGTCTTATCGATTCGTGGAATGAGTAAATCCTTTGGCCGAAATCGAGTGCTGGATCACATCAATCTTGATGTGAAACGAGGAACCGTAATGGGTCTTATGGGAGAAAATGGTGCCGGTAAGTCAACAATGATGAAATGTCTTTTTGGTACATATCAGAAAGAGAGGGAAGTATTTTTCTCGATGGAAAAGAAGTAAGCTTTTCCGGACCGAAAGATGCTCTTGAAAATGGAATTGCGATGGTTCATCAGGAATTGAACCAGTGTTTGGAAAGAAATGTGGTAGATAATTTATTCCTTGGCCGCTATCCGGTCAATTCAATGGGAATGATCGATGAAAGCCGAATGAAAAGAGAAGCATCTGAACTTTTCAGAAAGCTTGGAATGACTGTTAACTTAGATCAGCCAATGAAAATATGTCGGTATCTGAGCGACAGATGTGTGAAATTGCAAAAGCAATTTCTTATAATGCGAAAGTAATCGTACTGGATGAACCAACTTCATCTTGATGGTACAAGAAGTTAATAAATTATTTGAAATGATGCGAATGTTAAAATCACAGGGGATTTCTTTGATTTACATTTCGCATAAGATGGATGAGATTTTTGAAATCTGTGATGAGATCTCAGTACTTCGAGATGGAAATCTGGTTATGACAAAGAGTTCAAAAGAGACAAACATGAATGAGTTGATTGCTTCAATGGTAGGACGTGTACTGGAAAATCGTTTCCCACCGGTAGACAATGTTCCAAAAGATGTTGTGTTATCGATTCAGCATTTGTCAACGAAGTTTGAGCCACATCTTGATGATATTACATTTGATGTAAGAGAAGGAGAAATCTTTGGGTTGTACGGACTTGTGGGGGCAGGACGTACGGAACTATTAGAAACAATTTTTGGTGTAAGGACAAGAGCAGCAGGGCGTGTCTATTTAAACCATCAGTTGATGAATTTCAATAGTGCAAAAGAAGCAATGGAGCATGGTTTCGCTATGATTACAGAGGAACGTAAAGCAAATGGTCTGTTTTTAAAAGGAGACCTTACATTTAATACAACCATTGCCAACTTAAATGCATATAAAAACGGAGTTGCACTTTCTGATCCAAAAATGGTCAGAGCAACATCAAAAGAAATCAAGACTATGCATACCAAGTGTATGGGACCGGATGATATGATTTCAAGTCTTTCCGGTGGAAACCAGCAGAAAGTCATCTTCGGAAAATGGTTGGAGAGAGATCCAAAAGTATTTATGATGGATGAGCCGACACGAGGAATTGATGTTGGTGCAAAATATGAGATTTATGAGCTGATTATTAACATGGCAAAACAAGGAAAAACAGTTATTGTAGTTTCTTCAGAAATGCCTGAGATTCTTGGAATTACAAACAGAATCGGCGTAATGTCAAATGGACGTCTTTCTGGAATTGTAAATACAAAAGAGACGAATCAGGAAGAACTTTTGAGACTGAGTGCGAAGTATCTGTAAAATAAAGGGAGATTGATAGATATGGCAAATAGTAAAATTCTTACATCAGAAGATAAGATGAAACTTCGTCAGCCAATTGACGAATATGTTGGTAAAATTCAAAAACAAATTGATGTACTTAGAAAGATGGTACTGCAAAGGTATTAGAGTACCAAAATGTTATTGATGGAATCAAAAGGGATCGTACTCTTACAAAAGGAGAACGTGAAAACCGAATTTCACAGTATCAGGTTGAACTTGAAAAAGCAAAAGCAGTTGAAAATAAAAATAAAGATGAAATTTCAAAATTAATTGCAGATGCAGAAAATTATTTAAAAGCTCATTTTGATAAAGAGTATTACACACCGGTAAAAGAAGTTGTGCAGCGGAAAAAGTACAGGCTCAGGAACACTATAAAGAAAGAGTTGCAGAGTTAGAGAGACAGCATAAAGAAATTCTTTCCGGATTAAAAGAGCAAAAAGAAATTAAAGATGAAAATTACGTTTATAAGAACCGTTTATCCAATGCAAAATTAGAGTTGCAGAAAGAGTATCAGGCAATTAAAGACGAAAAACATGAAGCATTTAGTTATAAATATCATTTAATTGATATGCTTCGTTTGTCAAAATTTACTTTCTTAGAGACCAGAGAGCAGAAATGGGAAAACTACAAATACAAATTTAATACCCGTTCTTTCTTCTTACAGAATGGATTGTATATTGCAATTATCTTAGTATTCGTTGCACTGTGTATTATTACTCCGATTAAAAAAGGTACTCCACTGTTAACTTATAACAATGTGTTAAACATTTTACAGCAGGCATCTCCTAGAATGTTCTTAGCACTTGGTGTTGCAGGTTTGATCTTGCTTACCGGTACAGACTTGTCAATCGGACGTATGGTTGGTATGGGTATGACTGCAGCAACCATTATCATGCATCAGGGTATAAATACCGGTACAGTATTTGGACATGTGTTTGACTTTACCGGAATGTCTGTTGGAGGCAGAGTATTCCTTGCATTAGTTGTGTGTGTATTCTTATGTACTTTGTTTACTACAATTGCAGGCTTTTTTACAGCGAAATTTCAAATGCATCCGTTCATCTCAACGATGGCAAATATGCTTGTAATCTTTGGTTTAGTTACTTATTCAACAAAAGGTGTATCCTTTGGTGCGATTGAGGCATCTATTCCGGGAATGATCATTCCAAAAGTAAATGGTTTCCCAACTATTATTCTTTGGGCTGTTGCAGCAGTTGCAATTGTATGGTTTATCTGGAATAAAACCACATTTGGAAAAAATCTTTTCGCAGTAGGTGGAAATCCGGAAGCCGCAGCAGTTTCTGGTATCTCAGTATTTGGAGTTATGCTTGGTGCATTCATCATGGCAGGTATTCTTTATGGATTTGGTGCCTGGCTGGAATGTGCAAGAATGGTTGGTTCCGGTTCCGCAGCATATGGACAGGGATGGGAAATGGATGCCATCGCAGCCTGTGTTGTAGGTGGTGTATCCTTTACCGGTGGTATTGGTAAAATTTCAGGCGTTGTAACCGGTGTATTTATCTTTACAGCACTGACCTATTCTCTTACTATTCTTGGTATTGATACAAACCTTCAGTTCGTATTCTCAGGTATCATTATTCTTGTAGCGGTAACACTGGACTGCTTAAAATACGTACAGAAAAAATAATAAAAAATCAAGACAAAAGGAAGAGTCCTGCAAAAAAATGCAGGATTCTTTTTTTGCATAAAATCATGTATAATAAAAAGAAAATTAAAAAAATGGAGAAAAGCGGATGAATACATATAGCTTGCTTTTGGTGGATGATGAAGAAGAAGTAACACAAGTGATTGAAAGAAAAATAGATTGGGACAAGCTTGGATTTTGCGTAATTGGTCATGCGAATAATGGTTTAAAGGCGCTTGAGATGATAGAGGAATTCCAACCGGATGTAGTAATGACAGATATTCGAATGCCTTATATGGACGGGATGCAGCTTTGTGGCGAAATCAAAAGCCGATATCCGACAACAAAAATTTTGTTATTTACCGGCTTTGATGAATTTGAATATGCAAAAGAAGCCGTTCACTTGGAGATCGAAGAATATATCTTAAAACCGTTAAATGCGATTGAACTAACAGAAGTATTTGCAAAATTAAAACAGAAATTGGATCAGGAAATCGACGAAAAACGAAATGTAGAAACGCTGCAAAAGTATTATATGGATTCCTTACCGCTGCTTCAGGCAAACTTTTATTCGACTTTAATTGAAGGACGCATTTATGAAGAACAGTTAGAACAATATTTAAAAGATTATCAAATTCAATTTGAAGCGCCTGTGTTTGGCTGCATCGTGATTCATACATCGACCAATCGGGTGCCGGAAGGAATGAATCCGCAATTGTTAGCAATTTCAGTTGAAAGGCAGGCAAAAGAGCAATTAGCACCAAAATGGAAAGCGAAATGCTTTGCTTATTTAGGAAATACTGTTTTAATTGTACAGCTTAGACAGGAAAGTGAGATTTCGGAATTGACAGACGAATGTGACCGCTTTTGTAAATATGTGCATAGAATTCTTGGCGCCGTTACCACCATCGGAGTTGGGGCAGTTTGTAACGAACTGCTGGAATTATCAAAATCTTATCAAGGGGCAAAAGAGGCGGTTTCCTACAGAGTATTATATGGAAGTTCCAGAGCAATTAATATTAAGGAAATTGTCCCGAAAAAACAGGTCGACCAGGAAGTGTCAAGCGAGGGAGAACTTTTAGAACTATTTAAAATGATTCGCCTTGGCTCCGAAGCACAAATAGAAGAAAGCGTGGAAAATTATTTAAAACATTTGTTTGTGCCATCTGAGACACTACAAAAACATCATGTTGCATTAATGGAACTAATCAGTACCTTGTATCGTTTTTCTGAAAATAATGAAATTAGCAGTAAAGAGTTTTCCGGAGAAATGGGAGAGATTTATCAGATTTTAATCAATTTAGAACCGGAAGGACTAAAAAAATGGTTGTTAAAAGTGAGCCTCTCTTTTCGGGAGCAGATTACAGATGCCCGTTCGTCTTCTACAAAGTCGTTGATCACAAAAGCAAAAACCTATGTAGAAAGTCATTATAGAGAAGAAGGGCTTTCTTTGGATGATATTTGTGAAGAATTAGGAGTGTCAAATTCGTATTTTTCGAGCATGTTTAAAAAAGAGACCGGAAATTCTTTTGTGGGTTATCTGACAGAGTATCGTATGGAAAAAGCATGTAAACGTTTAATAGAAACAAACGAAAAAAGTTACATGATTGCAAAAGTGTAGGATATACCGACGCAAATTATTTTAGTTATGTATTTAAAAGACAATATGGAGTTTCTCCATCGAAATATAGAACGGAGTATGCAAAAGGTGAGAAATAAAATCGCAAACTATTTAGAGAGATTAAAACCAGGCGGAATCCAGTCGACGATTATGGTTGCGTTTTCTATTATTTCTGTTTCAATCATGCTGCTTACGGGAATTGTAATGTATATGCGTTTCTCTAACTTATCCAGGCAGGAAATGATTAAAAGCACACAAAAACTGATGGAACAAAGCAAAGAAAGCATGGAAGATTATCTGATGAATATGAGACAAATTTCCGATGCAGCTTATTATAGTGTGATAAAAGAAAGCGATTTTTCTACGGAGTCAGAAGAAATTCAAAAAGGAATGCAGTTATTATATGAAGCAAATAAAAGTAGATTAAGAAGTATCGCAATTTATAATAATTTTGGAAGTCTGATTGCAGCAGAGCCGGTCGTATCTCAAAAAGAGGATCCAAATGTGACAAAGCAGGATTGGTTTATCCATGCGATGGATGAAATGGAAAATATACATTTTTCGATTCCACATATCCAGAATTTATTTGATGATGGAACGTTTCGCTATTATTGGGTTATTTCTTCAAGTCGTGTTGTGGAGTTGACAAATGGTGTAAATTCACAAAAAGGTGTCTTGTTGGTAGATATGGATTATTCTGAAATCTCACGTATGATGGATCAGATTAACACCTTAGAAAATGGGCAGTATTTTTATTTATGTGATAGTAATGGCAAAATCATTTATCATCCGAGACAGATGCAGATTAGTGACGGAAAGCTCAGTGAAAGCAGCGAAGCGGCCGCAAAATCACAAAAGATGATTTATGATGAATACTTCGAGGGAAAACATAGAAAGGTAATCGTAAGTCCAATCAGTTATACCGGCTGGAAATTAGTTGGTGTGATACCGTATTCGATTTTCACAGATCAGTTGACGAATTTGCAATGTTTTATTGTGATGTTGATGCTGTTAATGGCAATGATGTTAGTGCTTGTCAATCGAATTGTTTCACTTCGAATTTCAAGTCCGATTTTAAAATTGAATCATTCGGTATCAGAGCATGAGGCCGGAAAAGAACCGGATATTTATATTGGTGGTTCTCTGGAAATCCGGCATTTAGGTAAGTCAATCCAAAATTCTTATAAACGCAATGAAATGTTGATGAATGAAATTGTATGGGAGCAAAATGAAAGGCGAAAAAGTGAGCTGGATGCCTTACAAAGTCAGATTAATCCTCATTTTTTATATAATACGTTGGATTCGATTACCTGGATGATTGAGGGAGAGCGAAACGATGAAGCGACGTTTATGATCTCACAGCTTGCAAAACTATTCCGCATCAGTCTTTCAAAAGGGCATACGATTATCAGCTTAAAAGATGAATTGCAGCATGCAAAAAGTTATATGAATATCCAGAAAGTGCGTTATAAAAATAAATTTCAGGTTGCTTTTGAAGTAGATGAAGAATTGGAACAATATTGTGCGGTGAAATTAACGCTACAGCCAATTCTTGAAAATGCAATTAACTATGGAATGAGCTTGTTGGAAGAAGATGAGGACGGAGAAATTAAGGTTCAGGTAACAAAAGAAGAGGGAACGTTGATTTTATCCGTGATTGATAATGGAATTGGGATTCCGGAAGAAGAAATTGAATTTCTTTTGATGGATACGAATCGAGTTCACAAGAAAGGTTCGGGAGTAGGGCTTACGAATGTAAATAACAGAATTCAAATCTTATTTGGAAAAGAGTATGGCTTAAAAATCGAAAGTGAACTTGATGAAGGAACAACAGTTTTGATTCGTATTCCTGCAATCGTATATACAGAAGAAAATCGTCGGATTCTTGAAAAAGGTTATTTATTCAGCAAGGATCAAATACAGAAAAAAGACAGGGAATAAATTTATGAAAAGTAGCAAAAAAATGTTTATTTTAGTGGAATGCATTTTAGGATGTTTGCTGATCGGAATGATTATTTTTACAGTTCAAAAGAGGCAAGGGCAGGATTTAAAAAGAATTTCCGTAATCATTCAAAATTCAGATGAAACGCAATGGTCGGCTTTTAAGTATGGATTAAAGATGGCAGCACAGGATGAAAATGTGGATGTATTTATTATAAATCCGACACAGTTTCAGACTGCAAAAGAGGAAATGTCTGCTATTCAACATGAAATTGATAAAGGAGCAGATGCACTGATTATCGAGCCGGTAGCAGACGAAACGCTTGCAGAACAGTTAAAAAAAATAAAGGTACCGGTGTTATTGCTTTCTGAACTTTCGGCAGCGCCTGAAAACACTTCCAAAATTCCTGTAGCAGAGCCGGACCATTATGAAATGGGAAAACGTCTGGTAGAAGAGTTGTTAAAGGATAACGATGGAAAATTAAAGCAGAAGAAGTCGGAATTTTTTTAAGTAATAATCGTTCTGAAGCAATTAAAAAGCGAGAAAAAGGAGTACAGGATGCTTTGTCAGAAACAGATGCCAAAATCTGTTGGGTGACAGAAGCGGGAGAAGATGCAAAGCTATTAAAACAGCAGGAAAAGGTAGATTATCTGTTTGCGTTAGATGATCGAAGTCTGGTAGAGGCAGGAAAAGCGGTAAAAGAAAATGAAATTTATGGTTCTATGATTTATGGAATTGGCTGCTCGACAGAGGCAGCATATTATCTGGATACCGGAGAAGCAGAGTGTTTGCTTGTACCGGATGAATTTAATGTGGGATATGAAAGTCTGGTAGAACTCTCACACGCTTTAAAAAAAAATGACGTATTGTGTGCATGGCAAAGTATTATCTTATACTGTGCTTCGAAAAGAAAATTTATTTTCAGAAAAAAATCAGGAATTGTTATTTAAGATGAGTCAGTAAGAAAACAAAGAGAGGCTGAAGAAAAAATGAAACAAAAAAAACTGGCGTTCGTGTTTTTGGTATGCTTATGTGGCTTAAGTGCCTGTGGAATGCCGGAAAAAACAGAAACCGAAAAAATAAATATTGGGCTTGCTTCGTACAATCAAAGTGATACGTATATCAATGAACTGGTGTCCTGTTTTAAAGAAGAGTGCAACAGGCTGGAAACAAATCAACATAAAATATCTGTAACGGTTCAGGATGCAGCCGGTTCACAAAAAATACAGAAATGATCAGGTGAAGCGTTTAATCAAAGAGGGATGTAACGTGCTTTGTGTGAATCTGGCAGATCGAACCAATCCGTCTGAAATTATCGAGGCGGCAAAGGAAAGTGATATTCCGATCATTTTCTTTAACCGGGAGCCTGTGGCAGAGGATTTGAACCAGTGGGAGAAACTGTATTATGTCGGAGCAAAAGCAAAGCAGTCCGGAGTCATGCAGGGAGAGCTGGCAGCAGATTTGATTTGGGAACGAAAAACGGTTGATCGAAATAAAGACGGAAAAATTCAGTATGTTGTATTGGAAGGGGAAATGGGACATCAGGACGCAATCGTAAGAACAGAGAGCGCAGTTGACAGTTTGAAAGAAAAAGGAGTTGAATTAGAAAAACTAAGTTATGAAATCGCAAACTGGAATCGGGCACAGGCTCAAAATCGAATGACACAGATGATCAATCAATATAACAATCAGATTGAACTTGTGCTGGCAAATAATGACGATATGGCACTTGGAGCGATTGATGCCTATGAAAAGCTCGGCTATACAGAGACTGATATTCCGGCCTTTTTGGGAATTGATGGCACAGATGAAGGTTTAGAAGCTGTTTTAGAAGAAAAGATGGCCGCTACGGTATATAATGATAAAGAGGCACAGGCAAATGCAATGGCACAGCTTGCACGTCAGCTTGTTACCGGAGAAAAAATGAAAAAAGTGGAATTTGAAAATCAAAGATATATCTATTTGCCTTATGAAAAAGTGACGAAAGATAATGTACAGGATTTTTTGAAATAAAGAAATTGACAATAAAGAGTGTTTAATGATAAAATGTACCAATGAAAATTCCGGTGAAGGAGTAGCAGACGCTGTTTGGCGTAGCAAATCAACACACTGACTGATGAGGTCTGGATTGTTTTAATGGCATGATATCTAAATGTTAAATAAAAAAGATGAGGTGAAAGAGAATGAAACAAAAAAGTGGATTCAGCGGTCAGATAGGATTCGTATTTGCTGCCGCTGGAAGTGCCGTGGGAGTCGGCAATTTATGGAGGTTTCCTTACCTGGCTGCGAAAGATGGAGGGGGACTTTTTCTGATTATCTATCTTGTATTGGTTTTGACTTTTGGTTTTACTTTACTGACTACAGATATTGCAATCGGACGAAAAACCGGAAAAAGTGCGATTTACGCTTATGAGTCAATGCGTAAAAAATGGAAATTTTTAGGAATCTTGACTTTCCTTGTTCCGGTATTGATTATGACTTATTATGCAGTTATTGGTGGATGGATTTTAAAATATATTACTATTTATTTGTTTAGTTCAGGAAAACAGGCAGTAGATGATAATTGTTTTACTTCCTTTATTTCTTCGCCATCCTCTGTGTGGTTTGGTGTTATCTTTATGCTGTTAACGGCTCTTATTGTTTATAATGGAGTCGAAAAAGGAATTGAACGAGTTTCTAAGTTTATCATGCCGATTCTTTTAGTCATGGTAATTGGAATTGCCATCTTTTCATTAACTCTGAAGAATACACTGGATGATGGAACAGTAAGAACCGGTATTGATGGTTTAAAAGTTTATTTGACTCCTGATTTCTCCGGCTTACAGTGAGTCGTTTCTTACAGATTACACTGGATGCCATGAGTCAGTTATTCTTTTCTTTAAGTGTATCTATGGGTATCATGATTACTTATGGTTCTTATGTAAAAAAAGACGTTGATTTAAATAAGGCCGTATCCCAGATTGAAATTATGGATACCGGTGTTGCATTTTTAGCAGGTGTTATGATTATCCCGGCTGTCTATGTATTCTCTGGATTAGACGGAATGTCCGCCGGTCCTGGGCTGATGTTTGTTTCTCTGCCAAAAGTATTCTTCAGTATGGGATTTGCCGGCAGGTTAATTGGAATTGTATTTTTCGTGCTTGCCGGATTTGCAGCATTAACTTCCTGTATTTCTGTATTGGAATCTATTACTGCGAACTGTATGGAATTATTTCATGCAAAAAGAAAAATTACAACAAAAGTGTTATCTGTTATTTACTTAATTGCAACAGCAGTCATTGCTCTGGGATACAGTATCTTTTATGTGGAAGTCAAACTTCCGAATGGAAGTATCGGACAGTTATTAGATATTATGGACTATATCAGTAACAGTTTCCTGATGCCGTTTATTTCGTTGCTTTCTTCTATTTTAATCGGATGGATTATGAAACCGAAGTGGATTGCGGAAGAGATGGAATTAAATGGTGGCAAATTTGGCCGAAAAAAATTATATAACATTATGATTTGTTACATCATGCCGGTGATTATGACCATTTTGTTCTTACAGTCTACCGGTTTCCTGAATTTATTTATTAAATGATGAGAGAGCCAAAAACAGAGAGTTCCGGTTGAAAGGTTCTCTCTGTTTTTAATTTAACCAAATCAAGTAAGTCCCCTGCTTCAATTGCGAAAAGCAATAAGCAGGGGTGGGACTTGCTTGTATCAGGAGGGGGCAAGTCCCTTCTGATAAGCTGCGTAGCAGCTATTTGGTTATGAGCAAGTAGCAAAGCGGATTGCGAATATCCACTTGATTGACAAAAAACCTCCAGTCCTTATGATTGCTTTTTTGCCATGCCTATGTTACACTAAGAGGTATATTCAAAAAAGAAGGAGAATATTTTTATGGACAAAAACAAGAAAAGAAGTACCTTCTCTGGAAAACTCGGTTTTGTATTGTCAGCAGCCGGTGCTTCTGTAGGCCTTGGAAATATTTGGCGATTTCCATATCTGGCAGCGAAATATGGCGGAGGAATCTTTTTACTGGTCTACATCATACTGGCACTGACATTTGGCTATACCATGATTATGGCAGAGAGTTCTTTAGGACGTATGACCAGAAAGAGTCCCGTTGGTGCATTTGAGCACTTTGGAAAGTCAAAGGGATTTGCAGTTGGAGGATGGATTAATGCAATTATTCCGATTCTGATTGTACCGTATTATTCCGTTATCGGAGGATGGGTTATTAAATATCTGGTGGGATATATAGGAGGACAGTCCAAGAATCTGGCTTCCGATGATTATTTTTCCAGCTTTATTTCAAATGGATTATCAACAGAAATCTGTTTCTTAATCTTTACCCTTGCCACACTTGGAATTATTTATGCAGGTGTGCGTAACGGAATTGAGCGGGTATCTAAATTTATGATGCCGATTCTGGTTGTATTATCAGTTATTATTGCAGTTTATTCTGTGACAAGACCAGGAGCAATTGAAGGTGTAAAATATTTCTTAGTACCGAATTTTAAGAACTTTTCCTGGATGACAGTAGTGTCTGCAATGGGACAGATGTTTTATTCTTTGTCAATTGCGATGGGTATTTTAGTAACGTTTGGTTCTTATATGAAGAAAGATACTTCAATTGAGGAATCAACCCAAAATGTAGAAATTTTTGATACTGCAATTGCAATCATGGCAGGTCTTATGATTATTCCGGCAGTATTTGCTTTCTCCGGTGGAAATGCAGATACCTTAAATGCTGGTCCGGCACTGATGTTTATTACCATTCCAAAAGTATTTGCAAATATGGGATTCGGAACTGCGGTTGGAATTTTATTTTTCCTGTTAGTATTGTTTGCGGCAATCACAAGTTCCATTGCATTAACAGAAAGTGCAGTATCAACTTTTGAAGATGAATTACACTGGACTCGTAAAAAATCCACAGTTGTAATGGGTGCGATTATGGTTTTACTTGGTACACTATCTTGTCTTGGCTATGGTCCGCTTGCCGGTGTTAAAATCATTGGAATGCAGTTTTTAGATTTCTTTGATTTCCTGACAAACTCTGTTATGATGCCGATTGCAGCGATTGCTACTTGTCTGTTGATATCAAGAGTGGTAGGAGTCGATAAAATTGAAGAAGAAGTGGTACAAGAGGGACATCCATTTAAGAGAAGACAGATTTTCCGTTTTATGATTAAATATTTATGTCCGATTTTTGCGGCAATTATTTTAATCAGTTCAGTGGCAAATGCGTTTGGATTAATTTCCATGTAAATCAATAATATAAAAAAAGCTGTAGTGGGGTTAACACTATAGCTTTTTTCTTCAAGAAGAATCTTTTTTAATTTTTGTGCAGCAATACTCATTGGTCGTTTAGAATCATATACCATACATACATGACGTTTCGGAACCTTATCTTTTAGAGAAATCTGAACAATATCCTGTCTTTGAAGTGCTTCTTTTGCCATCTCTTCTGGCAGAAAAGCAAGTCCCAGTTCGTTTTTTACTAATGGAAGAATCTGGTCAGTTGTTGCAGCTTCTGTATCGGGAATTAACTCGATTCCATGGGAAAGAAACAGGTTATAGTAAAAATGATAGGTGGCTGTTTCTAAGCCAAGACAAATAAAAGGATATTTTATCAGGTCTTTCAGAAAAAATTTTTGAGTGGCAAGGGAGGTAAACGTTTTCCCTCCGATTAAAATTTCCTGAAAAGATTTTAGTTTTAACTCTTTTAATGGTGCATCAAGCTGAGTTGGAGTTGTGACAACCGCAAAATCGATCTCACCGCTTCGTACAGAACGAATAGCTTGTGGAGTAGAATGATTACAGATTTTTAAACGAACACCGGGATAAGCGATATGAAATTTTTTTAGATGTTCCAGTAAATAAATATTCAGTGCGGTTTCACTTGCACCGATAGAAATGCTGCCGTGTTCTAGTCTAACACTGTCAGAGAGTTCTTCTTCTGCCAGCTGAAGTTGAGTCATGGCGGCAGAAACTCTTGTAAAAAGTCGTTCGCCTTCTGGTGTTAAACAGACTCCACGGTTTGTCCGGACAAATAATGTGCAGTTGAGTTCGTGTTCCAAACAGTTCATTGCACGTGTGATATTTGGCTGGCTGTTATTCAGAACATGGGCAGCTTTAGTAAAATTATTGTATTTTGCCACATAATAAAAAATTTTATAATATTCAAAATTTACATTCATATGAAAACTCCTTGACATATCAAAAAAATATTTCTATTATATCAATGATATCTTTTACTTATTCCTAATATGAAATTATAATCTTTTTAGAATAAAAAAACAAGAGAAATATAGGGAGATGGTGTTATGTCATTAGTATTACCACGAGAAGAAGAAGTTGAAAATATATTTTGAGGATTCTTTCTTCTAAACAATCCTGTGAAAGATTAATGGAGACATTTTATGATCATTTATGTGATGACAATCGATATATGGATCCGGATCCGCATCATTTTGCGGAAGTTTTGCTGAATGCATATAAAAATGGAGATGTGAGTGCACTTTTGCTTGAACTCTGTAATCGCAGTATGTTTGATTTATTAAAGGAGTCTTATTTAATACCGAGACGGTTCCATGGAAAATGCGGGGAGAATCCCGTTCTTCTTACCGATGTGGACGGAGATTTATTAGAAGAAGAAAAAGCAGTTGTTTCAAAACATGAATATAAAAAATTTCGGGAAATTTATCAGATGCATAAAGCAGCTCCGCGTTCCAAATTATATCTGGCAGATGGATATAATCTGGTCAGATATTACACTTCAGGTATGAATATTTGCGAGAAACAGGAAAATAAAGAGAGAGGAATTCTCATCTTATATGCGCTTCCGGATACAAAGAAATTGAATCTGACCGAAGCACAGGCATATGATATTATCTGGTCTGTTTTCCACAAAATACAAAAAGAAGCATTTTCAGCTGTAGTATATTATGGTCAGGAAACAGGCAGTAAACCCGGAAAATCGTTTGATGAATTAGGCATTCTTTTGCCAATCCATCAGTTTGAATCAAAAATGCTTCAGCATCTTGAAGTAATAGATGGACTGGTGCTGACATGTCGAGAAGAAATGATAAAAATGGCAGGAACAGACAGCTTTGATTTATAGACGAAAAGAGGGAAAAATATGAGGACAAAAAAGAATGAAGCGACAATTAAGAAAAATCATATGGATGTCCTCTGGCATGAATATACGGATAAGAAAGATTTAACACCAATTACAGGGGCGAGTCTGTCAGAAAAAGCATCTGTAATTGGAAGAGTTGGAATTATGATGCTTGCCTGTGGCACAGGAGCATGGCGTGTCCGTAGTTCCATGAATGAATTATCGGAACTTATGAATGTCACTTGTACAGTTGATATTGGGTTAATGTCAATTAATTATACATGTTTTGATGGAAATGATAGTTTTAGTCAGTCTTTATGTCTGACCAATACAGGGGTAAATACGTCGCAGCTGAATCGTCTGGAAAAGCTGGTAAGCAATTTTGCAACAGATGAAATCGGGCAAAGTTGTGAAAAAATTCATTCAAAACTGGATAAAATTGAAAAAATTCATGGCCTCTATTCTCCTGTTATGTTAGCTGTATTCGCAGCATTGGCTTGTGGCGCATTTACTTTCCTTCTTGGCGGAGGAATTGTAGAAATGTTATGTGCATTTGCAGGTGCAGGAATAGGAAACTATATCAGGTGTAAACTTTCAAAACATCATTTTACGCTGTTTTTATGTATCATTTCTTCGGTATCCACAGCCTGTCTTACTTATACGGTTTTGTTAAAATTATTGGAGCTTATTTTTGCTGTGAATTTACAGCATGAAGCAGGGTATATTTGTTCTATGCTGTTTATTATTCCGGGATTTCCATTTATTACGAGTGGAATTGATCTTGCAAAGCTGGATATGCGTTCAGGAACAGAGAGGCTTGCTTATTCAATGATTATTGTAACGGTTGCAACGATGACAGCATGGATACTTGCTATGGTACTGGGGCTTAAACCAATACCATTTTTGCCTTTAGAGTTTGCCTTATGGCAGTGGATTGTGTTTCGTTTACTTGCCAGTTTCTGTGGGGTTTTAGGATTTTCTATTATGTTTAACAGCCCTATTCGTCTTGCTGCTGCCGCTGGTATAATAGGTGCGATATCAAATACAATGAGATTGGAGCTGATTGACCTCTTATCTCTGCCCCCGGCAGCAGCAGCCTTTATTGGTGCCTTTTTTGCGGGGATTCTTGCTTCAACGTTAAAAGGTATGGCAGGTTATCCAAGAATTTCCATTACAGTTCCATCAATTGTAATTATGGTTCCCGGACTATATCTATATAAAGGATTTTATAATCTTGGAATTATGAATCTGACAGCGGCAGCTTCGTGGCTTGCATCGGCACTGCTTATCATTTTAGCATTGCCTTTAGGACTTATATTTGCAAGAATTATTACGGATAAAACATTCAGGTACTGTACTTGAGTGAAAGAATAATAAATTAATTGGGGAGATAAAATGAGAACTTTAAATTTTCAACATGTAGGAAGACAGATGTCAGAATCATTTTTGACGGCCGCTGTACTGTCCATATCCGGCGGGCTTCAGGATGTGTATACTTATGTTTCACGAGGTGAAGTATTTGCAAATGCGCAGACAGGAAATATTGTATTATTTAGCCAGAATGTATTTGCATGTAACTGGGAACTTACGATTCGTTACCTGGTTCCGGTTTTGTTTTTTGCATTTGGAGTGGCAGTTGCGACGTGGATTCGTCAGTCTTTTCAAAATGCCCAGAGACTTCATTGGAGACAGATTATTTTACTGATTGAAATTGTTTTGTTGTTTTTGGTTGGATTTATGCCGGAAGAACAAAATCTGATTGCCAATGCACTGGTGTCCTTTTCCTGTGCAATGCAGGTTCAATCCTTTAGAAAAGTTGCCAGCTATGCATTTGCCAGTACAATGTGTATTGGTAATCTGAGAAGTGGAATGGAGGCATTATGTTCTTATCAGCAGAATCATAATAAACAGATGCTTTATAAATCATTCCATTATTTTGGAATCATTTTTTTGTTTGCATTAGGTGCAGGAATTGGAAGCAGGTTTATTCCAATATTAGGTATGCATACAATTTGGATTTCCTGTTTGCTATTGCTTGTCGGATTTATTGTAATGTTTAAACAGGAAGAACGCTAATAAGAAATGCCAGACAGCTCTGAAAATATGGCTGTCTGGCATTTCTTTTATTTAGGACAATAAGCGGGAATCCTCGGCAATTCAATTACCGAGATGAAAGCGCAGGAGTGTGCATATCTGCACAATGCAAACAGTATAATAATCCTCATCCTCTGTTAAAATATAAATATAAAAAATAAATGCCGTAAACGGTATACAATAAAAACGAAAATATGTTCGGATAATTATTGCGCATTACAATTCAATATGATATACTATATGCATGAAAGAAAACCTGATACATTATAGGACTTGTGTGTGTAATATTAACTACCATATGGTGTGGTCAGTGAAATACCGACGGAAGATATTAAAACCAGAAATTGAGGAATACCTTCAGGAACTGGTGCAGCAGATTGCTGAGGACAAGGGCTTTACTGTTC
>ENA-OQCN01000690-OQCN01000690.1-human-gut-metagenome-genome-assembly--contig:-NODE-690-length-17868-cov-7.142044_pt1 | contig 17868 bp, 19 predicted proteins | sample MGYA00242497_ERZ504576 | MGnify/ENA primary metagenome ERZ504576 (study PRJEB26092, sample SAMD00036296) | human gut metagenome | host: Homo sapiens | study: EMG produced TPA metagenomics assembly of... | reverse complement strand
TTTAATAGTACGTGCCATCGACTTTTTAAGTTGCTCCTTTATGAATTTTTGCTCATCCTTGTAGTCATTTCTCTGATTGAGCATTATTCTTTATTATAACTTTACGTAAATCGTGTTTCTGAATTCTAACACCGCATCATCTAAATCTGGATAATAATCTAAAATTACACTACTAACAAATTCATACAAAGAAAACACTGAAAAGTCTTTCTTTTTTAACTCTAGAACGTGATATTGAATCTGGATTTGAAAAATAGTAATATGTTTTTTTTGTGCCTTGAGCTATGCTTCCAGCTTCAATTATTAAAAAATAAATCAGTGCTAGGTCTTCATTCAAAATCCCTACCGGAAATTTATACATCGAGTTTTCAACTGGATTAAATTCATAGTATTCTTTTCTGGAAAAAATTTAGAAAAATTTATCGTTGGTTTATTTCTAAACAAATCTAATGAATATAATTTTCCACATGCAATATGTGCAATATTCTCTCTATAAAGCATCTTGTTAACAGCTTCTCTAGCCGTAAGTTTTTGATCGATATATTCTTCATTGGTCTTAATTTCATCTTCTGATGAGATTATTTGATAAAAAGAAGAAGCTACTTTTACTTTATATTTTTCTATAAGTGAATATAGATACTCTATATAATCGTAAGAAACGAAGTCATCACTGTCGATGAACGTAATGTAATCACCGGTAGCGGCATTAATTCCTACATTCCGTGCTTCAGACAATCCTCCATTATTCTTATCTATTACTATAATTCTAGAATCCATTTTAGAGAATTTATCTATTATTTTTCGTGAATTGTCAGTAGACCCATCATTTACTATAATTATTTCCAATTTACGATAGGTTTGATTTATAATACTATTTAAGCAACGATCGATATATTTTTCCACATTATAAACTGGTACAACTACACTAATTAGACACTTCATCAATATTGTAACCTCCTAATTTTTTCCTGTTAATTAATCTTGTAGCAAATAGGATTGCGGGCGCAAAATACAATATGGCTATGATCGGATAGTTCAAACCATACCAAGCAGTCCTAAAAATTGTTATACAAAGGGCAGCGTATACCATAAATCTGTATTTTGTTGTTTTTCTTACAAGTCTGGCAAGAAGTAAAATATATGCTCCAGAAAAAAAGATAGCGAACTTCAACCCGAAATTTGCAATTGGTTCAGCGAAAAACAGTCCTCCTCCTGCTGTCGGATAAAAATTTTGAATATAAGATCCAAATGAATAAGGGGCATTTAAAAATGGGACACAATTTACAGCATAACTTAAAAAAGTTATGCCATGAAAAAGCTCTCCTTTCGTTGCCAAATCTACTGCACAATTAAAAACATATGAAACATCGCAAGCCGTGGATTGGATCAAAGCGCCATTCAATACTTTTTTTAATTGTAGATTATCCGCACCTGTTCTGAGCATTCCTACCGCGACAAATAGAACAACTACACAACCGGCTATTACTCCTATCTTCATAATTGTGTTTTTATTATTCCTGTTATTGTTATAATATTTAATTGCAAGAAAAGCCAATAGTCCCATGCAATCGACTCTTTCTCCATGAAAAACATACCAGAACACAATAATAACTGTCACGAATATAGCGCATTTTCGGCATCTTTCATTCATTATTGCTATTGCCATAAAGAATGGAGGCATGCATGACCAACCTGTAAATGGTAATATTCCTCTTGTAAATCTATTTGTCAATACAAATGCGCCTAAAGACGGAATTGTCGGAAACATTAAAAAAGTTATTCCAACTGCTGCTATAATCAATAAAACCGAGATCTGAAATCCAGCATCTACGTTCAATGTGAACAATTTACCCTCGTTCTCTAAGCAGTTTGAAATGGATAAAACGCAATAAAGAATGAGATTAAATGAAAAGACACATATAAACATTTCATAAAAGTATATTGGAACCTGTTTGAAAGCCAACAAGCCATAAACATCCCACCCCACATATGCCCCATATTCCTGTATCAAGCAAAAATTTAGTAAGAAAGCCAAAATACTAAAAAGTGAAATTTTGGCTTTCTTAAATATCATAATTGTCTGAATCAATGCTATCGCTAGACATACAGTGGGATCATTTATAAATAATACGCCCAAGCCGCAAAACAAAGTACATATTATTATAATAAAATCATGCTTTTTTACTAACATCCGTTATAACCTTTCCGCGGCTCAACGCTTGACAGTAATACCTATCAAGCATTTTTGCTTTTTCTTTAATATCATATTTTTCTTTCAGTGCAGTAATATCAATGTTTCTATTTTTTGTACTGCACTCAAGAGTTTTTTTCGCCCAATTCTCATCTGTTTCATCCAAAGGCATAAACTCTATCAGCTCTGTAAGCTTACATGTCGGAGCAACCGTATCACTGAATAGCGCTGGTATTCTTGCTGCCTGTACTTCGACGGAAACAACTGGAAATCCTTCATATCTGGAAGGCAAAACGAAAACATCAATAAGACTATAAACTTCTCTCATGTTTTTCGTCGTACCATAAAATATCACTTTATCCTGTATGTTAAGACTTTGTACTAATTCTTTTATCTGCTCTTCAAGTTCTCCTGTTCCAACAAGCAGAAGGACTGCATCTGCTCTCCTTTTACTTATCTCGCTAAATATATGGATTAGTTTTTCATGATTTTTCTGATATGAAAACCTTCCAACGTGTCCAATAATTAATTGATCTTGAAGTTTATGCTGCTCACGAATCTTTTCTCTGACTTCAGGATCTATGTCATAATAGTCAAGATTGATTGCATTCTCTACGAGCAAAACTTTTCCCTTTTGCATCCGTCTTTTTCCGTACAAGTATATCCCCGCTTCTTGTCCACAGGTCATAAGATCTGTTGCGGCGTGTACGCACAAAAACTTACAAATAGCGGCCATGATTCTAAACAGAATATTTCTATTTGTTTCTGCTATGTGGGAATGAGAAATCCTCACTTTAACTCCAAGGAGATACGCCGGTAATAATGCGCAAAAATTTACCAAATTCATATGCGCATGTACAATATCAGGTCTTTCCTTTTTTATCACTCTGTATCCATCAATCAGATTTTTTATGAAATTTTCACTCCGCGCCGTAATTCTAATCGTTCGACATCCGGATTCCTCAATTTTTTCTTTGCAGGTCTCAACTGCCTGGTGTTGATATGCAAGAACAAATTCATATGCATCCTTATTCATTGCACCGCAATAATTACAAAGCATTTGTTCTACACCGCCAGAAGTTAATCCAGCAACAAAATGCATTACCTTAATCTTTTTCATCTCTTTAACCGCCATATTTCTGATATATTGTGTTCTCCGGACTAAAAAACGATCTTATGCTTTCATTCATTTTTGCTTCTAATCTTGACTATGAACGGTCTCCCATACGCCTGCAACACCCCGGAAACACCAATCATGATCTTTCTAGGCATGTGTTTAATAAGTGTAATGTAGACTCCTCTCAGTCCTGTGGCCTTCTTATACTTCCGCAAGTTTTCATCTTTCCATGGACTCATCTTTTTATACTTCATCCACTCACCTACGTACTTATGCCTGCATCCCTCAACCCACGGTCTCCTGCTTAAGAAGCTTGTAGTAAAATGGATGATTGCCGGAGACTCAGTTGCTCTTTTAATCTGCTCTCTACCGTAGAACTTCGGCGGTTTCCGGTAAACCATCATCTCGTCATATGAGAAGTCGTAGTAGATTGTAACGGAATTAAACCTTGGCTCGAAGCAATATGTATCATGAGACAGAACTGCATTTAATGCTCCCTGGTCTCCCTGCTGAATCTTTCCATGTTTATGGGCAATAAATTTCATCAGCTATCCTCTACTTTTTTCCCTTTCCATTTATCCAGGTCTATGAGCATTACGCCGGAGTTGAACATGATGTCATCCGGTTTGAGATCAATATTTGCACGGTACTGTCTGCTGAAAGCATCCATCAATGCCCCGACAGCTTTTCCCTGCAAGTCAAGATTCCAAAGCTCCCGGATAGATGTATTAATGAGGATGTCGCAATCCAGATACAAAACCCTGTGTAAATCAGCCGGAACGTCTCTGCTGATAAATAGTCTCGCGTATTGGCTTAAAGAACCTCTGTCAACAGCAACATCCATTGACAGTTCCTGGCTTACATTCATTGCTTTAATCCACACCGGCAAAGATCTGTTGTAGGTCTTACATATAGATTCCAATTTCTTCTTGTTGGTATCTGTAATGCCTGAGTCCAAAACATAAACTGCGATGAACTCCATATCCTTACTGTTCTCATAAAGAGAGACCATGGACACACCTAAGATTTCAGCAAACCCATCGTCTGAAGCATACACAATGTGAGCTTCGTTAGGGTTGTAGGAAACTGTTGTGTTAGGCTTCTGCTCCTGTAATGCTCCCATCATGCCACCGCCTTTCCGGTGACATAAGTAGTTTCAACAGAGCTTACTCTCGAAATGTAAGCGACATGCCCCCTTTTTGAAAAGGTGTACTCATAATCAGCTCCCGGAGCAAAACAAACAACAAGCACATTGGCAAGGTCAACGATATAAGTAAAAGCGCCTCCGCCCATAGCTTCGACTATGTACAGTATTTTCTTTTTCTCCGCCATAGGTTTCTTCCTCCACTGGTTCATTCAAATTTTTTATCTATGTACACACCCACATGGATGGTATCTTTCATCTACTGTGTTCATCACACAGCTTTATCCCGCTATTTCCGCGTTTATTCGTCTTATTTCTCTGCATCTCATCATCCAGACAGGTTCACTCAACAAAATCAGTCGAGCTTTTCCTTACATTGCTCCATCATTTCTAAATACTCCCACAGCAGTCTTACAAAGAATACTAATATCCCCCTTAACACTCCACTCCCCAATATACTGAGTATCCAGCTTCACCACTTCCTCAAAGTCCGTGATATTACTCCTGCCACTCACCTGCCACAGTCCGGTCAGTCCCTGTCTGAATGACATTCTGGCTCTATGGTGCGGTTCATACTTCTCCCACTCATCGAGTGTTGGTGGTCTGGTGCCTACCAGGCTCATATCTCCCACTAGTATATTGAAGAATTGTGGAAATTCATCAAGGCTTGTTTTCCTGATAAACTGCCCAATTCCGGTTTTCTTCTTTCCGTTTGGCAGCACCTTGTTGCCTATGATTCTCGGGTCGAAATCCATCTTAAACATCATTCCGTCGCCCACTTTATTCTGTGCCGCAAGCTCCTTCTTTCGCTCCTCGGCATCCATATACATGCTGCGGAATTTGTACATCTTGAATTTTCTTCCGTTTCTGCCGACTCTCTCCTGCGCGAAAAATATAGGTCCAGGCGATGCTATGTATATCATAGGACCCACAAATATCATTATGATAAGTGTGAACAGGCAGCCCACCAATCCTCCGACTATATCCATGCCTCTCTTTACCAGAAGCGCGCTGGTGTTGGCATAGTTCACGCTTGATGTGACTACGGTATAGTCGCCTATCTTTTCTATCTGCTTGTAGCCTCCCTGGGCTGTGCCATTTTTGGTTATTCCTGTATGTACCGCTATTCCCATCTCAAGGAATATATCTGCCATCCGCTCTGGATATTCATCCTCGCTACAAGGCGGGATGAGCACCTCATCCACCCACTCATCGCACGCATAGTCCACTATACCATCGTGGTTTGCAACTATAGGTATGCCACATATAGTCATACCCTTCATGTCTGTATCCAGTGAAGCTGCTACTATCTTTGTATAGCCTATACAGCTTTTCTCCACTGTGCACAGTGTATCACGAAGCATGGCATCAGGTGCTATGACAAACAGCGATTTTCTTGATGCTCCAAAGCCCTTTTTCTTAAGGAAGCTCTTGAGCGCTAGTCTTGCTACATATGTTATTGTCACATAGATTGGAAACATGATATAAAATGATAATCGCGAGTATATATCAGCCATCTGTGTGGTGAACAGAAATAGTGCTGTCACCAGAAATACAAGCACTGCATGCTTACATGTCGATATAAATTCATCCAGATATCCGCGTTTTAGGACGTTCTTGAATGAGTCTGCCATTATCTCCACAAAGAAATCTATCAGAAGAAATGCTACACCCAGTATACGGTAGTCCTTGTCCACGTACGGGTTATTAAAGCCGAATCGTATCACATATGAAATAAAAAATGCTATAACAATGCATGCGATATCTATAAGCATAAAGTCTATATGCTTTGTCCATCCTCTGCCTTTCTTTCTGTACATTCTTTCCAAATTCTCCTTATGGTATCTTTTATTTTCCTTTATACCTGTCTAGGGAGGTACCTTTGTACCCCCCCCGAATTATTTTAGCCTATTCTGTTTTACGTATGTTTTATTCGGTTATTTGTATCTTTTTCTGTATCTAATCAGGGTTTTCAATAATATATTTTCACCCATTTTTAATTCTTTGTCAATGAATATTAGGTTTTCTTTATAATTTTTGACACATTCGCTAACCGCTATAGTATTACAGCACCCATAATTATACATTATTATATGTCATGCTGCTTATTTTTCCTCAAACAGCCTCTGCTTCCTCTCTATCATCTCATCAATCCTTGCGATATACTGCCTACATCCTTGACATTCTCACATCTGTCGATGCGGTGTGTGCCATCCGGATTTGGTATAGGCCAGACGCGCTTGGTGCTTGCTCCGGCTCCGCAGGCCACGATGGTCTGCTTTTCCTCCATTATCAATATGTTGTATACACCGGCCTTACCCTTTGCCGCATAGCCAACGTTTTCCATGTTGCCTGCCATGCCCTTCTGCCTGTAGAGGTAGTATGGCTCAAGCCCCATCTGCTTACAGTAGGCTGCGCAGAGATCCATATGCTCCTGGGTGTTGACCATCTGCATATCTCTGTAGCGGTCTTTGAAGATGGTGAGTCTTGCAGCTCGCTTTACTGCGAGTGAGTGGATAGTGACGTTGTCAGGTGCCAGTTCCTTCACCAGCTCCATTGTGTGCCTTACATCATCGAGCGTCTCCTCGGGAAGCCCCATGATGAGGTCCATGTTTATGTTGTCAAAGCCCAGCTCACGCGCGAGCTTGAAGCTTTGTATCGTATCGTCTACTGTGTGGTGTCTTCCTATTATATCAAGCGTCTGCTGCTTCATGGTCTGTGGATTGACAGATATACGGCTGATGCCGTTTTTCTTTAGTGCCATAAGCTTTTCTCTCGTGATGGAGTCCGGTCTGCCTGCCTCCACGGTAAATTCCAGGCAGTCCTTTAAATCAAAGCTGCATTTAATTTTTCTGATAAGCCTGTCAAGCTGCGCAGGGCTTAGTGTGGTCGGTGTGCCACCTCCTATGTAGATGGAGTTTAGCTTCTTGTGATAGAATTTCTGCGCCGTGTAGTCTATCTCCTTCTCGAGTGCGTCGAGGTAATCGTCCACGCGGTTTTTCCACACACCAAGCGGGTATGAGGTAAACGAGCAGTATGCACAGGTGCTCGGGCAGAATGGTATGCCTATGTACAGGCTGTAGCCGTTGTCATAGTCCACCTTGTCGAGCAGTGCCTTCTCACGCTTTGCTATACCTATTGAGAGGTCGATTTTCTCATCACTTGCGAGATAGGTTTCCTTCAGATAGTCGTAGGTTTCCTTATCGTTCATGCCGTCCTCTATACACTTCATGGCTATCTTGGTTGGTCTGATGCCTGAGAGTGTGCCCCACGGAAGGCTCTTTCCTGTGCCCTTTTCTATCATGGAATACAGGGCGAGCTTGAGGCGGTTTTTGGTTTCCTTGCGGTCTGCGCCGGTCACGGATATTTTTGTGCAGATTCTTTTTCCGGCTGTTTTAATATCATTTTCGTCGGCTTGCTGCATCTCATCTGTCATGGAATTATTTACACCGGCTCTATTCAGCGTCCACTCCACTGCAATTTCATCGCCCACATAGTCTATCTTAAATACCTGTGAGGCATCCGCAAATTCCTTTACTCCATCGTCTGTCATCTCGTGGTGCGTGCAGGCTAAGTTTTTCCCCTCCACCTCATCAGGTGAGCAGCTATAGTACATCTGCACATCCTCCTGAGGGAAGAACTCCTTGAGCAGTGAGTGCACATCATATTCAAAATCCGGTTTATTAAATACTACTACTATCATAAGTAAGGGTTATACATCCTCTCGTTTTCTATAGTTGTTGTGTCGTTGTGGCCCGGGTACACCTCTGTATGCTCAGGCAGTGTCATGATTTTTTCCTTCACTGTGCGCACGAGGTCTGACATGCTGCCGCCCTTGAAATCCGTACGTCCGATTGAGCCGCAAAACAGTGAGTCTCCTGTAAAGATCACGTCCTCATACGGGAAATAATAGCAGCAGCCGCCCGGTGTATGTCCCGGTGTGTGAAGCACTACTATGTGAAAGCCTGCGATGTCAAGTTCCTGCTTATCCTTCAAAAATACATCTGCATAAAAGGTCTTTGACTGACCCATCATGTAGCTGACATTAAGCTGTGGGTCATCGAGTGTGGCTTTGTCTGCCTCATGGATATATATCTTGATGCCGTAGCGGTCTGCGAGCGGCTTTGCATCCGTGGCATGGTCAAAGTGTCCGTGTGTGAGCAGTATTGCTACTGGCTTTGCGCCTGATTCGTCCACTTTTTTGGCGAGTTGTTTAGCACACGCGCCCGGGTCTATTATTATCATTTCCTTTGTCTTTATATTGGTGACAAAATAGCAGTTGGTCTGCACCGGTCCCACTACGAAGTGGTCTATCTTCATATTTACCATATGAGTGTACTCCTTGTCTGTTATATGTTATGCTTCACGCAAGAACCACCGGAATTTAGCCGGTGGTCCTCTCTACGTCTATTACACTTTCTATCTGTCTGAGCTTCTCCACGAGAACCTTTATCTGGTCCCTGCCTCTGATATTGAAAAATACCTCGATTGTAGCGATGCCCTGCTTGCTGGTCTTGGACTGGATACCACTGATATTGATTTCCTTCTCGGTAAATATCTTTGTGATATCTACGAGCAGTCCCGGCCTGTCATGACAGAATATCTTCAGGTCTGCCTGATACTCGGCACCGTTGTCCATGAGGGCTGTATCCTGCCACTCTGCTTCTATGAGCCTGTCCTTTTCTATCTTGGACAGATTGATGATATTCACGCAGTCCGTCCTGTGGATGGAGATGCCTCGGCCTCTTGTGACAAAGCCCACGATTTCATCTCCCGGAACAGGATTGCAGCACTTCGAGAAGTGCACAGCCACGTCATAGAGTCCGTGTACCACAATACCGCTCTTTGACTTGTGCTCCGGCTGTGTGCCTGCTGCTGCCTGCTGCTTTTCTGCGATGCTGCCAAGCACATCTGCATCTGTCACCGGCACCACATGATCCTTCTTGTACTCGTCGTACATCCTGTTGACTATCTGGCTCTCCTTGAGTCCGCCGTGGCCGACGGTTGCAAGGCATGAGTTCCAGTCGTGGAAGCCGTATTTGCGGCGTATTTTCTCCTGATACTCAGGCTTATTTATTTCAGCAAAGTTGATACCCTTTGCCTTGGCATAGGCTGCTATCAGATCCTTGCCGTGCTGTATATTCTCCTCCTTGAGCTCACTTCTGAACCACTGGTTGATCTTGTTCTTGGCCTGTGTGCTCTTTACGACCTTGAGCCAGTCACGGCTTGGTCCCTTGGAGTTCTGTGAGGTGATTATCTCTATCTGGTCACCGTTTTTGATGACATAGTCTATCGGCACCAGCTTGCCGTTTACCTTGGCACCGACCATCTTGTTGCCGACCGCAGAGTGTATGCTGTAGGCAAAGTCTATAGGTGTGGAGCCCTTTGGCAGGTTCTTTACATCGCCGGACGGTGTGAATGCAAATACATTGTCGGAGAATAAATTTAAATCACTCTTTAATAAAGTCATAAACTCCTTATTATCCGACATATCCTGCTGCCACTCAAGTATCTGACGCAGCCAGCTGAGCTTCTCCTCCTCTGTGACAGTGGTGGTAGTGGCATTGCCGTTGTTTGTTTCCTTGTACTTCCAATGCGCCGCGATACCGTACTCAGCAGTACGATGCATCTCGTAGGTACGAATCTGTATCTCAAACGGCTGTCCGCTTGGACCTATGAGCGTCGTGTGAAGCGACTGGTACATGTTCTGCTTCGGCATGGCAATATAGTCCTTGAAACGGCCCGGTATAGGCTTATACTTCTCATGTATGATACCAAGCACTGCGTAGCAGTCCGGTATTGTATCCACCAGAATTCTGATGGCAAAGAGGTCATATATCTGGTCTATCGTCTTGTCCTGATTGACCATCTTCTTATATATACTGAAGAAATGCTTTGCCCTGCCGTATATCTCTGCCTTGATACCGGCATCTGAAACATACTTCTTGACATCGTTTACCAGGCCCTGGATGTAGGTGTCGCGCTCTGTCTTTCTGAGGGCTACCTTCTCTACCAGATCGTAGTAGGCATCCGGATAGAGGTACTTCATACAAAGGTCCTCGAGCTCTATCTTTATCTTGCTGATACCAAGTCGCTGTGCGATAGGGCAGTAGATATCCTGTGTCTCTCTGGCGATACGCTGCTGTGCCTCCTTGGACTGGTACTTGAGTGTACGCATATTGTGCAGTCTGTCTGCCAGCTTTATGAGGATGACTCTGATATCCTTTGCCATGGCGAGAAACATCTTGCGCAGATTCTCAGCCTGCATCTCAAGCCTGTCCGCATTCTTGTCCTTCGGATCCTTGGTGCTGTCTGTCAGGTGCAGGTGCTTTAACTTCGTGACACCATCACCAGATGTGCGACATCGTCTCCAAACTCCGCACGCATCTCATCCATGGTCATGATGGTGTCCTCCAGCACATCATGGAGCAGTCCTGCTGCAATGGTTTCCTTATCCAGCTCGAGCTCGGCGAGTATTATGGCAACACACAGCGGATGTATGATATAAGGCTCTCCTGACTTACGCGCCTGACCCTTATGAGCATCATAAGCTACCCTGTAGGCTTTGTCCACAAGGCTCGTATCATCCGACGGATGGTACTTTTTGATTTCCTTTTTAAGCTCATCGTAAAGCTCCTCCGGGCTCGTAAAATCCTTTGTTCCCCTTATGCCGCTGGTATCTGAGCGAAATTTGTCCGCTATTTTTTCTAATTCTTCTGTTGAGTAATCTGCCAATAGTCTCACCTCGATTGTAGTGTATCTTTAGTAGCCATTATATTTTATTTCTTTAAAAATTGCAATCTTATGTTGTTAGCCGATAACCATCTTTACTCCGCCATACATGCCGGCTGAGTTGCCGAGTGTGGCAAGCTTGATCTCTGTCTCACGGCTTGCATGGAAAGCATACTCTTTATAGTACTTTGCTGCTGTATCGATGATGATGCTGCCTGCCTTTGAAAGGCCACCGCCGACAACAAATACCTCAGGGTCCATAACGCATGCTACTGATGCCATTGCCTTGCCGAGAAGCTTCATAGACTGCTCTACTGCAGCAATGCCCGCTGCATCTCCTGCCTTTGCCGCATCGCATACATCCTTGCTGTGAAGCCTGCATTTAAATCAAGCTTTGTTGCCACATCCCTGTGTGCTGCAATGTATCTCTCTGCTACTCTTACAAGTCCGTTTGCTGATGCATACTGCTCTAAGCAGCCTTCTTGCCGCAGCCACAGCACTCTGACTCATCATCTACCATAGGCATATGTCCTATCTCTCCGCCTGCTCCGTTTACTCCGGCTACGATTTTGCCTTCGCGAATGATTCCTCCGCCTACGCCTGTGCCGAGTGTGATCATGACTACATCCTGATGACCCTTTCCGCCACCCTGCCACATCTCACCGAGTGCAGCTACGTTGGCATCGTTTCCGGCCTTTACCTTGATGCCGCCGCACAGTACTGAGAGTGACTGTGCCACGTTGAACACGCCCCAGCCGAGGTTGACACACTTCAATACTGTTCCGTCATCCTTTATAGGTCCCGGCACTCCCATGCCTACACCCTCGATGTCACCCATCTCTATGCCTTGCTTCTCGTTATTCTCCTTGATGGATGCTGCGATATCAGGCAGGATGAGCTCGCCTGAATTCTCTGTGCGTGTAGGAATCTCCCATGTATCGACAAGCTTTCCTGTGGTCTCGAAAAAGCCTATCTTTACAGTTGTTCCACCTATATCTACTCCGTATGCATATTTCTTCATTTTTTCGTCCTCCAAATCGTTAAACTATGTTTATATTTTATTGCCTAATTGTATATTTTTCAATGTTTTTTCATTGTTTTTTATATTTTTTTCTATATATAGAAGCGTTTATATCATCATCCATATGCCCGCTATTTGTAAATCCAAGCTTTTTTGCAAGGCGCACCGATGCCTCATTTCTCTCATCTATCCGGCAATAAAGCTCTTCAAAGTCTGTGTTTTCGCGCGCATAGTCTATTATGAAGCGGCACACCTCCGTGGCATAGCCTTGGTTCCATAATTCCGGTTCTATCATATAGCCCATTTCATCATGCTCAAGTCCTGCCCTGCTATCAGCTTCCCTGTTTCCTTGGAAAATACAAGCCACATGCCATACTCGTAAAAGCCATACATGTTCTCTATATATGCTTTCTGATATTCAAGCTCTGTCTCGTAGTCGTAAAGCGGCTCCACAAAGTCTGTCATACCGGGCTTGTCATAGAGCTCATAGAGCGCAGGAAGATCTGACAGGGACAGCTCACGTATCAGGCACCTGTCTGTCTCGCCGATATCCCACGGGATGTGATTATATCGCCTGCGCACCCGCTCCAGATAATCAATATCAAGCTCTGCAAGGCTTTCCACTGCATAGCGCGTGCCGCACTGCGGTTCTCCTACTGATGCTATGCCGAGTGAGTCAGCTATCTGCTTCTGCTGCCTGCTTGATACTATCCAGATGCAGTCTGTGGGAGCTTTCGGTATTCTTAGATTTCCCGTATTAGCTTTTGCGGTGTTATCTGCAGATTCTTGTATCGTTGTTTTTTGGAAGTCATTAATTGATTCATCTGCCAGTAGCGCAACATACAGTTTTTCCCGCAGCTCATCAGGTAGTTTTTCTTGTAATTTTTCCTGTAATTCATATTGCTGCTCGTCATACAGTTTTTCCTGAAATTCATCATGCAACTCGTCTGACGCAGATGACATATCGTCTGCACGCTTCCACTGCAGCTTAAATATCTCGTCATGATAGTAAAAAGAGGCAAGTTTTTCGCTTGCCTCATCGATAATTATTATCATTAAACTGTCTCCGGCTCCGGATAGTCCACTCCGAAGGTCTCAACTGTAACTGTCTTCATGACCTGGGCCTCAAGTGGTTTGTCCATGTAGTCTGTGCGCACCTCCGCGATCTTGTTTACCACATCCATGCCCTCGATTACCTTGCCGAATGCCGCATACTCACCATCGAGATGTGGTGCATCCTGATGCATGATAAAGAACTGGCTGCCTGCTGAATCAGGTATCATGGTACGTGCCATTGAAAGTACACCGGCTGTGTGCTTTAAGTCATTTTTGAAACCGTTGTGTGTGAACTCACCCTTGATTTCATAGCCTGGGCCGCCTGTACCGTTTCCGTCCGGATCTCCGCCCTGAAGCATGAAGCCCTTGATTACACGGTGGAAGCATACTCCGTCATAGAAGTTGTGATTGATTAAGCTGATAAAGTTGTTTACTGTGTTTGGTGCGATTTCCGGATAAAGCTCCGCCTTGATTACATCGCCGTTTTCCATTGTGATTGTTATGATTGGATTCTGTGCCATTATTTTTCTCTCTTTCTTTTATAATATTATGAGGCTTGGAGAATATCCATCCCTCGCAATTATTAAATATCGAATTAATTTCTACCCGATTGATTTTACCTAATTTTACTCACTCAGAGCCTCGACTACCTTCGGAAACTCCATGAAGTGTGATGCCTTCACCAGTATGGTGTCACCCTCATTCACATATGAAAGAAGCTCCTGTGTCATGGTCTCCCTATCCTTGAAATAGTGGATATCTACATCGGATGATTTCTCTGCGGCTCCGGCTGCATATTCCTTTGCAAGCTCTCCTGCGGCAAAAAGTGTATGGATATGATTCTCTCCAACTGCTTCGCCTACCTCATGGTGCAGCTTTTTCTCATCGCTTCCAAGCTCGCCCATGTCGCCAAGCACTGCTATTGTCCTGCCCTTTGCATGTGAAAGCACCTCGATAGAGGATTTCATGGATACAGGATTTGCATTGTAGCAGTCATCTATCACTGTCATGCCTTGTGTTTTGATGAAATTGGTACGCCCTGCGATTGTCTCTGCTTTCTCGATTCCCGACTTTATCTCAGCTATTGTGAGGCCAAGCTGCAATCCGACAGCTGCTGCCGCCATGGCATTGTATACATTGTGCTCACCCGGGATGTGGATGTGTGCATCGAACTCACCCTCCGGAGTGACAAAATGAGCCTTCATGCCGTCGAAGCCCAGGTTTTCAATATTTGTGGTATATACTGATTTATGAACGCCTGAAGCTGATTCCTTGCCATAGTATACGGCAGGCTTTCCATTTACCGTCTGCACTGTGGCCAGCTTGTCGTCATCTGCATTCAGCACTGCGACCGCATCCGGCATCATATGCTCAAAACACTCTGTCTTTGCTTTAAGCACACCATCCTGTCGCCCAAAAACTCCAGATGCAGTAGCCGATATTGGTGATGACCATGACATCCGGGCAAGACATAGTAGAAAGTCTGTGCATCTCGCCAAAATCAGATATGCCCATCTCAAGCACCGCTACCTGATGGCTTTCCCTGATTCCGAAAATGGTGAGTGGCAGGCCTATCTCGTTGTTGAAATTGCCTGCGGTCTTGTGGACGCTGTATTTCTGCTCAAGGACTGATGATATCATCTCCTTGGTGCTGGTCTTGCCGACACTTCCGGTGATACCCACCACCTTGATATCAAGCTTTTTCTGTAAAATGCCGCGAGCTTTTTCATGGCATCGGTGGTTGATTCAACAAGCACATATGGGCCTGCCGGATCCGTCAGCTCATGCTCAGAGAGCACAATTGCCGCCCCCTGCTCAAACACAGTCGGAATGAATTTGTGTCCGTCCACCCTTTCTCCCTTTATCGGGATAAAAAGATAGCCTTCCTTCACCTGTCTGCTGTCTATGACGGCGCCGGTGATTGTCGTATCAAGCAGTGTCTCATCGCCTATGTACGTGCCCTCGCAGGCCTTTGCGATATTTGCAAATGTAAGATTCTTCATGTACTTATCAGACATGCTACACCTCATATTTTTTCAAAGATATGTCAATCAGATGCTCACAGAGCTGATTAAAGCTCATGCCGATAACCGCGGCCTCCTGTGGCAGAAGACTGGTCGGAGTCATGCCCGGCAGTGTGTTTGCCTCGAGGCAGAACATCTCATTTTTGTCATTGAGCAAAAAGTCTGAGCGTGAATATGTGTCAAGCCCGATAACGCGCGCAACCTCCTCGGCATAGTGCTGCATATCCTTTGTCACCTGCTCAGGAAGCTCGGCCGGACATGTCTCTACTGTACTGCCCGCCTTGTATTTATTCTTATAATCGTAGAAGCCCTCCTTCGGTGCAATCTCTATAATAGGAAGAGCCTTGCCCTCGATAACGCCGACAGAGAACTCCCTGCCCTGTACAAATTCCTCGATAACCAGCTCATTTTCCCACTTGAAGGCATCGTCAAGTGCCGCCTTGAACTCCGCAGCATCCCTAACGATAGTGACACCGATGCTTGAACCGCCGCAGCATGGCTTTACTACACATGGAAGTGTCAGGTCAAGCTTTGTGATATCGTCCTGTCTGGTCGCTCTTGTCATGGAAATACCCTTTGGAGTAGGTATACCGTTTGCAAGGAAGAACTGCTTTGATGTCTCCTTGTTCATGGCGATGGCTGAGCTTAAATAATCGCTGCCTGTATATTTGACACCGAAGAGGTCAAATGCTGCCTGTATCTTTCCGTTCTCTCCGTTTTCACCGTGGAGAGCCATGAAAACAATGTCAGCCATCTGACACATTTTGATGACATTTGGTCCGAAGAAGCAAGGTGACTGGTCCTTTCTGGAAGCCTTTACCTTTGCGAGATCAGGTGCCTCTGTCGGAATATCACTGACCTGCACGCTTATCTCGTCCGCGCGGTCAAATATACCTGTCAGGTCCTCCTCCCTGTCACTATATCCCATAAATACATCCAATAATATAACTTTGTGGCCGTTCTCTTTGAGCGCCTTAGCTACCATGCTTCCTGTCTTGAAGGAAACATCTCTCTCTGTGCTGAGCCCTCCGGCAAGTACTACGATGTTCATTTTTGTCCTCTTTTCTTTGATTGAATTATCATGCTTTGGTTTAATTAAACACAATGCAATACTTCTTTTTTAAAGCTATGAGTAATCAACATAATTTTTCCAAAATTATAACACCATTTGTGCAAAAAAGAAAGACCGGTTGCCCGGTCAAAAAAGAAATTCTCATTTTATTTTAAACTGTGTTGGCTTCCAGCAGCTGTATCATTCTCATAAATACCATCCGCCCGTGCAAATCATCCTGTGAAAGTGATTCTCCGTACTTCAATACTAATAATCGGCACTGATAAAAATTCAGCTCAGGATTGCCAAAAAGCAAAATCCGCAAGGCTGCATTTTCCAGGTAATTGTGTATATTTCCCACCTCAATAAATATATCTACGATATCATCGAGGTTAATAAGTCCTTTCTGTTCATAATAAATTCTTCCCAAATATTTCATCCCTCCATCGACTTTATTTTTCGTAGAACTTCTTTTTTTGTCTTTCTTTTGAAATTTTGTCGTCTTTGCGAAATTTCCCTCTTTGTTTTTGTTGGTGGATTCATTTTTCCATATAATATATCAATATTCTAGGCGCGTTACGCGCTTGTATTTTGAAGATTTCTATTAGAATTTTTAATTTTGATAGGTGATTAGCAGTTTTCGACAAAATACGACATGGTTTTAGGTTTAATTTAGTTGGTTTTTGTTTAATATTGCTCTTTTTATATCAGAATTTTTGTAATGATAAATTTGTACTATTTTTGTGGTTTTTTCCTTGCTGGCTGCATCTGGTAGTCTTGATGCAATAAGGGCAATACAAGATAAATCCATAAAGACTTTTGCCCTTGCCATTTTTGCAACCCGGATGTTATCAAGGTTGTAATTATCTTTTAAATCTCCGAACGTACGCTCTACGCTGGTTCGTTGATTATATAGTTTTTCAAATGCTTTTGTTTCTCTGAATGGTGCTGTAATAAACCTTGAATTATCTTTGATTTTTCGACATAATCGTAACCAAGACTGCGTCTTAGAACCGGTAACCGGGTCAGATTTGAGACGCATAACCAATGCCTTTATATCTGATAATTGCTCTATTTGCATAGCATAATGTACAATAGCCCTAGGTTGATAGCATAGTGGGCAGGTCTTGAGGAGCTATAATCCATAAAACTTTTAAAACAGCTCCCAAAATTCAGCCCATAAGGCGGAAAAAATACGAGAAAAGTAGCTGAAACCGCAAAAATCTCCAAAACAGCTCTCAAACTCAGCCCATAAGCCGGAAAAAATCGCGTGAAAAAGTAGCTGAAACCGCAAAAATTCCCAAAACAGCTCCCAAAACCAGTCCATAAGCCGAAAAAATTCCAGAAAAAAGTAGCTGAAACCGCAAAAATCTCCAAAACAGCTTAAAAATTAGAGGCTTCTGGCATAATAGTGGAAGCCTCTAATTATTTCACATAAAAGAGCCTCACAATTTCTGTGCAAGCTTCTTTTGAAAACTAAAAAATAAAAAGTATATTGTTTTTATATGTCCTGAAACATCAGTAAATCAATG
>ENA-OQCN01000689-OQCN01000689.1-human-gut-metagenome-genome-assembly--contig:-NODE-689-length-17888-cov-2.449130_pt1 | contig 17888 bp, 18 predicted proteins | sample MGYA00242497_ERZ504576 | MGnify/ENA primary metagenome ERZ504576 (study PRJEB26092, sample SAMD00036296) | human gut metagenome | host: Homo sapiens | study: EMG produced TPA metagenomics assembly of... | reverse complement strand
CAGATATCGTTAAGTGGAAAAGTAGTGGATGCCCGTACAGGAAAGCCGGTGGAAGGCGCTAACGTACGTTTGGAACAAACTACAATAGGATGTGCTACCAATCCTAAAGGAGAATTTTTGTTGAAAGACATCAAAGAGGGAACGTATACCCTGCGTACCAGTTGCCTGAATTATGCTCCTGTCACTCAGAAAGTCAGTCAAAGTCAAAAAGAAATGGTGATAAGGCTGAAAAGTACCACTTTCAACATGGATCAGGTAGTGGTAACCGGAACCGGAACTCACCACAAGCTGAAAGACAGCCCTGTACCCGTAGAGGTCATTTCCCAACGTGATCTGCAAAATGCCAATCCATCCAGTTTCCAGGATGCCTTGGTGAAACTGGTTCCCTCTATCTCGGTGCAAACCACCGCTATGGGAACAACCCTATACGTAAACGGACTGCCTGATAAATACCTCCTCGTATTAATTAACGGTAAAAAAGTAGCCGGAGATATTTCGGGGTCTATAGATTACGACCGGATCAATATGGATGCCGTAAAACGTATTGAAGTATTAAAAGGAGCATCTTCCGCCCTTTATGGCAGTGACGCCATCGCAGGAGTAATCAATATCATTACCGATGATCCTAAATCTGCATTGAATGTATCTTCCAATACCCGTGTAAGTTCTCACGGACGAATTTCAGAATCAGTCAACGCAGACGCCAATGATGGAAAATTATCCGCACACTTGAACTATAATTACCGCACTTCGGATGGATGGCAACTGAATCCGTATGAGGAAAGCAAGGGAGAACTGGTGGAAACCACAAAGAAACCGGTCTATAAGAATCATTCGCATAATGTGAGCCAAACCTTGAGCTACGCAGCCACAGAGCGTTTAAGCCTTCATTTGAACGGTAATCTTTTTATCAGCGAGAACGACCGTACCGGAGCCTACGATTACAACAACCGGCATCAGTCCTATACAGTGGGTGGAACAGCCAAATATCTGTTGGCTAAGCGGGCTTCATATATAGAAGGGAATATAAGCACCACCAATTTCCGTTCTTTTTATGACTATATAAATGATGCAAAAACGCATAAAACCGGTGACGAAGTCTCAGTAAAGACCAGACTTACACCAATGCCAATCTAAAAGGTGTATTCAAGACTCACGAGAACAATACACTTTTTACCGGACTGGACTATGTATTCGAAGGCTTGGAGCCGACTGAAACCAGCAAGATGCTGAATAATGAATACCAAAGTGTTTATACACTGGCAGCATACGTACAGGACGAAGTAAAACTACTGGATGCAATCAGCGTAGTGGCAGGTATACGGTATGCCTATAATGAAAAGTTTAAAAGCCAGTTCACGCCCAAACTATCCTTGATGTACCAATATTCAGGACTGAATGTACGTGCATCCTACGCTGCCGGATTCCGTTCACCTACCTTGCAACAAATGTATGCCGTTTCTGAAAGCCGTGGACAAATCACGGTCGGAGACCCTGACCTGGACCCGGAAAAGAGCAATTTCTATAATTTGAATATAGAATACAATCATCGTTTGTTCTCCATTGCCGCGTCCATTTATCAGAATGACCTGAAAGACAAGATCGAAGCGGAAGATATAGGAACAACGCCCGAAGATATTGAAAACGGCATCACTCGCAGACGCCAGTACCGCAATATAGAAAAGGCACGTGTGAAAGGCTTTGACATAGGTTTTTCAGTCCGTCCCTTCACAGGCTTCATGTTCGGAGCAAACTATATTTACACGGACGGGCGCAACCGTACGGAAGACATCCGTTTGGAAAGAACAGTACGTCACTCGGGTAATTTCAATGCCAGCTGGCGAAAAACATGGAATGATTATACATTCAATATTGCAATCAACGGACGCTATCAAGGTACACGCTGGTCTAAAACTTACGGCAACGCCCCCGCCCACCAGCTTTGGGATATCAACACACGCCATTCATTCAATTTAAAATCTGTTGCTCTGGAACCGCCGTCGGAGTTGAAAACATTTTCAATTACACAGATGACCGTCCTTATAACAGTAATTATGCAACTCTGACACCGGGACGCTCTTTCTATGTCAGTCTGCTGGTTCGTTTCAAGCAATAAAACTATTTTTAGCATGACCTCTAAAACCAGACTTGTCTATCTGCTCATAACAACTTTCTGCCTGGCAGTTGCGGCTATAAAAGCCGCAACCCGGTGAGTGAAAACGGGCTACCTTCCGCAGATACCATACAAACAGCCCTGGCCCCCGTTATGCCAAAGGCTTCAAAATAACTGTTCGTCCGGATGGAGTAAAGCTTCTGTCCATCTCGGAGCCGAACAATAACCATGCAATACCCGAACTTTTCGCCTTAGTTCCTAAAGGAACAAAAGCCGAGATACCCGATGGCTATACCGTTATTCCGACTCCGACAGACAGAGTGATCTGCATGACCACGCCGCAACTGGCAGGTTTTACCGGTCTGAACGCTTATGACAAAGTGGTAGCGACAAGTACCACCCGCCGGATGCAGAATAAGGAATGGCTTGCCCGATTAAAAGACGGACGGGTGAAAAAGATAGGAATGGAAGGAAACTTTGATACGGAAATCATCATTGCATCCCAACCCGATATCATTTTCGTATCTCCCACCGCCGGGGAGGGTATGAAGTGATGAAAGAGCTGAACATCCCTCTGGTCCCCTATTGGGCATTCAAGGAAACATCACCATTGGGGCTGTCCGAATGGATCAAGGTAGCAGGTATGTTTATCGGTAAAGAGGAAGAGGCATGCCAATTATTTGCACAAATGGAACAACGCTATAACCTATTGAAAGCCAAAGTTTCCAATGTAAAACAGCGTCCCAGTGTATTCAGTGGAGAAATGAGAAGAGATACCTGGTATGTACCCGGAGGACAAAGTTTCTATGCCCGCTTGTTCGCCGACGCAGGGGCCGATTACTTTATGAAGGATAATCCTGAAACAGGAGGTGTACTCATGGATTTTGAAACCGTATACGCCAAAGGATATAATGCCGGCTACTGGAGAGTGATGAATGGTTATAAAGGAGAATTCTCTTATGAAGCATTAAAAGCTTCCAATCCACAATATGCTGATTTCCGGGCTTTTAAAGAAAAGAAGGTTATTTATTGCAATCTGGAATGGATACCTTTGTATGAGAATCTTCCCCTCTCACCCGATGTTCTTCTGAGTGACATGATAAAAGCTTTTCACCCGGAACTACTTCCCGATTATCATCCTGTGTTTTATTCGCTTCTGGAAAAAGAATAAGTATTCCAGTTCTCATGCTTATGGTAACAAACAGTTTAATCCGGCTTATCTATTTCACTATTACAAAAATGGCTGAAGTCTCGGACTTCAGCATTCCGTAAAAGGTTATTCCAATATACCGGCAATATCCTCCGCCATCTGCTTGTCAGTCAACCGGTTGGTTTTCATCAGCTCATCCAGATTATAGCGGTCTGCAAATTCTTTACGAAGTCCGTAATTCAGCACCCGCATTTCAGAATTACCATAATAACGCGCTATCTTCTCGCCGAATCCTCCATCCAGCACCCCGTCTTCCAACGTTACGACAATACGATGCCCCACTTTCAACTCTTCCAGCATCGGTTCGTCAAGCCCTGTTATGTAACGGGGATTAATCAAAGTAGCCTCAACACCCGACTCTTCCCGAAGCTTATTCTTCAAAGCCTGTCCCAAATCATAGAAAGCACCCAATGCAAGAATAGCGACAGTTTCTCCCCTGGCTGTCATTTTGTAGCGGTTTAACTCGCTATAATCCGTGTCAAACTCTTCCTTACGATGCACCACTGCCGCTCCCGGCACACGGATAGCAACGGGATATTCCGTCTGGCGGACAGCCCATTCCAACATAGCAAAATACTCTTCGGAACACGTAGGAGCCAGATAAACCATATTCGGGATATTGCTGATAAGCGGAATATCGAAGAAACCCAGATGAGTCACATCGTTCATTCCGGCTACTGTCCCCATAAACACAGTGATCACCGCCGGATTTCCATTGATACACAAATCCTGAGACAACTGGTCATAGCAACGCTGGATAAAAGTACTGTAAACCCCGTACACCGGACGTCCGCCACCGGCAGCGATACCCGATGCCAATGCCACGGCATGTTCCTCGGCAATACCTACATCCACAAACTGACGCCCTGCCTGTTTCCGGCGTTCAGGAGTAAAACCTATCACAGTAGGAGTACCCGAACTGATGGCAACAACCGTGTGGTCCTCCTTCATCTTCTCCAACAAAAACTTCCCGGTCAGGCTATGGTAATCCTCCATACCGCTGCAATCCACCTTCGGCTTACCCGTTTCCAGATCGAAAGGCATCTCCCAATGAAATTCCTCCCGGTCGGCTTCTGCCGGAGCGTATCCCTTTCCTTTCTGTGTGTGAATATGAACCACTGTGGGACGTGATGTATCTTTCACCTTGGCAAAAGCCGCAATCAAAGACGGAATATCATTCCCCTCTCCCACATAAAGATAATCCAACCCCAGAGAACGGAAGAAATTACAGGACGACCGTCCCTCCGTATCGCGCAGTTCCTTCAGGTTCTGATAGAGCCCACCGTGGTTTTCGGCAATGGACATTTCATTATCATTAACCACTATAATAAGGTTGGTTCCCATTTCTCCCGCATTGCTCAGACCTTCATAAGCTTCTCCGCCGCTGAGCGATCCATCCCCTATCACGGCTATGATATTCTCGTGTCCGCCTTTCAGATCTCTGGCTTTGGCAAGACCGCAAGCCAGACTGACAGAGGTGGAAGTATGGCCGATAGTGAAAAAATCGTGCCCGCTTTCCCGGGGATTGGTGTATCCGGACACCACATCATAATCCTCCGGATTCAGGAAAGCACCCTTACGCCCGGTCAGCATCTTATGTGTATAACTTTGATGGGATACATCATATACCATCTTATCCGTCGGTGAATTGAATACATAGTGCAATGCTATTGTAGCCTCCACCATTCCCAGATTAGGTCCCACATGTCCTCCGTGAGCACTTAACTTGGTCAATAATGCATTGCGGATTTCACCTGCCAACTGTCTTAACTGTTCCGCAGAAAACTGTTTTATGTCTTGCGGAGAATTTACTTGTTCAATATACATCGTTCTACCTGTTTAAATGATTTCATCTGTTGTCTTGCTTCATTCCGATGCGGACAAAGCCGCTTTCATTTCACAATGCAAAGATAAGCCAGACCCCATTCATTCTTTGTAGATAAATTACAGATAGAATTACCATTTTTACAGAAGGGAACTGTATCACAAAAACATGGTACTGCAACCCGGTTATCAATTCTGCGAGAGCCGGTAATCACTGGGGGCGACACCTGTTATTTTCTTGAAAAGCACACTGAAGCACTGCACATTAGGATAGCCTAACTTCCGTGCCACAGCAGCAGGCGTATGACCGTCCTGCAACAACATGTGCCTGGCTATATCCAGCCGCTTCAGTTGCAAATATTCCTCCAAAGTCTTGCCGGTTTCAAACTTCAGCAGATCATCGAAGTAAGCGACAGACAAATCAAGCTCTCCCGCCATATAGCCGGATGTGGCAACTTGCCGCCTTGCATCTTCCGGATGCGATATATTCCACAAACAAACGTTCCATGTTTTCCAAAAGAGCCTTGTTCTTATTCTCACGGGTAATAACTGACGTTCATAATACCGGGTGCAATAATCCAACAGAAGTTCTATATGCCGGGAAAGAATAATACTGCTATGAGTATCAATGGGATGATGCAACTCATCCTCTATATTCGAGAGGCAACACGTCACTTTCTCTGTTTCACGCCGCGAAAGATGCAGCGCTTCTTCCTTGCGATAATGGAAAAAGGTATAATTTTTAATATGATTCTTCAGTGAGGTGCGGAACAACAGGTCAGGATGAAATGCCAAAAGATATCCTTTATCCGGCAACGTATTCTCCTTACTCATACGAAAGATCTCGCCGGGAGTGAGAAACACCATGGTAGCATTGGAGTAATCATAGTATTTCCGTCCGCAGCAGCAACAACCGCCCGGACAATCCTCAATCAGCAAGACAGCATAGAATTCAAACTTCACCGCATCCTCTTCCAATGAAGGATTCTCCAGATTGATGATGCCCACCTGCGGATGCAATGTCTTGCAACCCAGACAGCGGTTACATTCATATACAGTCCTCAAGTCCAACATAGTCTCTTGCATTGCTTGTTACGACAGAATACTATAAAAGAAGGTTTTGTGCCCGATATTCATTCGGTGTACAGCCCACACGCTTCTTGAACAACCGGCAGAAATGCTGCGGATATTGAAATCCCAGTGAATAGGCTACCCTGCTGACGGTTTCTCTCCTGTCGGACATCCGTTCCTTTGCCAGTTCTATCACTTTTTCCTGAATATATTCCTGTGGAGTCTTGCCGGTTTCCTTCTTGAACATATCCCCGAAGTAGTTGGATGAAAGGCACAGTTTGTCAGCAAAGTATTTCACGGTAGGCAATCCGTCACGCTCGGCAAGTTCGCCCTCAAAATAATCGTCAAGCAACCCTTCAAAGCGTGTCAACACATCACGGTTCGAATGACTGCGGGTGGCGAACTGACGTTCATAAAAACGCATACAGTAATTAAGAAGCAGTTCTATATAGTTTACCAGCAAGGTCTTACTATGCTTGTCCACCCCCCGTTCCAGTTCCATACGGATAATCTTCAGGCAATCTGTCATAATATTGCGCTCATCTTCCGAAAGGTGCAGCGCCTCGCTCACTTCATACGAAAAGAAGTATATTTCTTTATTGTTTTTCCAAGCGTAGTCCCCCGTAACAAATCCGGATGAAAAAGAATTCCAAGCACATTCAACTGCACACGGTCGGTGGTCAATGTGGTTTCCGTTGTTTGTCCCGGAGCAAAACATACCACGGTTCCCTCCTGATAGTCATAACTCCGACGCCCGTATTTGATATCACAAGCTTTCTCCAATTTCAGATAAAGTGCATAAACACCATAGTTCCAGTGCACATAGTCCATCTGCCGGGTAGCCTTGTTCAAATCAATGACACTGACCAACGGATTCAGTGTTTCAAGTCCGTATAGACTGTTATATTGGTCCACACTGTCTAAATTTAATATCTTATCCATCATTCTAACTTGTTTAATGTCTGCTAAAATACAGCTTTTTCAGTTATTTGAAATATTCCGGTCACAAAAATAAGAAGTTATCCGGACAAGGTTATAACCCCAATTACGGATTATCTTACCTTAGTTACCGAATCTTATCCCATCCGGGAATAAAAAGAAGAGCCGGAATGTTCCTGCCGGGCTACCCACTCCATATATATGGCAGAATCTGTAATTAAGGTCAGGATACCCGTAATTTATCTACAAAGAACCCAAGCAAATATACCTAAATTTGCAACATCATAAAATATTAAAACGTATATTTGAACCAAATAACATAAATCGTATGAAAAGACTCGGATTATTTATGACGGTAATCATGATACTGTGTATTACCGTAAACGCACAGAAACAGAGCAACAGAACATTAGTAGCTTACTTCTCGGCAACAGGTACAACAGAGAAAGCCGCCAAACAGATAGCGGAGGTGACAGGCGGAGCCCTCTACGAAATACAACCTGCAAAGAAATATACCTCCGCCGACCTGGACTGGCACGACAAATCCTCGCGCAGCAGTGTGGAAATGGCAGATGCCTCGTCACGTCCCGCATTGCGTTCCCAGCCCCAAAACTTGGCAGCCTATGATACCATCTATATCGGTTTCCCCATTTGGTGGAACCTGGCTCCAAGAATCATCAACAGTTTTATAGAAAAAGGTGATTTCACAGGCAAGATCCTCATTCCATTCGCTACCTCGGGTGGAAGCCGCATTTCTAACGCCGAACAAGAATTAAAGAAAGCCTACCCCAGCCTGAACTGGCAGAAAGGCAGGCTGATGAACGGTGCTACCAAAGAAGAGATTAAACAATGGACTAAAAAATAAATAGTATGAGAAAGAATTTAGGAGCAAAACCTTTTACCTATCCGCAACCGGTATTTATCATCGCCGCATACGATGAAAACGGTCTTCCCAATGCCATGAATGCGGCTTGGGGCGGTATCAGTGAAATGAATGAAATCAGTATTTGTATCAGCGAAGGTCACAAGACAACGGCCAACATCCTGAAACGCAAAGCATTCACAGTGAGCATGGCAGAAGCCGGGCAAATCATCGCTTGCGATTATGTAGGCATTGTTTCGGGCAACAAGGTTCCGGACAAATTCGCCCGTGCGGGATTCCATGCCACCCGGTCGGAATTTGTGGATGCCCCGCTGATTGATGAATTATCCGTAGCTGTGGAATGCAAGCTGAAGGATTACAATCCCGAAACCTGTATCCTGCGCGGCGAAATAGTCAATGTAAGTGTAGATGAACGTGTACTGGATCAGAATGGAAAAGTGGATGCCTCCAAAGTTATTCCTGTCATCTTCGACCCGTTCAATAATGATTATCTGAAAGTAGGAGAAAAAGTGGGTAATGCTTTCTCGGATGGCAAGGCCTTAAAATAACGGAATCCGATATGATACAAACAGCGGAGGCAGCTTCTTCCATACAGAACAAACTCCGGCAAGCCGATTCCTAAGCTCTCACATCCTTGTGACTAAGCCTTTTTTGAACGAATGATTTCTATCTCCCAAGCTTGCGGAGTTAAATCCATAGCCTTTGGAGTTATCTCCATAAGCTTGGGAGTTAACTCCAAAGGCTATGGAGATAGAAATCATCCGTTTAAAAAGGGTTAAGTGCAGGAATAAAAAGGCTTAACCATCCCATAGTGCCCCCAATGATTCCGCCAACCATTTCTTCTTCAAACTTATCTATCAGCAAATCTCTATTATTTTTAGTTCCTGTTTAAATTTTCACCGGCAATATCCTCTGCTTTGCCGACTTCCCGACTACGGCACATTCTGAATGATGCCTTATTCATTGTTAAGCCTGATAAAAAAAAGATTTCCATAATTTATAGAAAGAAAAGACTTGTTTCTCCCGCTCAAATAAGTAACTTTGTACGGTTAAGTTTGGCTCCTCATGCCAGCCACCACTTTCAGTCCGTCTATGTAAAAGCCTGAAAGCAAGATGAAGGAACTACTGTCAGGACAGCGCATTGTCATTCAGAGGATTATATTGGCTGAAAGCACTGAAGGAAACTTTTAAATCAGATTCCGGAAAGGAATAATTATATAATAAAAAATGAAAAAGGCCCAATTAAATCGTAGCCGGCATTGGTCCCGGCTCACCCGAAGATATAACCCCCGCTGTAATACAAGCAGTCAAGAACAGCGATGTAGTAATCGGCTATAAATACTATTTCCAGTTTATCGAACCCTATCTGGAACCGGGCACCGAATGTATAGACACCGGAATGAAACGTGAAAAAGCACGTGCCGAACAGGCTTTCGAGCTGGCGGAACAGGGAAAGACTGTATGCGTTATCAGCTCGGGAGATGCCGGAATTTATGGCATGGCTCCGCTGGTTTACGAAATGAAACGCGAGCGTGGCAGCCGGGTGGAAATAGAAGTATTGCCGGGTATCAGTGCTTTTCAGAAAGCGGCTTCCCTGTTGGGAGCCCCCATCGGTCACGATTTCTGTGTGATTTCCCTCTCCGACCTCATGACACCATGGGACCGGATTGAAAAACGCATCCATGCAGCCGCAACGGCAGATTTTGTAACGGCGATCTATAATCCCAAAAGCGAAGGGCGGTATTGGCAACTCTACAGATTAAAAGAAATTTTTCTGAAAGAGCGTGACCCCGAAACCCCGGTAGGCTTTGTGCGTCAGGCCGGACGTAAGGAAGAAACCGTGACAATCACCACTTTGCAAGAGTTCGATCCCGAACAGGTGGATATGTTTACAGTGGTATTGATTGGCAACTCCCAATCTTATTATCGGGAAGGGAAATTAATCACTCCACGTGGTTATTACCGGGAAAAGACTACCGATGCGACAGGAATCGGTCAGGAGATTATGATAAACAGTTTCCGTACTATTGAGAAAGAATTGAAAAATAAAAATATTCCTTCGGATCACAAATGGGCATTACTGCATGCCATCCATACCACAGCCGATTTCGAGATGGAAAACATATTGCATATAGATCCTCTTGCCGTAGAATGTCTGTATAAAATATTGAATGAAGGAAAAGTACGTACAATTATTACGGATGTGACGATGGCTGCCGCGGGGCATCCGTAAGGTGCTTTGGAACGGATGGGCATCGGGGTGAAATGCTATCTGGGTGACGAACGCGCGGCAGCATTGGCAAAAGAAAAAGGAATCACCCGTACACAGGCCGGTATACGTATGGCAGCAGAGGAACATCCGGAAGCTTTATATGTATTCGGTAATGCCCCTACAGCATTGATGGAACTGTGTGACCTGATACGGAAAGAAAAAGCGCATCCATGCGGCATCATCGCTGCTCCGGTGGGCTTTGTGCACGTTGCGAAAGCAAACACATGGTGAAACCTTTCAGCCACATCCCCAAACTGATAGTAGAAGGACGCAAAGGGGGAAGCAATCTGGCAGCGACTCTGGTAAATGCCATCCTTACTTTTGATGATGCGGAACAACTGAAACCGGGAAGAGATGTATAAGTCCATGCAAACATTCTATATAATAGGTATAAGCGATAACCGGAATCAATTTCTTTCTCCTGAAATCCGGAACTTGGTTTCTCAAGGGAAAGTCTTCTCGGGAGGAAAACGTCATCACGAACTGGTACACGCTTATTTGCCGGAAGATGCCGTATGGATAGACATCACCGTCCCGCTGGATGCGGTATTCTCCCGTTACGAGGAACATCCCGAAATAATCGTTTTCGCTTCGGGCGACCCGTTGTTTTTCGCTTCGCCAATACCGTCATGAGAAAACTCCCGTCGGCAAAGATTATCTTATTCCCCACCTTCAACTCGCTGCAAATGCTGGCACACCGTATATTGCTCCCCTATCAGGAGATGCAGACCTTGTCGCTGACCGGACGTCCTTGGGATGCATTCGACTCTGCTTTAATCAGAGGAGATAAACTGATAGGCGTGTTGACCGACCGGGAAAAGACACCTGCCACCATTGCCGCCCGGATGCTGGAGTATGGATATGACAACTACCGCATGACCGTGGGGGAAGCATTAGGCAATGGCGAGGAAGAATCTGTACGTACATTCTCTTTAGAGGAAGCCTCCCAATCTGCTTTCCGCTTTCCCAATTGCCTGATACTGCAAAGAAACAAGGTGCATCCCCGTCCGTTCGGAATTCCCGAAAGTGAGTTTCATCTGTTGAACGGACGCAACAGAATGATTACCAAAATGCCTGTCCGCTTGCTTACTCTCAGTATGCTGACATTAAGGGAAAAGAAATCATTCTGGGACATCGGTTTCTGCACCGGCTCTGTTTCCATAGAAGCCAAGCTCCAATTTCCGGAACTGAAAGTGACAGCATTCGAACAGCGTCCGGAAGGTAAAGAGTTAATGGCACGCAACAGTCGTAAATTCGGCACGCCCGGCATTACAACCGTCATGGGTGATTTTCTGGAAACGGAACTCGGCGGGCTTCCCGCCCCCGATGCCGTATTTATAGGTGGTCATGGAGGAAAAATGATAGAGATTCTACAAAAAATCAAAGAAGTGCTGTTGCCTGACGGAGTCATTGTATTCAATTCGGTTTCGGAAGAGAGCAAGGCCCTGTTCACAAAAGGTATAACACAAATCAACAAGAAGGTAACACAGTGTACCCGTATTGCTGTGGATACCTTTAATCCGATAGAGATAATGAGAGCGGAATAAATGATTTAAAACAGATAACAAATGAAAGCAATCATACTGATATCAGAAGCCAGCCTGCCGTTGGCAAAAACACTACAAAGAGAGTTGCCGGATACCCTTATTTATACCAAAAACGAATGCGAAGGCTGTATTTCCATCACATCCTGCCATCGGTTCATAGAGGAGCATTTCAATGACTTCGACAGCATCATCTTTATCGGTGCCATGGGAATCTGTGTACGCAGCATTGCAGGATGCATAAAAAACAAATATAAAGATCCGGCAGTGGTCTGTGTGGACAGTACGGGGCGCTTTGTCATTTCAGTACTTTCCGGGCATGTGGGGGGAGCCAATGAACTGACCCGCCATATTGCCGCCATTACAGGAGGAGAAGCTGTGATTACCACCCAAAGTGACAATGCCGGGTTATGGGCACTGGATACGCTAGCTGAAAAATATGACTGGAAAATAACTGTTCCTCATGCAGAAATGAACAGACTGGTCACACTTTTTGTCAACCGGGAACCAACGGCGCTGCTGCTCGATATAAAGGATAAAGGTACGGAGTATCTGGAACGCACGCTTCCCGCACACGTAAAAGTGTTCTATCATTTCGAAGACATGCCCCAATCGGAATTCAAGTTGATTATTGCTGTTACACCTTATATATATAGTGCGGAGATTCCCATGCTCTGTTTCCATCCCGCCGTCCTCCACTTGGGAATAGGTTGCCGGAAACAATGCGATCCTTCGGGCATTGCGGAATACATAGAAGCCGTGATGCACAGACATGGTTTGTGTCCGTTCTCTCTCGCCTCCCTCAATACCATCGAACTGAAAAAAGATGAGCCTCTGCTGGAAATCCTCCACCGGCGATGGGCCGATACGGAAACCCATATTTATCCTGCGGAAGAACTGAAAGATATCACAGTTCCCCATCCGTCTGAAAAGGCATTCGAAGTGACAGGCGTCTATGGAGTGGCCGAAAGCACAGCCTTGAAAAGCAGCGGTGAAGGAACACTTGTATTGGAAAAGCAAAAGGGCATGCTGACAGAAGGAAACCACTTCACTTTTGCCATAGCCGTCAGTGCGACAGCCATACGTGGCGGACATATAGAGATAGTGGGTGCAGGTCCCGGTGATCCCGAACTGATTTCGGTACGCGGAAAACGAATGTTGGAGAAAGCGGATCTTGTTCTGTATGCCGGAAGTCTTGTTCCCCGCGAACTGACCTTTTATGCTAAAGAAGGAGCGACCGTACGCAGTTCCGCCGGTATGGATTTGGAGGAACAGTTCGCCTTGATGAAAGAGTTTTATGATAAAGGATTGTTTATTGTACGCTTGCACACGGGAGACCCTTGCATTTATGGAGCCATCCAGGAACAAATGGCTTTCTTCGACCGCTACAAGATGAGTTATCATATCACTCCGGGGATCTCCTCATTCCAGGCGGCTGCGGCAGCATTGAGGTCACAGTTCACCATCCCCGAAAAAGTACAAAGCATAATCCTCACCCGTGGGGAAGGCCGTACTCCGATGCCCGAAAAAGAACAATTACATAAATTGGCGCAATCGCAAAGTACAATGTGTATTTATTTAAGTGCGGGCATTGTGGAACAGGTACAGGAAGAGCTGATGCAGGCATACCCTCCCGAAACTCCGGTTGCCGCCTGTTATAAGCTGACTTGGAAAGAAGAAAAGATTTATCGCGGAGAGTTGAAGGATTTGGCTAAGATAGTACGTGACAATAACCTGACGCTGACTACCTTATTGGTAGTAGGCGAAGCGATAGACAACCGGAAAGGCCTGTCCCGACTCTATGCGCACGAGTTCAAACACTTGTTCAGAAAGTAAAAAAAGAATCATTCACATCCAGCCTATGATACTGATTTTAGGAGGAACCACCGAAGGACGCACCGCCGTGAAAGTTGCCGATGAAGCCGGAAAGCCCTACTTCTACTCTACCAAAGGAGAATGGCAGGAGATACAATGCAAGCACGGCATCCGTATCACCGGAGGAATGGACACGGAGAAAATGGAAAGTTTCTGCCGCCAAAACAACATCCGTTTGTTGGTGGATGCTGCCCACCCGTTTGCCTCCCAACTCCACCGGACTGTGGATGAAACAAGCCGGACGCTACATCTTCCTGTCATACGTTTTGAAAGGAAGTATCCTCCACGCACCGAAAACATCATCTGGTGTGAAGACTATGCAGATGCCATTTACCGGTTAGAGAAAGCAGGAACCGATCGTCTGCTGGCACTGACCGGAGTACAGACCATCGGGAAGTTACGCCTTATTGGGAGAAACATACCTGTTGGTTCCGCGTACTGGAACGGGAAACTTCCATCACATTAGCCCAAGAACAAGGCTTTCCGAAAGGAAATCTGGTATTCTATCATGCCGGAGAATCCGAAGCTCTTTTATTAGAAACACTACATCCACAGGCCATTCTGACCAAGGAAAGCGGAGAATCCGGAGGATTTTCGGAGAAAGTGAAAGCGGCACAGGCTGCAAAAATCCCGGTCTTTGCCATAAAACGCCCTCCCCTTCCCAGGCATTTCATGATCGTTACCGGTGAATATGGATTGAGAAAACAGATAGAAAAGAACATCCCTGCTTTTTACCCGTTGAGAAGCGGCTACACCACAGGGGCCTGCGCTACTGCAGCTGCAAAAGCAGCATTGACGGCTCTGATTTTAGGGGAAGAACAGAAAATGATATCCTTCCGCCTTCCCGATGACGAGGAAATGACCTTACCGGTATCCCATACAGAAATAGAAAAGAACAGTGCCACCTGCACCGTTGTTAAAGATGCGGGAGATGATCCGGATGTCACTCACGGCGCATCCATTGTGGTAACGGTAAGTTTTAGCAATCACCCGGACATCCGTTTCCTGCAAGGTGAAGGAGTGGGACGAGTCACCCTTCCGGGGCTGGGATTGGAAATCGGGGAACCCGCCATCAATCGCATCCCCCGGCAAATGATAATGAAAGAATTATCGGCGCTTTATGACAAAGGGCTGGATGTTACCATTTCCGTTCCCGGAGGAAAAGAGTTGGCACAACGTACTTTCAATCCTAAACTAGGAATTGTGGACGGCATTTCCATCATTGGAACTTCGGGCATAGTCCGTCCTTTTTCTTCAGAAGCTTTTGTCGAGGCTATCCGCAGGGAAGTGGAGGTTTGTGTGGCTGTGGCTCATCCAGACTCATCATTAATTCGGGAGCAAAAAGCGAACGTTTTGTGAAGAAGGAGTATCCGGGATTACCTGCTCAGGCTTTTGTACATTATGGAAATTTTATAGGGGAGACACTCAAGATAGCTGCCAAGCTTAAGGTTCCATTGGTTACTTTAGGCATTATGATAGGCAAGGCGGTGAAACTGGCCGAAGGAAATCTGGACACACACAGTAAGAAAGTGGTGATGAATAAAGAATTCCTAAGACAGGTGGCAATGGAAGCCGGATGCTCTCCGGATGTTGAAAGCATGATAGAAAGGTTGACATTAGCCCGTGAATTATGGACCTTGCTGTCTGAAGAAGACAGCGGAAGTTCTTTCCGTGTTTGTTGGAACATTGTTTTGCACATTGCGTCCCCTTGTTGCCCGAAGGAAAATTAACAATCCTCTTGATTGATGAAGAAGGGAATATTCCTTTCAGGATACAATAACTGATTATTTAGACGCTGCTGCTAAACGGAAGCCAATATAGCAGTGACCTGTTCTAACAATTCCTCTATGGTATCTACCTTTATCGTCCTCCCGGCTACCGGGTGGATAATATATCCACTGGTAGTCATATCTCCCGTTTCAATATAAAAATCGGACTCAACACGCCGGCTTGCCAGAATACCATTCCGCTGCAAGGCTTTCCGTACCATCGCATACTTATTTCCATGTCCCACCAGACGGACTTCTTTTTCAAACTCATTGTCAATGCGGAACAGTCCGGTTTCCATATCAAAAACAATACTTACGAGAGAAAAATTACTCAGGCATCCGTCTATGGAAAGATCTTCAGGAGTTCCTATAGTCACTCCATTGGCTTTATCCATCAGCCAAATCTTATCAGCAATCTGCAAAGCTAACTCTAAATCATGGGTAGAAAGAAAAATCGTCTTGTTGGTAGAACGTGACAAATGATGAAGCAGTTGCATAATCTCCACTTTACTGGGGAAATCAAGAAAAGCAGTCGGCTCATCCAGAAAAATCACCGGGGTTTCCTGTGCCAACGCCTTTGCTATCATTACTTTCTGACGCTCACCGTCACTCAAAGTATGTACCATCCGGTATTTCAAATCCTCAATCCTTACCAGCGCAATGGCATCGTTTACTGTATTCTTGTCCTCCTTGCTTAAATTTCCCCAGAAACCGGTATAAGGACTACGCCCCATACCCACCAGTTCTTCCACGGTCATGTTCCGCAGACTGCATTTTTCGGTCAATACCACTCCGATAACTGTCGCCAACTGTTTATCGGTGTAATCCGTCAGTTTCTTTCCCATTATTTCTATCTCTCCTCCTACAGGCGGCTGAAAGGCAGACAAAGTACGCAATAAAGTAGATTTCCCTACTCCATTCGCCCCCAAAAGACAAGTCAGTTCCCCACTGCGGATAGTAGCATCAATGTCCTTCGCTACAATCTTGGTCCCCCCCTTACCGGGGTAACCGGTAGTCAGTTTCCGAATATGTATAGTTTCTTGATTCATCATTACTCATTCATTTCATTGCGACGTTTATTGAATAAAACCGACATCACTACCGGAGCACCTACCAAAGCCGTCACCGAATTTACCGGCAATGCACCTTCGAAACCGGGCATACGGGCAATCAGATTACATACCAATGCCAATGACGCACCTGCCAGTAAAGAAGCAGGCATCAGAATACGATGATCGGATGTGCGGAACATTCCCCTGCAAAGATGCGGAACGGCCAGCCCCAGAAAAATAATCGGACCGCAATATGCGGTAACAATAGCTACCAATACTCCCGAACAAGTAATGACAAGCAGACGGGCACGTTTTATATTCAATCCGAGATTCCGTGCGTATGCATCTCCCAGCAGCAAAAGATTCAATGTTTTGACAAGCAAGAAGGAAAGTGGCAACAATACCACCATGATACATATAAATAAAGTCATCTGATTTCCCGATACACGGGCAAAACTTCCCAACCCCCAAATGACATATGCACGAATATCCTCCTCCACACTGAAAAATTTCAGCACACCTATCACCGCATTGGCTATGTAACCAATCATCACACCGATAATCAGCAAAGTAACATTGCCCCTTACTTTTTGGGAAACGAAGACAATAAGTGCCATAATGGAAAGTGAACCTGCAATAGCTGCTATGGTAAGGGCTATTTCCCCCATAAAGCCTAGCTTGCTCAAAGCAACACCACCCAAACTGCCCGAAAGAAGCACCACAAAAGCAACTCCCATACTGGCTCCCGAACTGATGCCCAGTACCGACGGACCGGCCAAAGGATTGCGAAAAACAGTCTGCATCTGTAAACCGCTGACAGAGAGCCCCGCCCCCGCCACCAATGCGGTAAGCGCCTGTGGTACCCGTGATTTCCAAATAATATTTTGCCAGATAACAGACTCATTCCCTGTTCCCCAAAGGATATTCCACACAGCACGAAGCGGTATGGAAACAGAACCTAATACCAGATTCAGGAAGAAAAAACAGAAAAATAGAAGCCATAATTAACAGCATATAAAATGCAACAGGTCGTTTCATATACTATTTTCCTATTTAAGCAATTCATAATATCCCGGTTGGTGACCGGACAAAAGCTGCGGATGAAAGATTTGAATCAAATCTGCCAGAACAACTTCCGGTTCTGTAGGCATACTCTCATAAAAAGGTTTTTCACGCATGTTACAATAAATCACCCTTTCTCTTTGTATGCTTTAAAATCAACATAACGGGCATCTTCCTCTTTCAACGTGTTATAAGAAAATTCTCCTTGATAGCTATTCACAATACGCCAATAATCGGCACCTGCCGCTTGGCTGTAAACTGTTTCAAAATCGAG
>ENA-OQCN01000688-OQCN01000688.1-human-gut-metagenome-genome-assembly--contig:-NODE-688-length-17889-cov-6.582536_pt1 | contig 17889 bp, 18 predicted proteins | sample MGYA00242497_ERZ504576 | MGnify/ENA primary metagenome ERZ504576 (study PRJEB26092, sample SAMD00036296) | human gut metagenome | host: Homo sapiens | study: EMG produced TPA metagenomics assembly of... | reverse complement strand
GGAAAATTATTCAAAAACAATTTCGATGGGAGGAATTTGAAGTAAAACGAATCGTTCAGTTTAAAAAAGATACATGGCATGAAATTTGTTTTTCTTTATATCCAGGTATAGACGAGCATAACATGGATTATTTTCATCCGTTTACGATTGTTATAATAACGTTGGAAGATGGTTATTATTGGGCTGACGGATTGTTTATGAAAAGTGAAGATATTGTTCCTGTTCTGGAAGATTATGGAATTCAATTTACAGAGAGAAAATAAGGAAGAGGGCAAACAGTAAACGGAGAACCATAAAGCGATGATGCCGGTTCTCCGTTTTTCTGTCACCTTTCCAGAAACTGATGCGCCCAATGCCCAGCGTCCGTATTTTTGAGGTAGACGACATTCAGTTCGTGCGCCCCGGTGAGCGGGGGGCAGAAGAAGCGGCCGAAGCGGGGGTCGTCTTTGACGACGGCCTCGTAGACGAAGCTGATGCCGCAGTTTTCGCGGACGAGTTCTTTTAACAGCTTAAAGGAACTGATGCAGGCACAGTCGGAGAAGGCGCTGACGTGGTAGCCGGACTGGGTGAGTTCGCGTTCGAGAATTTTCCGGGTGCCGGAGCCTTCTTCGCGGAGGATCAGGCGCTCGGAGAAGAGATCCGGGATGGGGATCTGCTTTCCGGCGAAGGGGTGGTCTGCGGCGCAGATGCGAGATACGGTTCCTCGCGGAGCAGGAAAAAGTCATAAGGCGCTGCTTGTCAAAAAGCCCTTCCAGGACAACAAAATCGAGTTCGCCGTCTTCCAGTTTTGCGAGAAGATGGGCCGTGTTGTCGACAAGAAAGTGAAGCTGCTGGTCCGGTTTTGCAAGAAAGCGGCGGATTTCCGGCAGCAGAATATAATCGCCGATGGATTTTGTCGCGCCGATGCGGAGCAGAGTCTTTGATTTTTCGTGAAGACGCGCGAGAAGCATTTCTTCGTTGTAGCGCAGAGAAAAAGCATACTGCTCGAGAAGGTCGCCTTCCCGCGTCTTCTGCAGCCGCCGAGCCTGGTACGTAAAGAGGCGGACACCGTACTGCGCCTCGAGCGCTGAATGTGCTTGCTGACGGCAGGCTGCGAGAGATGGAGCAGTTCGGCGGCGCGGCCGTAGTGCATCGTCTTGCAGAGCGTCAAAAAGTTTCCAGTTTCTGATCCATAAAACTCCTTTGTAAAATTATTCATAACAAAATGGAATGAATGCATTCTTGGTTATGCGTTTATTTTATCATGGAAGCATATTAAAATAAACGGGCAAAGAGAGAAAAAAGGAAAAAGAAAGCTGGAGGAAACGTATTGTGAAAAACGTAAAAAAAATGATTCCCGGAGCGGCGATTGCACTGGTAATTGCCGCTGCGGCGAAATTCCTGGAAAGCCTGGAGGAGAGCGCCGGACTGCACTTTATCGGGGCGTCGGTCATCGCCATGTTTATCGGTATGATTGTGAATGCCCTTTACAAGCCGAACAGCGTGACAGCGCCGGGAATTAAATTTACATCGAAGAAGATCCTGAAATTTGCGATTATTCTGCTCGGAGCGAGCCTGAATATCCGCACGGTACTGACGGTCGGAAGATTTTCCCTGACGGTTATGGTATTTACCCTGGCAACGTGCTTTGGCCTCGGCGCACTGATCGGAAAAGCACTTGGACTGAACTGGAAGACGAGCAGCCTCATCAACGCCGGCACGGGTATCTGCGGCGGTTCCGCGATCGCGGCAATCGCGCCGGTCATCGAGGCGACCGATATGGACATTGCCTATGGCCTCTCCGCAACGTTTTTATTTGATACGGTCATGATTGTCGTATTCCCGATTCTCGGTCACTGGATGGGCCTTTCAGATGCCGCGTTTGGCCTCTGGGCCGGAACTGCGGTCAACGATACATCAAGCGTCGTTGCCACCGGTTACGCATTCAGCGAGGCCGCCGGTGATTTCGCAACCATGGTAAAACTGACACGGACCCTCGCAATCATTCCGGCTGTTCTGGCATTCGCCGCTATCAACGTACATCTGAAACGGAAGGCGCAGGCAGCAGAAGGAACCGCCGTAAAGGTAAGCATCAAATCCATTTTTCCATGGTTTATCTTAGGTTTTCTCGCCATGTCAGCACTGACCTCCTTAGGTCTTATCCCGGCAGGCACAGCAGCCGCATTAAAAACCATCAGCAAATTTCTGATGGTGGCCGCCCTTGCGGCCATCGGCCTGAACACCGATTTCAAATCCCTCTGCCGCTCCGGCGCAAAGCCGATGCTGCACGGATTTATTATTTCGCTGCTGGTAGTCATTGTGGCGATCGCTGTTGAATTTGCTATCGGCATTGCGCCGCATGGGGTACTGTAAAGGAACAGAGAATTAAAAATCCAGACATCCGTATAGGCTGCCTGGATTTTTTGATTCAAAACGGGTTTGTCGTTTCCTTCAAAAACGTTTTCAAAACCTGCAGCACCCCGTTCTCCCAGTACGGCGGGCAGGTGTGTTTTGCCGAGGCGATGACTTCCGCTCGGGCGTTGGAGACGGCGTAGCTTTCGCCGGCGTTCTGAAGCATCTCGATGTCGTTCAGGTTGTCGCCGAAGCAGCAGACTTCGTCTGGGGTAAGGCCAAAGTAGTTCATCAGAAATGAGAGACCGGTCCATTTGCTGACGCCGCGGGCGTTGCAGTCCAACCATTCCTTACCGGCGACAGCGAGTTTTGCCTGATGATTCCACGCCGGGATGAAATTTGGGGAGCAAAGCTCTTCACAGGAGGTTGGATGGTAGATCGTGAATTTGATAATGTCCTCGTTTTCTACCTTCGACAGATCCGGTACTTCGCGGACATCGAAGCCGTAGGAGTCGCGGAGCCAGTGAAACATGCGGCTTCCGGCATCTTCGGCGAGGCAGTAGTCCGGGGTGGCGGCAAAGCAGTCGCAGGACGGAAGTTCGTCGTGTACCATGCGGCACATGGATTTCCAGAGTGCCGTTTCCATCGGATATGTTTTCAGAATCTTTTCCGGTGTGCGCACGACAGTTCCGCCATCGGAGATGTAGAGCAGGCGGTCCTTGATCGGAGCGAAAAGCTTCTGTTCACTGGAAAACTGGCGGCCGGAACAGACAACAAAATGGATGCCCTGGTCGACAAGCCTGGAAACAACAGTCATATATTCCGGGTCGATCAGAAGTGTGCCGTCTTTGACGAGCGTTCCATCGACATCGGTTGCAATCAACTTTATCATAATAGAAAATCTCCTTATCTTGTCACAGAAAAAATTCAAACTATAGCAAGACCAGAAAATAACGCAAAAAAGGCAGTGCTGCAGGGCGCGAATTACAAGGAACGGATTTGAAGGCGTACCGGGGTACGACGAAAATCCGTGACGCAGTAATTCACGTTCTGCAGTGCTGAATTTTTTGCATTATTTTCTGGGATTGCTATAAACATGATTATATCGTGAATTGCTTCGGGGTGCAAGCCGGAACCGGAGGAACGCAAAACTCCACGTTGACGAAACGCAGAAATAAGGCGTAAAATAAAGAAAAATATATATCCACAGGGGGATTTTTATTATGGCATTTATTCAGGTAAGCTTCATGTCAAAAACTTTAATGCGCACCGTACCGCTGCAGGTTATTCTGCCGGTCGACAAATTTACCTTTGGGCAGCCGGAGCGCGAGGAAAAACCGTTTAAAACGCTGTATTTGCTGCATGGCATTTTTGGGAATGAGACAGACTGGGTTCATGGAACCAGAATCCAAAGATGGGCAGAGGAGAAAAACCTTGCCGTTGTCATGCCGGCCGGCGAGAATGCGTTTTATGTGGATCAGCCGTCCATCGGTGCCATGCACGGACAGTTTATCGGAGAAGAACTGGTTGAGATTACAAGAAAAATGTTTCCACTGTCCAGAAAAAGAGAAGACACCTTTATCGGAGGTCTTTCCATGGGTGGTTTTGGCGCACTCAGAAATGGCCTGAAATATCACGATACCTTCGGGGCTGTGATCTGCCTGTCCGGTGCACTTCATGTGCTGGAAAATCCGGAAGAGAGCAGAGCGGACAGCTTTGCACATGAAGAAGGTTATTTCGGAAATCTGGTCGAAGCAGCAAAGAGTGACAAAAACCCGGCTGTTCTTATCGAGCAGTTAAAGGAAGCACGGAAAAAAGATCCGTCTGTCAATGTGCCGACCGTATTCCAGGCGTGCGGAACAGAGGACGGACTTCTGGAAGTAAACCGTCTCTACCATAAACGGATGGAAGAGAGCGGCATGGACATTGTCTACTATGAGAGCAAGGGTGGCCATGAATGGGATTTCTGGGATGAGTGGATCAAAAAGGCACTGGACTGGCTGCCACTTGAGGAAAAGACGGAAGGCCTGAACAGCGGAAACGTAAATGTTTAAAGGAAAAAGGGAGACAGGCAATGCCAGAAACGAGAAATGACGAATTGTACCGTGCGTTAAAACACAACGGTTACCCGGACGACTTCTGCCGGGAAATTGCATACCGCCAGATGAACACGGACTTTACCGCCACGCGGATGCTCGGCTATCTCTACCGCGTCACCAGCCCGCGCGCCGAGGACGTTGTCGATGAGATGCTGGCTATCCTGAGTGACCGCAAAGCATGGATTGAGAAAAAACAGTCTGAGGAAGCCCAGGCGGCGATCAGCAGAGTGTACCGGGAAGGCCTGTAACCTGGGCGGGCGTTTATGCAGAAAAAGCAGAAGGAACGGGCTTGCATTCTTTTCCGGTTTCTGCTACAATCAGTGCAGTGAAAAAGCGACGAAAAGAAACAGTAGCGACAGAGCGCATTCAGAGAGAAAGCGGCAGGTGAAAGCTTTTTGCAGAATCTATCGTGAACCGGTCTTGGAGCTGTGCACCGAAGAGAAGAAAATCCATCAGGAAAAATTTATTTCGTAGGCTGCACCGGGATCTCCCGTTACAGAGAAGGTACAGAGAGCAGAGATCACGCGTATTACAAAATACAAAAATCGTGGGGTACAAATGTTCTGTGTCAGAGTGCAGGAGTTTTCCTGAATTTAGGTGGTACCGCGGATAAAAAAATTCGCCCTAAACTGCAGCTTGCGGTTTAGGGCTTTTTTCTGTTTGAAAACTGCGCATCGCATTCTCGTTACTTCAGTGATGAGTTAGATGCGTAAAATGTTGACTAAAAGCTTAAAATCGGACAGGCTGGAATGTTCTCGCGTCTGGAAGACTTCAGATGTTGAAAACCCAAAGAATAAGGAGGAAATCAGAAAATGAAACTTGAAAAATTAGTAGGAGAGCGCTTCAAAGAAAGACCTGCTGACTGTGTCATCGACAGCCATGCTATTATGGTAAAAGGCGGATACATCAAATATATGGCAAACGGAATCTATTCTTCCTATCTGCCGCTGCGCCGCATTGTGCGCAAAATCGAGCAGATCCTGCGCGAGGAGATGGACAAAATCGACGGCCAGGAAGTGCAGTTCCCGGTTGTCATGCCGGCTTCTCTGTGGGATGAGTCCGGCCGTTACGATAGCATCGGCGATGAACTGCTGCGTTTCACCGACCGCAACAATGCCAAAATGGTACTCGGCATGACCCACGAGGAGGCAGCCGTACACCTTGTACGCGAGTATGCACAGAGCTACACCAAATATCCGTTTATGATCTATCAGATCCAGACAAAATTCCGTGATGAGGCCCGTCCGAGAGCCGGACTGATCCGTGTGCGTGAGTTTACGATGAAGGATGCTTACTCCTTCCATACCAGCCAGGAAGATCTGGAGCAGTATTACGAGAAATGCCATGCAGCATACGAGCGCATCTTCGAGCGTGTCGGCGTGCCGGAGGTGGTATCTGTCAAATCCGATTCCGGTATGATGGGCGGAAACATCTCCCACGAGTTCATGCTTCTGACTCCGGTCGGAGAGGATTCCATCGTTCTGTGTGATTCCTGCGATTACAGAGCCAACATGGAGGCAGCTGAGAACATTTCCGATATCGCAAGAGACGCAGAATCCGCTGCACTCGAAAAGGTTTATACACCGAACGTCCACACCATTGAAGACGTCTGCAATTTCTTCGGAGACGAGACAAAGAACTCCTGCAAAGCCGTTGTTTATCAGCAGAATGTTGATGATAAATACGTTGTCCTTTTCATCCGCGGTGATCTCGAAGTCAACGAGACGAAGCTGGTCAACTTCCTCGGCGAGCAGGTTCACGCAGCCGTGATCACCGAAGAATGCGGACTGAACGCAGGCTATATCGGACCTGTGGACCTGAAGGTGAACGGAGATGCCGTTGTTCTCTATGATAAATCCCTCGAGGGAAGAAACAACCTTCCTGCGGAGCCAACGAAGCAGAGCATCATTACAAAGGACTCGACATGGAGCGCGACGTTCCGAATGCCGAGTATCACGATTTTGCAAAAATCCAGGAGGGCGGCATCTGCCCGAAATGCGGCAAAAAGACCGTAAAGATCTCCAGAGGTATCGAGGTCGGAAACATTTTCCAGCTTGGAACCAAATATACAAAATCCATGAATATGACCTATGTCGATGCAAACGGCGAGAGCAAGACCCCGATCATGGGATGCTACGGTATCGGTGTCGGCCGTCTGGCAGCATCGGTCTGCGAGGCACATCACGATGAGTACGGCCCGATCTGGCCGAAAGCTATCGCTCCGTGGCAGGTACACCTCTGTGCGGTCCGCGTCGATGACGAGGAAGTAAGAGCATACGCGGACAAGCTGTACGAGGATCTGCAGAACGCAGGCATCGAAGTGATCTACGACGACAGAAGCGTCAGAGCCGGCGTAATGTTTGCCGATGCCGACCTGCTCGGTATTCCGCTGCGCATCATCGTAAGCCCGAAAAATATGAAACAGGGCGTTGTCGAGGTTGCATCCCGCGATAAGACTCTGAAAACACAGATTCCGCTGGAAAATGTGATGGAAGAGATTAAACAGTATCTGTAATGATTCAGAACCATGCGAAAGGGAAGAAAAATCGCGATGGGGTTCGGAAGAAGTTCGACAGGAGAAAACACGATATGGAACTCTGGGATATCTATGATGAAAACAAACAGCCGACCGGCCGCACGATGAAGCGGAATGACTGGCATATGAAGCCGGACGAGTTTCACCTGACGGTGCTCGGCGTAATCGCAAGACCGGACGGAACCTTCCTTATCACAAAACGTGTCATGACGAAAGCCTGGGCACCGGGCTGGTGGGAGGTTTCCGGCGGCGCGGCACAGGCAGGAGAGAGCTCGTTGGAGGCCGTGCGCCGTGAGGTCAGAGAGGAAACCGGACTCGATGTGAGCAAGGCAGACGGCGGCTACCTCTTCACTTACCGGCGTATCAACCCGGATGAGGGAGACAACTACTTTGTCGATGTCTATCGCTTCGTGATGGATGTCAAAGACGAGGATCTTCACCTTCAGGAGGAAGAAACGGACGGCTACCGTTTTGCTACGCTGGACGAAATCAAAGGATACGCCGCAGAAGGCAAATTCCTGCATTACGACAGCATCCGCCAGGCATTTGAACTGTAACAGAGAAATGAGATAAGAAAAACGCGTTCCCGCCGAAACCACAGAGGTTTCCGAAAACGGGAACGCGTTTTTATCATTTACAGGATTCTTTCTTGCCGTAGGCATGCCTGAAAAAGGCTTTTCGTAAGCGTTTGACCGTAAGCGCGCAAGCGGTTCCTTGCGGTTAATCGCGATTGAATACTTCGCGGTTGAGCGCCTTTTCCTGATGGCTGACAATCGTTGTGCAGACAGCATCGCCTGTGATGTTGACTGCGGTGCGCAGCATATCGAGAATACGGTCGATACCCATGATAAGAGCGATACCCTCCGTTGCAGTCCGACGGAATTCAGTACCATAGCCAGGGTGACAAGTCCGACGCTTGGGATACCGGCGGTACCGATGGAAGCCAGTGTTGCGGTAACAACAACCGTTGCGAGGTTTGCCGGAGTCAGATGAATACCGTACGCCTCTGCGATGAAGATGACAGCGACACCCTGCATAATGGAGGTACCATCCATGTTGATGGTTGCGCCGAGCGGAATGGTGAATGAAGAGATCTGTTTCGAGACACCCATCTTTTTGTTCAGCGTATCAATCGACATCGGGATTGTCGCGTTGGAGGTTGCGGTGGAAAATGCAAATCCCATAACCGGAAGGAATTTTTTCACGAATTTAATCGGATTCAGCCGTGTGAATACGAACAGAAGAACCTGATAAATGATGAAGCACTGCAGTGCCAGCGCCAGTGTTACATTTCCCATGTATTTCAGCATCGGTGCGAACGCAGAAAAGCCGACCGTTGCAAAGGTACGTGCAATCAGACAGAAAACGCCGACCGGGGCCACCTTCATGACCGTCATGGTCATTTCCATCATGACATCGTTAAACTGGCTGATAAAGTTGGAAACGACCGAAGCGCGGTTTCCGAGCTTTGCCAGCATTACGCCGACAAACAGGGCGAATACGATGATGGGAAGCATATCGCCGTTTGCCATGGAACCAATCGGGTTCTTCGGGATGATGTTGAGCAGTGTATCCACCAGGCTGACGCTGGAATCTGCTGCTGTCGAGGACAGGTCTGCTTTCTGAACCGCACCCATGTTAAGTCCGAGACCCGGGTGAATGAGCAGGGCGGTTCCAAGTGCGATGCAGACGGCAAGTGCTGTGGTAACAAGGTAAAAGCCGATCGTTTTTACGCCGACCTTTCCGAGGGTTTTGCTGTCTCCGATGGACATACTTCCGCAGACGAGGGAGCAGAAGACAAGCGGTACGACAAGCATCTGCATCAGGCGGATAAAGCCCTGTCCGATGACATACAGCACACCTTCTACGATGACGGTGTCCTTGATATAGCTGGACGGGATCCAATAGTGAATCACCACGCCGAGCAGCGCACCGGCCAGCAGGGCAATAAAAATCTGGGTGGAAAGCCCGGGCTTCTTTTTTGACTTTTCCGTTGTTTCTTTTCTGTTTCGGACCATTATTCGATTCCTCCGGTTTCTTCGAGATATTCTTTCAGTGCCGTTTTCCAGTCGAGCGGCTCAGGAATACCGGTCAGGCGGAGCATCATGTTGTCCAGAACAGAATAGGTTGGGCGGACATCATCGCGTGCGACAACCGGGTAGAGATCAAGATCACCGGTTTTTCCAGTATACTCGAGGATGGTTCTTGCAAACTCATAGCGGCTGCAGCTTCCGGGGCAGACAACGTGTACAGACCATACTCCTCGCTGTCGATAAAGTGGCAGATCACGCGCGCAAGCTCAAAAGCACTGGTCGGAGCCGCATACTGGTTGTTTGGAACCTCCATCGTGCCGCCTTTTGCCGCATTGCGGAGTACTTCATCCACAAAATCGCGGCCGATCCCGTAAATCCAGGAGCTTCGGATGATGACAAAGCGGTTCAAAAGCTGTGTCAGGATTTTCTCTCCGGCCTCTTTTGATTTTCCGTAGATCGTACGCGGATGCACGGTATCAAACTCGTTGTACGGGATGCGGGATTCCTTGTCGAAAACATCATCCGTTGAGATCTGAATAACCTTTGCGTCGATATCATTGGCGGCAAGCGCTACGTTGCGCACACCGATGGCATTGACACGATAGGCTTCGTCGATGTTTTTTTCACACTCGGCAACGTCGGTCATACCGGCGCAGTTGATGATAACGTCGGGACGGTTGACATAAACGAACTGTGTGACTTCATCGATTTTGGTAATATCAACCTCGTGAATATCCGTCGGAAGAAGCTGATATTCCACACCCTCCAGCAGTTCCAGAAGGGCAGTACCGATGTGGCCTTCGGCACCTGTAATCCATATTTTTTTCATAGGTTCTCTCCTGTCCTTGATTTATATACAGAAAAACTGTAATTGTATTTATTTTACCTGTGGACTTTACAGAAGTCAATAAATTATGGAAAGTCTCTGTGCAGAACCGGAAAAAAGTGGTATCATTTCTGTATATGTCTGCGGTGTAAGACTGCATATCTGCTACAAAAGAAGGAGGAGTATTTTTGAAAAAGAACAAATATGAAATCGACATGTGCAACGGCACGATTATGGACAAGCTGATTTCCTTTTCGCTGCCGCTGATGGTGTCCGGCATTCTGCAGCTGATGTTCAACGCGGTGGATATCATCGTCGTCGGACGGTTCAGCGGAAGCCAGGCGCTTGCGGCTGTCGGATCGACAACGGCACTCATCAACGTGTTCATCAACCTGTTTATGGGAATCTCGCTCGGTGCGAATGTGCTTGCGGCGCGGTATTATGCAGCGGGGCGCGACCGGGAGATGTCGGAAACGGTACATACATCGATCATGCTGGCGCTGATCAGCGGCGTTGTGATGGCGTTTGTGGGCGTATTTTTTGCAAAAGGCGCGCTGGAGCTGATGGATACACCGGCGGATGTCATTGATCAGTCGGCATTGTATATGAGAATTTACTTTATGGGAATGCCGTTTTTCATGCTGTACAACTACGGTGCGGCGATTCTGCGTGCCGTCGGCGACACGAAGCGGCCGCTGTATTTCCTGATTGTATCGGGTGTGATCAACGCTGGTCTGAATATGTTCCTCGTGATCGTGTTCAGTCTCGGCGTGGCAGGTGTGGCGATTGCAACGGTGGTTTCGCAGGCGATCTCCTGCGTGCTGGTTCTGCGGTGCCTCTATAAGAGCGAGGGAAGTTATCAGCTCCGGTTCTCGAAGCTGTGCCTGAAAAAGGATTACATCATCCCGATTTTCCAGGTCGGCATCCCGGCGGGTATTCAGAGTACCGTCATCAACTTCTCGAACGTGCTGCTGCAGTCATCCGTCAATTCCTTCGGTTCGATTGCAATGGCAGGCTACACGGCGGCCAACAATGTGCTGGGATTTTTATACACCTCAGTCAACTCCGTCACCCAGGCGTGCATGAGCTTCACAAGCCAGAACTATGGTGTCGGAAAATACAAACGAATGGATAAGGTGCTGATCGACTGCCTGATTCTCTCCAGCGGCATCGCACTGGTGATGGGTGGCGGCGCGTATCTGTTCGGTACGGAAATCCTGCAGATTTACACCGGGGACCCGGAGGTTATCCGCTGCGGTATGGAAATTCTGTCGATCACGACGGTTCCGTATTTCCTCTGCGGCATCATGGACCTCTTCCCGGGAGCCCTGCGCGGTATGGGATGCTCGGCGGTGCCGATGATTCTGTCCGTCATCGGAACGGTCGGAACGCGAATCGTGTGGATCTTCGGCATTTTCCCGCAGCACCGCTCGCTGTATGTGCTGTTCATTTCGTATCCGGGATCGTGGATCATCACGATTATCCTGCAGGTGATCTGCTATCTGATTATGCGGAAGAAAGTCCACAGCCGGGCAGCAGCCGTATAAAAAAGAGAAAAAAGACAAAAAGCCAGAAAAACCGCGGATAAATCCATTTTTAGGTGGAATTATCGCGGTTGTGTGATAAGATGGCCGTATGCGAAGAGGCAGGTAGAAGATACAGGGACACCTGCCTCTTACTCTGTGAAAAAGGAGAGAAGAGAGAACATATGAAAAAGTTTTATGCATGGTATCAGAAGCATATTACAGGTGCGATCTTTACCGGACTGATTCTCGGTATCTTAACCGGACTTCTTCTGGCGGACCGCTTTACGCCGATTCTGACCGTAACCGGCGTCATCGGCGGCATCTACATGAACGCCTTGAATATGATGATTTTCCCGATGGTATTCTGCTCAATTGTCATGGGCATCTGCAGCATCGGAAATGCAAAAACGACAGGTAAGATCACCGGCTACTCGATGATTTTCTTCCTGTGCACCACCGCGATTGCAAGTGCAGTCGGCATTATCATTCCAAGACTGATCCGCCTCGGAAAGGGAGTCCATTTTGAGATGGCAACTTCCGATATCCAGGCGACCGAGATGACCAGCATCCTCGACACGATCAAAAACCTGATCCCGTCCAACCCGGTGAAAGCATTTGCGGAGGGCAACATGCTCCAGGTACTCGTGTTCGCTGTCGTTGTCGGCTTTACGCTGATTGCGGTCGGAGAGAAGGGACAGCCGCTCTTAAACGTGATCGACTCCCTGAATGAGGTCTGCTTAAAAGTCATCAGCACCGTTATGTACTTCACCCCGATCGGTGTCTTCTGTACGATCGTGCCGGTTGTCGAGGCAAACGGAACCAAAACCATCGTTTCCCTGGCAACCCAGCTCATCATTCTGTATGTGGCATTCTATGGATTTGCGATCGTCGTCTACGGCGGCGCTGTAAAACTCATCGGAAAGACGAGTCCGGTCAAGTTCTTTAAGGCGATCATGCCGGCAGCCTGAATGCATTCGGAACATGTTCCAGTTCCGCGACGATCCCAATCAGCAAGCGCTGTGTCGAGAAAGAACTCGGCGTTTCGAACCAGATCAGCAGTATCGCAATCCCGCTCGGTGCCACCGTCAACATGGATGCGGTATCGATCCTGATGTCGTTTATGATCATGTTCTTCGCAAATGCCTGCGGCATCAATGTCAGCATTTCGATGATGGTGATCATTCTGCTTGCCAACGTCCTGCTTTCTGTCGGAACACCGGGTATCCCGGGCGGTGCGATCGCATCGTTCGCAGCACTCGCCACGATGGCAGGTCTTCCGGCCGGCGTCATGGGCGTTTACATCAGCATCAACACACTGTGTGACATGGGTGCCACCTGCGTCAACGTCATCGGCGATATGGCAGGCTGCGTTGTGCTGCAGGAGAAAATCAAACTGGAAGAAAACTAAAAAATGTTACATAGAAAAAGAGGGATTCCTTTCACGGGAGTCCCTCTTTTGCAATGCGTAAAATAAATTAAATATAGTCCGAAACATATGGAATATGGTGGAAGAGCAGGTCGTCCAGGCATTCCACAGTCTGCGGCGTTGTTTCGATGCGCGCCATCTCATACAGCTTGGAAGCCGTCTTGTAGCCGAGCAGCAGTGTCGTGAGCGATGCGATCGTCATTTTCATCACATGGTCCGGCTCGCGGTCGGTCGGCACACAGTGTCCTTTTTCAAAGAAGAATGTGAAGCTGTCATTGTTCCACGGAAGCAGCTCATCCTCGATCTCAAAACGGATACACACATCCGGCTCGTCCGGGTCGCAGGCGTAATGTTCCATAAACTGCACGACATCGATGATACGCCCCATCGAGTACGGGCGAATCGTTTCTTTGATATCGCTGTCCTCAAGCTCGAACGCGATGGGTTCACTGTAGTAGTTATTTCCTTTGACCTCATCGATCATGGAATCGTGCGCATGAATATACTCCCAGAGTCCCAGCTGCGCCTCACGGTTCAGATAGATCATCTCTTTGATATGCATGATATCGGAGCTGATCAGATAGACCATGTAGCCGTACGGCACATCATCAGCGGAATAGTAGATCGCAACGACGGTATCATCCTCATCCCAGCGGAAATATTCTTCCCACGCCAGATTGTTGCGGTAGAGGCAGCCGTGCGTCTTCGAAGCAAATTTGGTATGTAGTTCCTTAAAATCCTTGTCATCCCATGCCACGCGGCGCACATAGCCAGGGGCTTTGAGTTTCCGCGGCACCTGCGTGTCCTTGATGGTGTACGTCATCTTATTGGAAATGATTTCCCATCCGAGATTCCGGTAGAGCGGAATAGAGTAGGGATAGAGAAGCGCAAAGGAACGGTGGTTTTCCCGCATGCGCGTGAGACTCCGGATCATCAGCTTTTTCATGATGCCCTGGCCGGTGTATTCCGGGTAGGTGCAGACGCTGGTGACAAAACCGACGGGATAGCGGACACCGTAGATATTCATGTCCAGCGGATAAACCGCGAACTGTGATACCAGATCCTCCTCGCAGAAACAGCCGAGCACATCGGCACGGACGAGAACCGGGAATTTGGACTGCTTGATTTCATCGTCTTTCCATCCGCTTTCGGAAAGCTCCTGCTCTGTAACCTGAAAGGCGTAGCGCAGAAGTGCATTGTACTGCTCTGCGTCGTCGATGGTCAGCGGGCGGAAGGTTAAGTTCGAATCTTTCGTTTGAATCATGGATTACTCCCTCATTTTATTGTGAATCAAAGTATAGTGAATCAGATACTTTATTTTTTCGTAAATATTCTATCATAAGAAATGGAATTTGTGCAGTTAAAAATAAAGCCCATTCCGCAAATTTGGTAAAAAGATCAAAATAGTGTTAGAAATCGGATAAAAACTTCAAGAAACAGACAAAAAAATCTAATAAAATGAAAAACATACAGGGATAGTCTGCGCGAAAAAGTAGACATACGATTTCCAGGGTGACTGCGTTGAGATCGACGTGTTCAATCCGGAGACAAGAAAATATGTCTGGGACGTATGCAAGAAGAACTACTACGATTACGGCATCAATGCTTTCTGGCTGGATAACTCCGAGCCGGATTACGGTGTTTACGATTTCGATCATTACCGCTATATTGAAGGACCGGCGCTCTCCTGCAGCAACATCTATCCGCAGTTATACAGCCGTGTCTTCCATGATAAGAAGAAAAAACCGACCGCGTAAAACCGGTCGGTTTTTTTGAATAAATTTCCATTACAGGACGGTTTTTGTACACTTTTTCTTGACGAAACGGGAAACAATCGTTACACTATTATGTATAACTGTAATTAAAATGGGAAAATGTAGCAAAACGCGGAAGCACACAAAGGGGTAATGAAGTTTTGTGTGTACCGGGGAGAAGAGAGGGAAACAGATGAATCAGACCGAATTGCCGGAATGTGAAAAAATAAATAAGAAAGAGCCTTCTAAGGATGTTCAGATGACACAGGAACAGGCAGAACGTCTGGTGGAACATCTGAAGAATATTTTCATGTATGTGCGGGTTCTCCGTCCGGATGAGATCGGAGATTTTATTATCGATGAAGAGAATGGCAAGCTGTGTGAATGCTACGCAGTATGGAACAAAGCGATGCCGTGCCTTAACTGTATTTCCGAAAAAGCCTGCGGGAGAAATCGCAGAAATCAAAAATGGAATGCATTGCGTCGAATGTGTATCAGGTCATTGCAAGATACGTGGAGATCGAAGGAGAACCATGCGTGATCGAGATGATCAACCGTCTCGACGATGAAACACTGATGGACTCCGAAGGACGCCAGAATCTGGTAAGCAAGCTGAACAGCTACAGCGAAGAGCTGTATCGTGACGCGCTGACCGGAGTATTCAACCGCCGCTACTTCGAAGACCAGATCCGGGACGCCAGCTTTTGCTGCGGCGTAGCATGATCGATCTCGATGATTTCAAATTATACAACGATACATACGGCCACAATGCCGGAGATATGGCGCTTGACACCATTGTAAAGACCGTCAACCGCTGCACCCGACGTACCGACCGTCTGATCCGCTTAGGAGGGGACGAATTTCTGCTGGTTCTGCCGGAGATGGATGAGGAAAACTTTGTACAGAAATTAAAACAGATTCAGTCACAGATCCATGAGGCACAGGTGCCGGGCTACTCGAAGATGCGTCTTTCCGTCAGCGTAGGAGGTGTTCTGACAAGAGATGAGACGATCGGCGAAGCTGCGATGCGTGCCGACCAGCTGATGTATCTTGCAAAACAACGGAAAAACATGGTTGTCACCGAGAAAGACCAGATCCTGGGTTGTCAGGACGATGTTGTCCGTCAGGAAAACCGCAGAGAAAAACAGCGCATCCTGATCGTGGATGATTCCGAGATGAACCGTATCATCCTCTCGGAGATTCTGCAGGATGAATACGATATCATCGAGGCTTCCACCGGCGAAGAGTGCCTGCGTCTGCTGGAAGAATACGGAACAGGCCTTGCGCTGATCCTTCTGGATATCGTCATGCCGGGCATGGACGGTTTCGGAGTGCTTGACTACATGAACCGCAACCACTGGATCGAAGAGGTTCCGGTCATCATGATATCGAGCGAGGATTCCACCGCATTTGTGCGCCGTGCGTATGAGCAGGGTGTATCCGATTATATCAGTCGTCCGTTTGATGCAAAAGTTGTTTACCAGCGTGTCTTCAACACGATCAAATTATATGCAAAACAGCGCCGTCTCGTGACGCTCGTCACCGAGCAGATTTACGAAAAAGAGAAAAACAATCAGATGATGATCAGTATCCTGAGCCATATCATGGAATTCCGGAATGGCGAGAGCGGACTTCATGTCCACCACATCAACGTTCTGACCAGTATGCTCCTCGAGCGTCTGGTACAGAAGACAGACCGCTACCACTTAAGCTGGTCCGATCAGCTGATGATCACAACGGCATCCGCGCTGCACGATATCGGAAAGATGGGCATTGACGAGAACATTTTAAATAAGCCGGGAAGGCTGACGAAAGAAGAGTTCGAGGAGATGAAGAAACATACCCTGATCGGAGCGTCCATGCTGAAGAGCCTGGAACTGTATCAGGACGAGAAGCTGGTACAGATTGCGTACCAGATCTGTCGCTGGCATCATGAGCGGTACGACGGAAAGGGTTACCCGGACGGCTTAAAAGGTGAGGAGATCCCGATTGCAGCCCAGGTTGTATCGATTGCCGATGTTTACGATGCGCTGACAAGCGAGCGTGTCTACAAATCGGCATACACGCACGAGAAAGCCATCGAGATGATCCTGAACGGCGAGTGCGGTGCCTTCAGCCCGCTGATGCTCGAGTGTCTGCTCGATATCAAAGATGCCATCTGCGAGGAGCTGAACACCATATCCGAAGAAAAACAGACTTCGATTCAGATTGAAAAGCTGAAAAAAAATCTGAAATCGGGGGGGGGCAGAGCTGAGTTTTCTGAACTCTGATGAGAAGTTATCCACAGAAGATGCCTGGGAGAACAGGTATCATGCGGATTCGAAAGACGATCTTAAATAAAAATATACCAAAACCCATGGATTTCTGAAAAGATTCCATGGGCTTTTCGCACCTTTGTGCAAATTTTTGTTGTGATTCCGGAGGACAACTGCTATAATAACAGAAAATGTCAAAAAATACGACAAAAATACCGGAAGAGGGCTGTGCGAACAAGTACACACAAGTCTGGAAAGGATAAAACATGAATCAGTTGGAAGTATTACGAGAGAGCCTCGGACAGTGCGATGAGATTATTCTGGATGCGCTGCTGATGAGAAACCGTATTGTCGAGGACATTATGGTATATAAAGAAGCAAATAACGTGCCGATTCTCCAGCCGGAGCAGGAAGCAAAACAGAAGGAATGGCTGGAACGCCGGATGCAGGAAAAACGCCATAAAAACGAAGTGGCGGATGTTTTCGAGAGCATCACAAGAAACAGTAAAAAGATTCAGGCAAGAAAGCTGTTCAATTATAATATTGTACTGATTGGCTTCATGGGAGCCGGAAAGAGCACCATTTCCGATTATCTCAAAACCGTGTTTGCCATGGATATCATCGAGATGGATCAGATCATCGCAGAGCGTGCCGGTATGAGCATCTCCGATATTTTTGAGACTTACGGCGAACAGTATTTCCGTGACTGCGAGACGAATCTTCTGATTGAAATGCAGTCGAGAACAAACGTTGTCATTTCGTGCGGCGGCGGAACTCCGATGCGTGAGTGCAACGTTGCGGAGATGAAAAAGAACGGCCGCGTTGTTCTTCTGACTGCAAAGCCGGAGACGATTTTAGACCGTGTCAAAGACAGCCACGACAGACCGCTGATCGAGAACAACAAAACCGTTCCGTTTATCGCAGATCTGATGAGCAAGCGCCGTGAGAAATATGAGGCCGCAGCCGACATTATCATCGAGACGGACGGAAAGAGCGAGCTGGAGATCTGTGAGGAGCTGATCCACAGCCTGCGGCAGATGGATGCAAAAGCGGAATAAAAGAGAAAAAGCAAAGAAAAAGAAGAAGCAAGAAAAAGCAAGAAA
>ENA-OQCN01000687-OQCN01000687.1-human-gut-metagenome-genome-assembly--contig:-NODE-687-length-17904-cov-3.639928_pt1 | contig 17904 bp, 17 predicted proteins | sample MGYA00242497_ERZ504576 | MGnify/ENA primary metagenome ERZ504576 (study PRJEB26092, sample SAMD00036296) | human gut metagenome | host: Homo sapiens | study: EMG produced TPA metagenomics assembly of... | reverse complement strand
CAAGCAAAACACTAGTGCGGTAAAGCAATCAGCGCAGTTGTACACTGCCGTTTTTGTCTTTTTATATTCCTTGGCGCCAAATACCTACTGACTATTACCGACGCACCGATTCCGCCGCCGATTGCCACACAAATAAAAATATTTGTAAGCGAATATGACGCACCTACCGCCGCCAAAGCCTTTTCACTTACAAATCTGCCTACAATAGCCGAGTCCGCCATAGTGTATGTCTGCTGAAAAATATTACCTATAATAATAGGCAGAGCAAACACAAAAAGCGCATACATCGGCTTTTTCTTAACTAAATAATCATTATTCACATAAATCACCTATCCGCAGATATTATAACATATCTTGTCGGAAAAAGGAATATTGTTTAATCACGGTTTTGCAGATGTACACCGCTAAGCCATAAATTAAACCAATTTTGATAAAGAACCTCAGAAAAGGCTTTGGGCAGTGCTCAAACGAACACTGCCCTTCGCAAACTATTATTTAGAGTTTGATTATGAAACTTGTTATCTGATTAATTATAAAAGAGTTTTAAGATAGTCGCTTATCTCTTTTTCGGTAGTCATTGCAAGTACCTTTTCGGCAACCTTGTCTGCCTCTGCCTTTGACCATGCAGAAATTGTTTTTCTTACCTTTAATACCGACGGTGCGGATACACTGAACTCGGTAAGTCCGAATGACATAAGTAACGGCACCATCATCGGGTTAGCCGCTGCCTCGCCGCACATACCTACAGAAATATTATTCTTGTTTGCGCAATCAATAATATACTTAATGCCCCTTAATACACTTGGCTGTAACGGAGAATACAGATATGCAACATCGTCATTTCCTCTGTCGCAAGCCATTGTATAACCCGTAAGGTCATTTGTACCGATGCTGAAAAAGTCGGATTCTTTTGCAAGAATATCAGCAATCATAACTGCCGCCGAGGTTTCTGTCATAATGCCTACAGGGATATTTTCGTTAAATTCTACTCCCTGTTCCCTAAGTTCAGCCTTAACCTCTTCAACAAGAGCCTTGCCCTCTCTAAGTTCTTCAACGGCTGTAATAAGCGGGAACATAATTCTTACATCGCCAAAAGCGCTTGCTCTTACAATTGCACGGAGCTGTGTTTTGAACAAATCTTTATGCTTTAAGCAATATCTGATTGCTCTGAAGCCCAAGAAAGGATTTTCCTCTTTTTTAAGTCCGAGATAAGGAATTTCCTTGTCGCCGCCGATGTCAAGAGTTCTGATAATAACAGGCTTTCCCTTTAATGTAAGTGCCGCCTTTTTGTAAGCGTCAAACTGCTCGTCCTCTGTAGGCAAAGCGGTTCTGTCCATAAATAAAAATTCAGTTCTGAACAAACCAACGCCCTCGCCGTCTGCATCAACTGCCTTTATTGCGTCCTCAGGCTTGCCAATATTGCAGAAAAGCTCGTATTCCTCACCGCTTAAAGCTTTAGTTGCCTTGCCTCTGAAATTTTCAAGTTCTTTGCGCTCTTTAAGAAAATTAATTCTCTTTGTATCGTACTCCTGAATAACAGCGTCATTCGGCTCATCAATTACTACGCCCTCACTGCCGTCAACGATTACATAAGCACCGGCCGAAAGTTTTGAAACCGCACCGTTTACGCTTAGCACGGCGGGAATTTCAAGTGCCCTTGCAAGGATAGCCGAATGAGAAGTTTTACCGCCTGTTTCGGTAATAATTCCGACAATATTTTCTTTATTGATACCTGCTGTCATGGACGGAGTAAGTTCTTTTGCGACAACTACCGTGCCCTTTGGCGCTGCCGAAGTTTTACTTCTTTTACTCCGAGCAAAATGCTTAGCATACTTGTTTTTAAGTCTTTTACATCTGCCGCTCTCTGCTGTGTAAGTTCGTCATCTGTGGCAGAAAACATAGAGATGAACATATCGCACATATACTCAAGTGCAGCCTCGGCGCACTGACCGTTATCAATCAACTTTTCGATTTCGCCGCACATATACGGGTCTTTCATCATCTGAATGTGACCCTCAAGAATTTCTGCCTCTTTTTTACCTGCAGACGCTTTCAGCGCATCTGCCTGTGCCGCAGTATTGTCGCAAAATATTTTAACCGCATTTCTGAAACGCTCAACCTCTGCCTCGGTATCCGTAACAGTTACATTATTATATTCAAGTTTTGCTTCTTCTACAATCATTACTCTTCCGAGTCCGATACCCTCGGAAGCGGGTGTTCCGTGTAACATAACCTCACCTGCTTTCAAATTTTAGAAAGAAAGCGTGCCAAAAGACACGCTCCCGTTTTTATTCACCAAGTCCGCCTTCAATAAGCTCTACTGCCTTTGCAAGAGCCTCTTCTTCGTCAGGACCGTTACATTCTACTACAAACTCGCTGCCGCACTTAATACAAGCTGCAATAATATTTAAAAGACTTTTTGCATTGATTTTGTTTGAGTTGAAATCAATTGTAACATCACTCTGGAACTTTGCCATTGCTGTTGCAAATACTGATGCGGGACGCATATGAAAACCTGATGCATTATTTAATGTAAGTTTTTTTGATACCATAATAGAAAACCCCTTTATAATAGTTTTGTGTTAGACAGGGAGGGCTACTCCCTGTCTGAATTAAGTTTATTTTATCATATTTTAAGAAAGAATGGAAGATTTTTTGTGAAATTTATTTAACTTTTTTAATCTCTCTGTTAAGAGGTTTTTTAAGAAGTGCAAGCATAAACATTGAAACTACTGCACCGATTGCAAGAGCAAGGAGGTAGAAATACCATGTACCCTGCATTGTTGCGAATACGAAGATACCGCCGTGAGGAGCCATAAGCTTACAGCCAAAGAGAGCTGAAAATGCGCCTGCTACTGCAGAACCAACGATACATGAAGGGATAACCTGAAGCGGATGACCTGCTGCGTAAGGAATTGCACCTTCTGTGATGAATGAAAGTCCCATTACATAGTTTACGGGAGCATTCTTTCTTTCTTCGTCTGTCCAACGATTCTTGAAGAATGTGTTTGAAAGAGCGATTGCGATTGGAGGAACCATACCGCCGATCATAACTGCTGCCATAATGATGTATGCCTGATCGTCTGCGTTTGCAAGGTTAAGTGTTGCGAATGCATAAGCTGCCTTGTTGAAAGGACCACCCATGTCGATAGACATCATACCTGCGAGGAGCGCACAGAGCGAACCATCATTGCAGGGTTAGAGGCAATAGCGTTAAGGCCGTCTGACATACCTGAGTTAATCATACCCATGAACGGGTTGACTGCGCACATTACAACAAGAATACCGCCGAGTCCGAGAAGCGGATAGATGAGAACGGGCTTGATACCCTCAAGAGCCTTAGGCATCTTATCGCACATTTTTTCAATAGCAAGCATTAAGTAACCGCCTGCGAAACCTGCAAGCAATCCACCGAGGAAGCCTGACGGAACTGTGTTAACAGCACCCGGATCTGCAAAGGTTGCGCCTGATGTTGCAAGGAAACCGCCTACAAGACCAACGAGAAGGCCGGGACGGTCTGCAATTGACATTGCGATAAAGCCGGAAAGAATAGGAACCATAAGGTTAAATGCCACACCGCCGAGTGTCTTAAACCATGCGGCTGCAGGAGTTACCGTACCGAATGTACTGCCAGCCTCCTGTGCGTTAACACCGCATGCAATATCAATGAGGAATGCAATTGCAATGAAAATACCGCCTGCTACAACGAACGGGAGCATATGTGATACACCGTTCATAAGGTGACCGTAAGCGCCGCCTCTCTTCTTTGGAGCATCTGCAGAACCGCCTTTGTGATGATATACGGGAACTTCTTTGTTTACAATCTTGTTGATAAGCTCTTCCGGCTTATGAATACCGTCTGAAACGGCACACTGTAAAACGGGCTTGCCGTCAAAACGGGCAAGATTTATTGTGATGTCAGCGGCAATGATGATACCGTCACAATTTGCAATTTCTTCTTCGGTAAGCACATTCTTTGCACCGCCCGAACCGTTTGTTTCAACCTTAATCGGAATGTTAAGGCTGTCGCCGGCTTTCTGGAGTGATTCAGCCGCCATATAAGTATGAGCAATACCTGTTGGACAAGCTGTGATAGCAAGAACTCTGTAACCCTTCTTTGCAGGAACTTCTGCCTTTGGTTCATCGGGGAACTTCTCTGTTTCTTTTGCGTCAATAATCGAGATAAATTCTTTTGGAGTTTTTGCGGCTTTAAGTTTCGCTGTAAAATCTTCATGCATTAAAAGCTGCATAAGTCTTGCGAGAACCTCAAGGTGAACATCGCCGTCTGTTGTAGCCGCTATCATAAAAATAAGTTTGCAAGGCTGTCCGTCCGGAGCCTCATAATCTACACCGTTAGGAACTGTAATTGCAGCAAGTGCAGGAGCTTTAACTGCCGTGCTCTTTGCGTGCGGAATGGCAACCTCCATACCGACTGCTGTTGTTCCCATTTCCTCTCTTGCGAGGATTCCTTTCTTATACTCGGCTGCGTTTACAAGGTTTCCACTCTTGTCGTGCAATGAAACGAGCTTGTCGATTGCTGCCTGTTTTGATGCCACTGATACATTAAGCTCTATGGCACTTTGTTTTAATAAATCAGTAATACGCATAAATTCTTCTCCTTTTTAGTTTATTTATTTCTACCCACTCAGAATTGAGCGAGCAATTCATCAATTTTATCTTTTGTGGCAAGTCCGTTTAAAAATGCTGTTGCATTTCCGCAGGCACTGCCGAGCTTTAACGCATAGGCGTAATCGTTTTTGTCAATGCAGCCGGCTACAAAGCCTGCTACCATCGAGTCACCCGAGCCTACTGTATTCAGTACCTTGTGACCTTTAATAACGCCCTCTTTATGAACTTTTCCAAATTCGTCAACAAGTAATGCACCGTCGCCGCCCAGAGAAACGAGAACATTTTTTGCACCCATTTTCTGCAATTCCTGCGCATATTTGACAACATCGCTTTCTGTCTTTACTGTTGTGTCAAAAATTTCTGAAAGCTCCTGACGGTTCGGTTTGATTAAAAACGGTTTGTATTTTAGTGAATTAACAAGCAACTTTTTAGTTGCGTCAACTACAATTCTTACATCTTTTCCGTCAAGTCTTTCGATGATTCTTTCATAAACATCGTCAGGCAATGTATTTGGAATATTTCCTGCAATGATAAGTGTATCACCACTCTGAATATTGTCGATTTTATCAAACAGATTCAAAAGTTCTTCCTCATCTATGTGCGGTCCTTGACAGTTGATTTCGGTTTCTTCGCCTGCCTTGATTTTGATGTTTATTCTTGAAATTCCGCTTTTAAGCGTGATAAAATCTGCTGTGATTTTAGGATTTTTAAGACCTTTTTCAATAGCCTCTCCGGTAAATCCTGCAACAAAACCAAGCGCTGTGCTCTTGATACCGAGTTCGGCAAGTACGCACGAAACATTTATTCCCTTGCCGCCGATGTAATATTCCTCGCTTGTTGTTCTGTTTGTAATGCCTGTCTTAAGCTCATCAAGACGAACGATGTAATCAATTGACGGGTTTAGTGTAACTGTGTAAATCACTTCATAACCTCCTTGATTATTGTTTTTTCCGAAAACTCATTATACGGGAGTTTGTCGGTTATAATACAGCAGTCTTTAAGCTCTGCAAAGGTAATCGGAAATACCTTTCTGAATTTGGTATTGTCGGCAAGAACAAAAGACATATAACTTCTTTTTATAACTTCCTCTTTGATCAAGCCCTCTTCCATATCAGGAGTGGTAAAGCCTGCATTTAATTCAATTCCGTTAGTACCCATAAAGGATTTTGTAAAGTTAAAGGTTTTCAGCGACCTTAAACCTTCCGCGCCCATAATAGCCTCGGTAGCAGGTTTGATTCTGCCGCCGATTGTGTATGTTGTAAGTCCCTTTCTTATAAGATTTTTTGCGTGGGTAATACCGTTTGTAACATAGGTTGCGTTTTTGTTTGTAATGTAATCTGTGAGAATATCAGTGGTTGTGCCTGCGTCTATATATACAAAATCCGTATCGTTAATAAGCTTTGCACAATAAATTGCGATTGCTTTCTTTTCGTCAAGCATTATACCTTCTCTTGATTTCACATCAGCCTCATATACGCCCGAAAGCTGGTGAATTGAGGTTGCTCCTCCGAATACTTTATTAAGCTTGCCCATCTCGTCAAGTGTTGTGAGGTCACGCCTTATGGTTGACTCCGATGTATTCAAAAGCTTTGTAAGCTCCTGTACCGTGACTGTGTTTTTCTCGCTTAATATTTGAAGTATTGTTTGGTATCTTTCCTGAGTAAGCATTTCCCTCACCTCTTGACTACATTATAACACCTGTTTTGTTAAAGTCAAGCAAATTCTTTCAAAAAAATTCATTAAAATTGAAATTCAGTTAGTTTATATCAAAAATCGCATATATTTTTGTGTGTTTTAACAAGTGATTTTGCTTTTGCATTTTTAAGCCATTCAAATTCAGTCATAAATCAGTCAAGATTATTCAAAAATATTCTATCCCGATTACTGTCTTTTTATTCCCGTATTTTGTCATTTATAAAAGCAAAAAGCTGTTCGGTAACTCTTGCCCGAACAGCTTTAACGTACTTTTAATATTAAATTTTAATTACGAAGCAATAATAGTCTGAATCTTTGTAACATCGGCAACATCAATTTTACCGTCGCCGTTTGCGTCTGCCGCCTTTGTATTTTTAATTACATATGATGAATTGCCCGAAAGATACATCTGTAAGTATGTAACATCCGATACATCTATTTTGCCGTCATTATTTATATCACCTACAGGTACAGTTTCCTCCTGCAATGCTTTGAATGTAATTTTATTTTTGGTTGCGTATGTCTGCGCCTTTGTATTTTTATAGCCGTAAATTATAAATCCGTCAATAACTCTGCCATCACTATAGCCCACTGCGGTTCTACCAAAATATGTAACACTCTTTGGAATAGTAATAGATTTCATAGCTTGGCAATTTTCAAATGCAGATGTTTCGATTGATGTAAGAGTATTCGGCAAAGTTACCGATGAAAGTTTTGTACAGCCACAAAAGGACATTTGAACCTATTTTTTTAACTGTATTTGGAATGGTTATCTGTGTCAGATTTGTTGCTTTACTAAACAAATTATTCGGCACTGATGTTGCTCCGTTTTCGATTATAGCTGTTTCTATTCCTGAATTCAAAAACACATAATTACCATTTTCAGTTACAGTCTTTGGAATAGTAATTGATTTGAGAGCTTTTGTACTGTCAAATGCTTTGTAACCAATTTCATTTAGATTTTTCGGTAAAGTTACCGACGAAAGTTTTTCACAATGATAAAATGACATTGAACCGATTTTCTTTACTGTATTCGGAATTGATACTTTTGTAAGATTATTAGCATTTTTAAAAAGATTATCCGCTACAACAGCAGCACCGTTTTCAATTGTAGCTGTTTTTAGTCCTGAATCCATAAACACATCACTGCCTGCTTTGGTTACGGTCTTCGGAATTGTAATTGTTGTAAGCGCCGTTGTTCCGTTAAATGCGCCATAGCCGATTTCGGTAAGAGTATTTGGCAAAGTTACCGATGATAGACTTTTACAACCGTAGAATGACATTGAGCCTACTTTCTTTACTGTATTCGGCATTGTTACTTTAGTTAAATTTTTAGCATAGCAAAAAAGATTGTCTGCTACTGCTGTTGCTCCTTTTTCTATAGCGGCTGATTTAAGTGCCGAAACCGTTAAATACATTATTACCGGCTGTTGTAACCGTTTTTGGAATTGTAATTGCGGTAAGTGCCGTCGTACCGCCAAATGCATTATAACCAAGTTCGGTAAGAGTATTTGGCAAAGTTATAGATGAAAGCTTTGTACAATTGCTAAATGCACTTACACCGATTTTCTTTACAGTATTTGGAATTGTTACTTTGGTAAGATTATTTGCATCACTGAAAAGCGCAGCCGGAACTGCAGTCGCACCGTTTTCGATTATAGCAGTTTTTAATCCTGAATTTCTAAAGATACTATAATCGGAATTTGTTAATGTCTTTGGAATTGTAATTGTTGTAAGTGCTGTTGTTCCTTCAAATGCATTATAGCCAATTTTCGTAAGATTGCTTGGTAATGTAACTTTTGAAAGTTTTGTACAATTGTGAAATGCCATTGAACCGACAACTTTTATTGTATTTGGTATTTTAACAGAAGTTAATGTGCTATTGTTGTAAAAAGAATTAGCAGAAATTTTTACAACATTTTTATTTAAAATTTGTGACGGAATTGTAATATCGGTTGCTATACCCTTATATCCCGCAATATTTACGGTATCATCTGAATTTACAGTATATTCATAGTTGCCGCTTATAAAAATAGTTGCCGCATTTGCTGTAATTGAAATCACAGATAACCCGCTTACAGCTAAAACCACAGCAATAATTGATGCTAAAAATTTTTTTCATTTATTTTCTCTCCTTGTCATTATGACAAAATATTTTATATACTTCTCAATATACAATAAAAATAATAGCAAATATGAAATTTACTGTCAATACAAAATTGTGCAATTCAGTTACATATACAATCATCAAAAATATAAATTTTTTTATTTGTCAACTTTAACACAAAAAAGTCACATCATTGCATAAGCGAAAAGTATTTGTGGGCTTTGCCCACACCCACAGCCTTTGAAAAGGTTGACCAAACTTTTATAATTGCTTGGAAAATCAATTTGCTAAACCATAATTTATTAATGCTATCTCAAATAATCTTATAGTCTTTGACCGAAAACAAGTCAAAGGCTATATATTTTTCTCAATATTACTTTTCAAAATCAATTGAAAGGCTCTTTTTGTCGGAAGTAAATTTACGGCACGCTACCCCTGCCGACTGCAACATTCTTTTGGACGCAACAGTTGCGGCGCTGTCGGCATATTTATCATAAAGATAAACAACCTCTGCTATACCCGACTGAATAATGGCTTTTGCACATTCGTTGCAAGGAAAAAGGTCAACATACAGCCTTGCGCCCTTAAGATTTTTGCCTCTTGCATTAAGTATAGCATTAAGCTCGGCGTGTACCACATAGCTGTACTTTGTGTCTTCACCATCTCTGCACCACGGATAAACATCATCGGAACAGCCGAAAGGAAAGCCGTTGTAACCTGTTGAAAGAATGATATTGTTATTGTCTACAATACACGCACCTACTTGAGTGTTCGGGTCTTTACTGCGCTTTGAGGCAAGAATAGCCACACCCATAAAGTATTCGTCCCATGAAATATAGTCTTTTCTTTTCATTTATCTTTATCCTCCTTATCAATAACCTGATTTTTTCAAGTCTGCAAGTATCTGCACATAAAATTCTCTTATGTCAAAGTCCTTAATATTTTCACGGTTAAGGTCAATCATATCTCCGTGAGAAATACCTCTTTTACCTTTTGTAGTAATGTATGTATATTTTTCGCCCCAGGCAAAGGAGTTTTCTGAAACCAAGCCGTCATTCTCGCCGTCAAAATATTTTACAAGATTGTATGAAAAGTTAAGCGGAAATTTTCCTCCCGACGCTCTGTTCAGCTTTGAACCAAAGCTCTGATAATAAACCTTTGGTGAGTCAAATACATCAGCGTTAAGTTTCGTACAATTTGCCTGCGTAAGGTCGGTTACGGCAGAGATGAAGTCGGGATTTTTGTCGCCAAACTTTAAAAGTGCGTTATTGTATGCAAAAGCAATTTTGTTTTTAACATTAGGCGAAACTTTTGTTAAAAGATAGTCGGCAAAACCACAGCCACGATGTGGAGTGTTTATTGTGGTTAGCGATGCTGTCATATCTTCAACGCCGTAACAGGCAATCGCCTTTCTGCAATCAAGCCCGCCCTTTGAATGAGCAATAATGTTCAGCTTTTCACAACCTGTTTCCGCAACAATCTGCTTTATTCGCTCGGCAAGCTGCTTTGCGCTTTCATCAACAGAGGGAGCTGATTCGTGATTACCGTAGTAAATTTCCGCACCGTTTGCAATAAGCTCTGCCGGCACTCTGCCCCAATAATTGAAATATGCGCTGTCACGAAAAAACACACCGTGCACAAGCAACACAGGGTATTTTGTTTTGCAAATTTTCTCATTGATTCTTTTTCTGTCTTGTTCGGCTTTATCAATCTCAAAATTAACTTCTTGCATAGTTATTTTTATAATAACGCCAAGACAAAATAAATTTACAATTGGAATAAAACCGCAAATTATTCCGATAAACCTATGCTTTATGCCAAGTTGAACCGATGTGCAATAAACGGAAATGATACCGTTCCAAAACAAAATAAACTCCGCAAGCAGAGCACCTCCAAGGCACAGCGCCCATTTTACCCAATTGTCAGGTAACATTTGAAAAGCCGACTGAATATAAATCACACTTGAAAGCAGAGTTGTTATTAAAAATTGCAAGAGCAATTCACTGCCGTGTGCAATCATTCTGAATTTAAAAGACGGATAGCCGCCCTTTGCACCGGACGGAAAAACATTTGCGGCAACAAACGCAAAAACACTGATAAGCGGCAAATACCACCTGTCAAGCATCTCTGCAAGAAAAATGCCGTTAATACCGACCATAAGCATAAGCGTGAGCAACAGCCTATAAAAGAATGTAAACACTCCGGATTTTTTCATTAAATCACCCGTTTTTATAATAACACGCACACACAAAAATTGCAACAAAAAAGCGGATGCAACTAATGCAACCGCTTTAAGATAATTATTTAATTACACCATAAGACTGCAAACAAGATCTGCATATTCGCCGGGATTTTCAATCGGAAGGCCTGCAATGAGGAGAGCCTGATCGTAGAGAAGCTCTGCGTACTTCTTTGCTTTTTCAATATCCGTCTGCACTGCGCTTTCCATTGCCTTTACAGCCGAGTGATTCATATTAAGCTCAAGCACTCTCTGTGCTTTCATACCGCTGTCAGGCTGAACCGCATTGAAGTATTTTCCATTTCAAATGAAATGCCGCCCTTTGCGGTAAGGCAAACAGGGTGAGAAACCAACTTTTTAGACGCAACAACTTCGCTTACCTTGTCGCCGAGTGTTTCTTTTACAAAAGTAAGGATTGCACTGCTGTCCTTTTCTTCCTCTTTGTTTTCATCATTCTCAATACCGAGGTCATCGTTTGTAGCCGAACAGAAACGCTTGTCCTTGTACTGCATAAGAGTCTGGAGTGAGAACTCATCAATTTCTTCTGTACAATAGAGGATTTCGTAACCCTTTGAACGCAAAAGTTCTGTCTGTGGGAGATTGTCAATTGAAGAAATGTTCTCGCCGACTGCAAAGTAAATAAACTTCTGATCCTCTTTCATTCTGTCAACATATTCCGAAAGAGTTACAAGTTTTTTCTCTGTAGAAGAGTAATACATAAGTAAGTCTTGTAATTCTTCTTTATGCATACCGTAGTCGCAGATACTCCGTACTTAAGCTGTCTGCCAAAGGCATTGAAGAACTTTTCATAATTTTCTCTGTCATTTGCAAGCATTGAAGTAAGCTCGTTCTTAATCTTCTTCTCAATGTTCTGTGCAATAGTGATAAGGTGACGGTCATGCTGGAGCATCTCTCTTGAAATGTTAAGCGAAAGGTCTGCACTGTCAACAATACCCTTTACAAATCTGAAATGTTCAGGTAACAGCTCCTCGCAGTTTTCCATAATAAGAACACCGCTTGAATAAAGCTGAAGTCCCTTTTTGTATTCCTTTGTATAGTAATCGTAAGGTGCCTGTGACGGAATGAAAAGCAATGCCTTGTATGTAACAACACCCTCTACGGAAGTTACGATTGTATGCAAAGGCTTGTCCATAGCCATAAACTTTTCACGATAAAAATTATCGTACTCTTCCTGCTTAACATCTTTCTTTGCTCTTTGCCAGATTGGGAGCATACTGTTAAGAGTTTCGGTTTCTGTATAATCCTCATACTCCGGTTTTTCGCTGTCCTTGGTTTCTTCCTTAACTCTGCTGTGAGTCATATCCATCATAATCGGATAGCGGATATAGTCGGAATACTTCTTGATAAGTCCCTGGATTCTGTACTGCTCAAGGAACTCGTCATAGTTTTCTTCCTCTGTATTGTCCTTAATTTTAAGTACAATTGTTGTACCGATTTCGTCCCTCTCTGTTTCGGTGATTTCGTAACCGTCTGCGCCGTCAGATTCCCACTTGTAAGCTGTGTCACAGCCGTATTTCTTAGTAACAACGGTAATTTTCTTTGCTACCATAAAAGCGGAGTAAAAGCCGACGCCGAACTGACCGATAATGTCAATATCGTCCTGCTTTTCGCTCATTTCCTGCTTAAACTTGTATGAACCCGAAGATGCGATTGTGCCAAGGTTGTTTTCAAGGTCGTCTTTATCCATACCAATACCGTTATCGGTAATTGTAAGTGTACGGTTTTCCTTGTCGGGCTTTATAAAAATCTTAAAATCATCTCTGCTCATATTAAGCTTATCGTCTGTAAGTGCAATAAAGCAAAGCTTATCAATAGCATCGCTTGCATTTGAAATAAGCTCTCTAAGGAAAATCTCCTTATGAGTATAAATTGAATTAATCATCAGGTCGAGAAGTCTTTTTGACTCTGATTTAAATTCTTTCTTAGCCATAAAATTACTTCCTTTTTAATTAATAATGCGTACTACATTCTTTCGTACTAATATTATATTATACATCATTTTGGTTAAATTTTCAATAGATAAAGTATTGGTTATGTGTAGCATAAATAAAAAGCAATACCGTACATATCATACAGTATTGCTTTTATATTCGTCATATTGCTTTTTAGTCCTTTATAAACAACTGATCCCAATAATATTTATATTTAGAATTATTATCGATATAGCAAGAAACACCGATTTTTTCATAAGTTTTGCTCATAATACTTGCTCTGTGACCTTCCGAATTCATCCATGCATTCACAACATCCTCCGGTGTTGAATATCCTGATGCAATATTCTCAGCCGCATTAGTGTAAGATACATTGTTTTCCTTAAGAATTGTTGACCATTTTGTACCGTTAGGTCGTTTATGATCAAATAAAGTAACTGTTTCTTTTGCACGAATATCAGAAAGACCGTTAAGTGTATCATCTTTTTTCAGCGGTTTCAGTCCCTCTTTGGCACGCTCAATATTTACAAGTTCAATAACCCTGTCAGCAAATTCTCTGTTATAGCTTGTTGTAGGTTCAGGCTCAGGCTCTGGCTCAGGATCGGGCGTGGGATTCGGTTTAACCGGTACAGTTACTTCTGAAATAATCATTTGCGCTTTCGTTACATCCTGAACATCAATTTTGCCGTCGTTGTTATAATCGGCAATTTCTTTCTGCGTATCGTTAAACTGATTTTTTCCCGAAATGCCTAACTGCAAATATGTAACATCCTGTACATCAAACTTACCGTCAAGGTTATATCATACTCGTCCGAATCGGAAATATCTTGGTAAGCGGTATTAATAACATCAAGAATAGTATTCAGCTTTTTTCTGCTTCATCATCGTTAAGATAATCAGCTTTTTGTTTATTAATTTTTACTTTAACGCTGTCGATAAGGTCATTTTTCTTAACATTAAGTATTTTTGCAAGGTTGCCTGTTTCTTGGGGATCGACTTCTTCGTAAAAGTATACACATAAATACTCTGCCAAAAGATCGGCATCGGTCACACCGTCAGGTAAAGCAGAACCTATTACCCTGCTTGTTGAAGTAATTGCTTTTACAGGACCACACTCGGGATGATTCTTCCATGCCGCCTCTGTACATGTTTTCCAACTGTCTGCAGGATTTTCCAATAAATTACCTGTAACATAGCAGGTATCGCCAAGCAGTTGCCGTTCATAATTGTGTTATATGTCTGCATACCTGTGTCTGCACTGAAAATTACGCAATAGTAATTGTGGTCGCCCGACTGCACGATTTCGTCGGCATTGCCAGTTTTTGCAACATCATAGGAGTATAAACCGTTATCTTCTTTAGTGCATATTTCTTTCCTTGTTTGCCAATTTGTCCATTCTCCCGTACCGTCAGCTCTCCAGATATGGCAATAAATCGTAGTATAGTTTTCCCAACCTGTTGAGTCAATATCAAAGTAAATCTTTGTGCCTTCGCCTACATTTTCATCGGTGCTTGCTGCCGACACTGCCAATCCGCCCATAGCAAGCATTGACATAGGCACTGTAAGTGCAAGTGCGGAAGCAGTAATACCTTTTAATAATTTATTATATTTCACATTATCAACCTCTTTGTAATTTTGATTTAATATTCCGCATTTTCTCAAAATATTATATTAATATGTTACAACAGTTAATAATATATGTCAATATTAATTCAAAATTTCACCAACGAAATTTTGTGCATTATTTTGTTGAAAATATGTGAGCAACAAAGTGTGCAGCACAAAAAAGGCTCCGTCAAAAGACGAAGCCTTAAATTTGTGAAAATATTAAGCTATACGATTAAGCCTTACCAACTGAACCGAAGAGTTCCATTTTCTCTTTAACAGTAGCCTTGATAGCCTCTGCACCCGGAGCAAGGAGCTTTCTTGGGTCAAAGCCCTTACCTCTAAGTCCTTACCTGCCTCAACATACTTTCTTGTAGCATCGGCAAATGCAAGCTGGCACTCTGTATTTACATTGATCTTTGAAACACCGAGTGAAATAGCCTTCTTGATCATATCAGCAGGGATGCCTGTACCGCCGTGGAGAACGAGTGGCATATCGCCTGTAAGCTGCTGAATCGCATCAAGAGTTTCAAAGCTAAGGCCCTTCCAGTTTGCAGGATACTTACCGTGAATGTTACCGATACCTGCAGCGAGCATTGTTACGCCGAGGTCAGCAACCATTTTACATTCCTTAGGATCTGCGCACTCGCCCATACCGATAACGCCGTCTTCCTCACCTCCGATTGAACCAACTTCAGCCTCAAGTGAAAGACCGAGAATGTTACAAGCAGCTACGAGTTCCTTAGTCTTAGCAATGTTCTCTTCGATTGGGTAGTGAGAACCGTCAAACATAATTGAGCTGAAACCTGCCTTAATGCAAGCCTTAGCGCCTTCGTATGAACCGTGATCAAGGTGGAGAGCAACCGGAACAGTAATGTTAAGCTCTTCGAGCATACCGTTTACCATACCAACGACTGTCTTGTAACCGCACATATATTTACCTGCGCCCTCAGATACACCGAGAATTACAGGTGAGTTAAGCTCCTGAGCAGTTAAAAGAATTGACTTTGTCCACTCAAGGTTATTGATGTTGAACTGACCAACTGCATAGTGGCCTGCTTTTGCTTTTGTAAGCATTTCTTTAGCGTTTACTAATGGCATATTAATCTTCCTTTGTAGTAAATTTTCGGAACAAAAAACATAGTCGCTCCGAGTTACTTTTATTATACAATAAATCATTTCAAATATAAAGTCTTTTGCAAAGTTTTTTGGTTTTTTGAAGAAATTACAGGAAAAATCTTGTAAAATCACCTAATTTTCAATATATACTCACATAAGCGTGATATAATTTTGTTGCTTTTAAAACAATAAAGTTATATAATACTTATGAAAGCTATAAATTAGTAATTCATAATTAAAAATTTGCAACATATAAGTTTGACTTAATTATTTTATACAATTACGAATTATGCATTACTAATAAGGAGATATTTTTATGGATAATAATTTCAATTCTAATAATCAGTTTGAACCTGAAAAGCCTTTTACCGAAAAACCGACCGAGCCGCAGACTGCGCCTGTTTTTGAAACCGAAAATACAGAAAACAACGCAGAAACGACTAACGAACAATCAGTAACACCGCAGTATCGAAATTTTGAGCCTGAAAAACCGTTTGAAAATGGATTTTCTCAACCTCAGCAACCGCAAAATGACTTTGCTCCTCAAACACCGAATTTTGAACAGCCGCAGCAAAACGGATATTATCAAAACAACGGCTGCAACGGACAATACAACCCAAACTTTAATCAGCAGTATAATCCGAATCCGCAATATCAACAGCCGTTTAATCAGCAACCGCCTCAATATCAGCCGTACGGCAATCCGCAGGCTGGCGGCAGACCTGTGTATCAGCCTCAGTATGGACAATACGCTAATCCACAGCAGCAATATTCTCAACCGTACGCACCACAGTATCAACAATATCAACCGCAGTACGGACAGCAGAATTATCAACAGCCAAACTTTAATCAACAGCCAAACTTTAATAAGCAGCCATACGGACAGCCTTATGTGCCGCAGCAAAAACCGCCCGTTGATTATTCAAATACATACGCACAACCGCCAATGCCGAATATGCCACGCAAAAAGATGACACCCGGCATAATTGTAATAATAGTTGTGCTGTCATTGCTTTGTGTAGGCAGTATCTGCGGAATGATTGCCTATGTTGCATCAAATTCAAACGGCAATAAAAATAATACAAATAACAGCTATACATTTACATTACCGAGTGACAGTCCGTACTTTAACAATGACAGTTCAAGCGCTCAAGAGCATAATGAATCCGATTACAGCAACAAGACAAATTCTTCTTATGAGGGAATTGACTTAAAAGCTAAACCGAGCGATGCCAAAGATTCCAAATACAACACCGAATATGCAAGCAACGAAGTAACAGATTCTATTGTCGGCGTTCTTTGCTATTCAGACGAAATCACAGATGATTCACAGTGCACTTCGCAGGGCAGCGGAATTATAATTACATCAGACGGTTATGTGATTACAAATGCTCATGTAGTTGGCAACAGCAAAACTCTCTACCTTATACAGGTCGTTACTTCCGACGGCAAGCAGTACAAAGCAGGTGTTGTTGGTTACGATACACGCACAGACCTTGCTCTTTTGAAAATGGACGATGCAAGCGGACTTAAGGTCGCAAACTTTGGTAACTCCAAAGATGTTTCACTTGGTGAAAGTGTAATAGCTATAGGTAATCCCGGCGGAGTTAAGTATAACAACTCAATCACTCAGGGTATTGTATCTGCAGTTGACAGACAGAGCAGTATTACGACAAATGTAAAATTCATTCAGACAGATGCAGCCATTAACCCCGGCAATTCCGGCGGCGCTCTTGTAAATATGTACGGTCAGGTAATCGGAGTTTCATCCGCAAAAATAGCCGCTACAGATTATGAGGGTATGGGCTTTGCAATTCCTTCTGCCACAGTAAAAGATGTTATTGATGACATTATGAAATACGGCTATGTGCAGGGCAGAGTAAAAATTGGCGTTACAGGTGAAAATGTACAGAGCAGTGGAAACACGCCTGCGGGCATTGCGATTTACAGCATTGACGAGGACGGTCCTTGCGCAAACACAGACCTTAAAGAAAACGATATTATCACAGGTGCCGATGGCAAAAAGGTAAGCAACTTCGCCGAGTTCTATGATATACTCGAAAGCCATAAAGCAGGCGATACAATTGAGCTTGAATATTACCGCACCTCAAACGGCAGTACAGATAAAGTTACCATAACTTTGCAGGAAAGCAAGTAATAAAATTATATAATCATAACGACCGCTGTCATTATCGGACAGCGGTCGTTTTTTAAATTATATAACGAGTGGTTTTTCTTGTTGCTGTCGCATTTAAAGGGTAACACAGTTGTGTTTAGGCTGCCAAACAGCTAGCCGTTTGCTATCGTTAAATTGTGTAAACGCAAAGTATTTGTGGGCTTTGCCCACAACCTCAACCGTCGAAAAGGTTGACTGAATTTTTATAATTAATTGGCAAAGCAATGGTTAAACCGTAATTTACCAAGCCTTTAATAAAAATGTTCTTTATTAAAAGTTGGGGTAAATTGTTGTTTAGCGGAGTGTCGGTTGGGCATTGAAATTAGCTAACGCTAAATTATCCTCCTAAAAACAAAAAAGTTTACTCAATTTTTCAAAATTT
>ENA-OQCN01000685-OQCN01000685.1-human-gut-metagenome-genome-assembly--contig:-NODE-685-length-17912-cov-3.124037_pt1 | contig 17912 bp, 20 predicted proteins | sample MGYA00242497_ERZ504576 | MGnify/ENA primary metagenome ERZ504576 (study PRJEB26092, sample SAMD00036296) | human gut metagenome | host: Homo sapiens | study: EMG produced TPA metagenomics assembly of... | reverse complement strand
TGACCGTGCAGCCGCTGGCCGCGACGCGGGACGCCCTGGCCGACACCCAGCGCGCCGACGCAAGCGCCCACGCCACGCCCGAGACCGCAGCAGTCCCTGCCGCAGCCGCAGGCGAAATTCTGCCCCGGTACCGGCACTCTACGAGAAAACCCCGACCTCATCGGCTGGCTGCGCATCGACGGGACGGACATCGACCTGCCCGTCGTGCAGACGCCCGGCGACAACGAATACTACCTGCGCCGCGGCTTTGACCGCTTTTACGCCGTGGGCGGCACGCTGTTTCTGGATGAGCGCTGCTCGGTCAGCACCGACGCGCCGACGGCCAACTGGCTGATCTACGGCCACAATATGCACGATGGTTCGATGTTCGGCCAGCTCGTGCGCTACCGGGACGAAGATTTTTACAAAGCCCACCCGACCTTCACGTTTGACACACTGTACGAGGGCGGCACCTGGCAGGTCGTGGCCGCGGTGGATACCGCGCTCGGCGCGGACACGCTGCCCTACTACACCTTTTTGACGCCGACACCAAGCTGGACTGGCAGCACCGCGTCAGGGCCATTACCGAAAAGGCACTGTATGACACCGGCGTCATGCCGGAGTACGGCGCGCAGCTGCTGACGCTCTCGACCTGCGGCGACACCCGCCCCGACACCGACGCCCGCTTTGCCCTGCTGGCCGTGCGGATCGATTGATTTTGCTCTTGCATTTTCCGGCAGAATCGGCTATGATGTTGCTTGACCCAGTATTATTGATAAAAGGAGTCTGTAATCATGGCAGAATTCACCTATGAAGTTACCGAACGCATCGCCGTTCTTTCCACCACGCCCGCGGCTGGGAGCGCCAGCTGAACATGGTCAGCTGGAACGGCAACCCGCCGAAGTACGACATCCGCGACTGGTCCCCCGACGGCAGCCGCATGGCAAGGCATCAGCCTGACCGAGGAGGAGCTGAAGACCCTGAAGGGCATTCTGGACGACATGGAGCTGTGAGGTTCGTATGCAGGACTATCACGCCGAATTTGTGGAGATCTACAACAAAAACATCACCCGCCCCGGCGCTGACCGCCTGCTGAACTGGCTGGAAACGACGGATTTTTTCACTGCGCCCGCGTCCACCCGCTTTCACGCGCGTGCGAGTGCGGCCTGGTCATGCACAGCATCAACGTCTACAATGCGATGATGCAGCATTTTTTCACCGAGGGTGAAAGCGCCGAGAGCTACGCCATCTGCGGCCTGCTGCACGACCTGTGCAAGGCGAACTTTTACAAGGTCGGCACCCGCAACGTCAAGAACGACGTTACCGGCCAGTGGGAGAAGGTCCCGTTTTATCAGGTGGCTGACCAGCTGCCCTACGGCCACGGCGAGAAAAGCGTGTATTTAATTGAGCATTTCATGCGGCTGAAAACCGCCGAGGCCATCGCCATCCGCTGGCACATGGGCGGCTTTGACGATGCCGTGCGCGGCGGCAGCTTTGCCGTCAGCGACGCTACAACACCTATCCCCTCGCCGTCAAGCTGCATATCGCCGACCTTACCGCCACCTATCTGATGGAGCAGGGCACAAGCGAGGTCGAAAACGGCCACCCAAAAAGCAAATAACCAACAAAATAAGCGCTGCCGCACGGAAAGTTCTTCCGTGCGGCAGCGCTTTTTCAACTTTTCAACGGGTCAGCTGTCCATGTCCTCAAAGGCCGCCAGCCCCTTCTTCGCCTCGGCTCTGGCGTCGCCGTGTTTGACGAAGCACATCGTCACAAAGCTCAGCGCCACAAACAGCGCGGCATACGGGAACAGCACGCGGTAGTCGATGGCCCGCATCAGGGAGCCCGCCACGATGGGCGTGACGACCTGCGCCGCCATCGAGAAGGTGTAGTAATAGCCGGTGAACTTGCCGATGTCACTGCCGCGGCACATCTCGACGACCATCGGCAGCGAGTTCACGTTGATGGCCGCCCAGGCCAGACCGACCAGCGCAAACACCACGTACATGATCGGCTGGATCGAGGTGTACATCGTCGTCAGCAGGTAGCCCAGCATAAAGCAGGTCGCCAGCAGCACAATGCCGCACTGGATCGTGCGCTTGCGGCCAATTTTTGCAGCCAGCGCACCGATGGGAATGTACGAGACAATGGCACCCGCCGTTGCCACCAGCAGGCATGTGGACGCGCCGCCCAGGCCCTCGCCCATGACGGCCTCCACGTACTTGGTAAACCACGTCGTAACGCCGTTATATCCGATGAACCACAGCGAAATGGAGAGCAGCAGAAACGCAAGGCTCCGCTTGACCGGCGCAGGCAGGACCTCATGGCCGCGCGTCGTCGGTGGCCAGGTTCCACTCGGGGTGGGCGGCTCGAGCTTCCGGTTTTCCTCCCCGAGCTTCGGCTCCCGGATGGTCAGGTACAAAATTGCCACCGCCGCGACCATGATCATCGAGACGATGAAGAACAGCGGGCGGTAGCTGACATGCCCGACCCCCTTGGTTTTGGACACCGGATACATCAGCGCCGCCAGCCCCAGATACAAAATGCCGCCCACGGCCCCCATCAGGTTGATGATGGCATTTGCACGGCTGCGCAGCGGCTTAGGGGTCACGTCGGGCATCAGCGCCACCGCGGGCGAGCGATAGGTGCCCATGGAAACCAGCAGCAGCCCCAGCACTATAATGAACAGCACCAGCGTGCCGGTGCCGGGGTTTGCCGCATAGCGGTCATCCAGCAGCGGGATCAGGTTCATCAAAATGGCCGCCAAGGCAGTGCCGCCCACAATGAACGGCATCCGCCGCCCGATGCGGGTGCTGGTCTTATCGGACAGCGCGCCAAAGAACGGCAGCAAAAACAGCGCCAGTACGTTATCTGCCGCCATAATAGCCCCGGCGAAGGTCTCGTTCAGTTTAAAGGTGTCGGTCAGGATCAGGGTCATCACGCTGTCGTACATCTGCCAGAACGTACAGATCGACAAAAACGCCAGGCCCACCAGAATCGTGCGACGGTTGTTCAGCTTCACGGCAATGCTCCTTCTTGACGGGGCCGTTTCGCCCCGGAATAGGAATATTGTAGCATCGTTTGGTCGTTTTGTCTATAATTACGCGGAGATTGTTTTTTATTTTGCGCGAATTTGACGATTTTGGTAGCAAAAGGGGTCTCCCGCGGGCTGCTAGGCGCCGGATCATCCTTTGAAATTCAGACATTTCCCATCATACTCACAGATAATTTCCTGTCCGGGGACGATTGTTACCATATAGCCATCTTTTCCAAAATTCAACGCAATGACTTTGCCATCAACCGTATGAAAAAGCTGTATGATTATGTCCGTGGACTTTGGTTTTTTATCAAAATACGTACTTGGCTTTGTATCTTTGGTGATTACCTTGCCTCGTAAAATGTATAGCGCGGATTGTTTTTGTTTGCACTGTCCAAATACGCCAACACCATGGCGGAAACTCTGCGGCTTGCCGTCCCCGCTTCCACCGTATCCTTTGGGTTCTTTTGCAATGCATGCAGCGCGGCGTTAGAAATTTTGCCTACATTGTTTACCCATTTATTGTTTATGCAGACAGAAAACCGGCAGTTGATTTTATCGGAATTCGAATCTATTTTGGCAGTAAAACTCTCCGGGTACAGGGCATAGCACTCCGACAAGGCAGCCTGCGACGCTGTCCACACATCTCTTGCCTCCGTTATCACAGCTTTCTTTTTTGCTTTGTCTATATATCCGGTAAGCGATGGTACAAGCAGAGCTGCTAAAACCGCCAGAATTACCAGCACAACAATAAGCTCAACCAATGTGAACCCGCGTTTGCGATTGTTTCTTTCCATGTAAGCCCCTAACAATTTTCCGTACTTCCGTTTAATGTCACTCTAATCCATTATAATGATAGCACATTTGCGAGAAACCGTCAACAAACGTCCCGTTCCTGCATCACAAATTTGTTTCGTTTGTCTGCCACACAAAAATACCTAAGCCGCTAAAAGGCTTAGGTATAAGGAATGCCGGTGATGGGGGTCGAACCCATACGGTGTCACCACCAACGGATTTTGAGTCGATACCCGCGAAAAGCACGCAAAAGTCGCTCTGACTTTTTCAAGCCCTTTTCTTTCTCAAATTGCACAGCAAAAATAGCGGACGTTCAAGCAAAAATCGAAGTTTCTAACTTTGCAGTGAGAAAGAATTTGGCAGACATACTTGACATAAAGTCCAAATGTGCGAGTGGACACGCCTCAAAAAGTGGCAGAATCGTGTGTGCGGCGACAAGAATAAAAGAGTAAAAAACACACTCTAACGGACAATAGTGGACATTATCTAACCATCAAATGCTTTGTGTAACCCCATTATTGTTGGATTGCCAAACTGCCAATTGTGCAAGTTTTTTCCGCCAAATTCAAAACACACCAAGGGGAAAGTGTACTCTTTTATTTTGAAAAGGTATTGACCATCGGCTCTCCCCCTAACAACCCCCTCTCAGCTGGCTGAAGTGAAAAATAGCCAGCTGAAAAAGATAAGATTGTATCCTTAGCACCTTACCTGTACCGGGCAAGGTGCTTTTTATTTACAGACTTGGAGGTAGCCTATGGGTAAATATCAGAAAAACATTGAAGCAGCCCGCAGCGTCACGATCATGCAGTATCTGGCCACCTGCCACCCCGGTGAGCTTGTGCGAAAAACAGACGATGAGTATTGCACGAAAACGCATAGTAGCCTTGTGATTACGCCGAGCAAAGACCTGTTTCATTGGTTTTCCCAGAACATTGGCGGCAGAAGCGCGCTGGATTACATGACGAATGTGGAACGCGTGGATTTTGTCAGTGCAGTCCGCTTTCTGAATAATCTGACACCTGTCCCTGTTTCTTCTCAGATGGCTAAAATGCCTACGCCCACAAAGCAACAGAAATCGCGTGAGTTTGAATTGCCAAAAGCGGACAAAAACTGCGAGGCCGTTGTCGCTTACCTGATGCACCGCGGTATCAGCCCAAAGGTACTGCGCTACTGCGTGGGCAGCGGCATCCTGTACCAGACCACGCGCGGCAGCTATCGCAACTGCGTTTTCGTGGGCAAGGATGAATATGGTGTGGCGCGCTGCGCGTTCCAGAGAGGCTGTCAGGCACTTTCCGTGGCGATGTTTCCGGCAGCCAGAAACAATACGGCTTTTTGATTTCTTCCGAAGACCCGGTGTGCGATACCGTGGAGATTTACGAAGCGCCTATTGATGCAATGTCGGGTGCGACCATCCGTCAATACAAGCACGATAAACCCTGGCGCAGTGTGCATTATCTGGCGCTGGGCGGGCTGAACTATCTGCCCATCGACTACTTTTTACAGCAACACCCGCAGGTGAAAAATGTTGTCCTCTGCTTTGACCGCGATGAGCCGGGGCGGAACTTCACGGAAACCGCCGCGAAAAAACTCACAGATAAAAAATACGCGGTCAAGGATATGCCCCTGCCGTGGGTAAGGACTATAACGAATATTTGGTAGCAGCCAAAAAGCTGATCTCCATGGAAAGATGAGGTTGAACATGAAACATTAGCCGTTGCAAATCAAAAAGGCGGTGTGGGCAAAACGACCACAGCCGTGAATCTTGGCACTTCGCTGGCCGCTATGGGCTACAAGGTGCTGTTGGTGGATGCCGACCCGCAGGGCGACTTGAGCAGTTACCTTGGCTACACCGGTGCTGCCAACAGCGCTACCCTCAGCGATCTGATGGAATCCGTTATTTCAGACGAACCGGCACCGGAAGTGGTAATGCACCATGAAGAACAGGTGGATTTTATTCCCTCGGACATTGGGCTGTCAGATATGGAAGTTCGGCTGGTCAATGTAATGGCGCATGAGCGCATTCTGACGCAGGCGTTGGAGCCGTTCAAGGACAAATACGATTACTGCCTGATCGACTGTATGCCCTCGCTGGGCATCCTTACGGTGGCTTCGCTTGTAGCTGCTGACCGGGTACTGATTCCCGTGCAGGCACAGCATTTTGCCTTGAAAGGCGTGGTGTCGCTGTTCAAATCCATCAATCAGATCACACGCCGCATCAAGCCGGAGCTTGAAATTGATGGCATTGTTCTGACCATGGTGGACCGGCGCACCAATCTAAGCAAAGATGTCTGTGCCGCTTTGCGGAGTTCCTACGGGCATGCGCTGAAAATTTATCGCACCGAGATTCCCGTGAGCACACGCACTGCGGAAAGTGCCTCCAGCGCCCACAGCGTGCTGCGCTACGATGCCAGCGGTCCTGCAAGCATCGCCTATAAAACCTTGGCAAAGGAGGTCGTTGAGAATGAGAGAGTACGGCAGCAACATCATACTCCCCTCGCTCGATAATCTCTTTTCCAGCGAGCAGGAACGGCAGGATGCCAAGTTAGAGAAAATCCAGATCCTGCCGCTGTCTGAGCTGCACCCCTTTGAGGGGCATCCGTTTCAGGTGCGTGACGATGAGGAAATGGACAAGATGGTGGACAGCGTCAAAGAATATGGCGTAATGACCCCCGCCATCGTTCGCCCGCGCAGGGACGGCGGATATGAAATTGTAGCCGGGCACCGCCGCTGCCACGCCAGCCGGCGCGCCGGAGTGGACACCATGCCCTGCATTGTGCGGGATATGACGATGACACTGCCATTATTTTGATGGTGGATTCCAACTGCCAGCGCGAGCATATTCTGCCAAGTGAAAAGGCAAAGGCATATGAAATGAAGTTGAACGCTATTAAGAGGCAGGGACAACGAAGCGACTTAACTTCTGGCCAACTTGGCCAGAAGTTAAATCATGGTGTCTCAGTTGAACAAGTTGCTGATGATGCAGGCACAAGCATAAAGCAAGTCCAGCGTTTTATCCGTCTGAACAAACTGACCCCTGACCTGATGCAGCTTGTGGATGACGGCAGACTCAAGACCACCCCTGCGGTGGAGTTGAGCTACCTGACACCGGAGGAGCAGGAAGAATTTCTCTCTTACATGGAAGAAGAAGGCTGCACGCCGTCTTTGTCACAGGCGCAAAAGCTCAAAGCCGCCAGCAAGGAGAGCGTCCTGACAAAAGATAAAATCCACAGGATCATGTCTGCCCGTTCACCCAGCGTAAAGCCGCGCGAGCCGCAGCTCACGATTGCCGTTTCCAAGGTCGAGCGCTATTTCCCCAAAGGTTTTACCAGCGACCAAATGCAGAATCTCATTGTAAAGCTGTTGGAAAACTACTACCGAAGCCACCAGCATGACAGCCGATGAGGTGTTCCTATGACGAGAGTTTTAGTTGTGGAACCCGGTTACTGCCCCTATCAGGCGGGCTTTGCCAGTTCGGCAGAAGCCATAGCGCAGGTCATTGAGGGAGATCACCAGATTCTGAAACCGTTTGGAACCCAAAAATCGGGCTGATATGCAGCTGTGAGCAAAGCCGACTGAAATACAACCGGCAAATCAACGATGATGGGCTGACCATCAGAGGGCGGTTTCTGATCTGCGGGCTGAGCGGAGATAAGATCGTGGGTTTATCCAAGGAACAGGCAGACCGATACAGCCGCCTGCTGTTTCTGCCGCAGGTGGAAGATATGCGGTCCGGTGATTTTCCGGCGGCAAAGATCCGCCCGCAGGACGAGCGCTTTGGAAGTAAGATTTCTTTTTGGGAAAGGTTGAGTCGATGATGGATATGAATTATAAAAGCACCGTAATGCATATCGGCGCTGCCCCAGCAGAGGAACAGATCTACTGTTACAGCACCTACGACGAAGCACAGGAAAACGCCTGTATTGGGCATCTGCGCGGGGATTTTGGCGCGGATGGTGAGGGCTTTTTTACGAGTTGGTTTCCGCACACCGGAAAAATCATGGCGGAGGATACGCACAAAATCTTCGGCACAGAGCTTGATCATGTGGTGTCGGCGCTGCGCGAAAATGGTTTGCTGAAAGACCGTGCCACCATGCTAAACATATCGCGCGATGCAGGAAGCCAGAATCCCCTTGAGCGATTGTGTCCAGCTTGCGCTGTGCATCGAAACGCAGCGCCGATTATTTTACCTGCGGTGCAATCCTATGCGCGGCGAGTACAATTTTTACCTGTATGCCTATCGCAAAGCGGCTCTGATGGAGGTACAGCGCAAAGCAAAGAATATGCCGGAGTTTTGCAATACGCGCCTGCGCAGCACCGGCGAGCCCATTGCCATCAAATACGGTGTACCCGGATATATTCCGCTGAAAAGCCTTACCGGCAGCAAGGAAGAGATAGACAAACGCATTGCAGAATTGAATCAATACCATGGTGCCGACAAGGCGCAGATTGCCGCGATGGAAGCAGGTTCGTTGTTTGGCTGGCATATCCCCGCTGCAAACCCGAATATGTACGATGAAAACGGCCTGCCCCGCAAAAGGAAAAAGGAGAATCACCGAGATGAGCAAACACGATAATGTCATCGGCTATATCGAATATCTTGACAGTGGCGGATGTGTTCGGGAGCGCATTCCGTATGTCGATGCAGAGGAATTCAAAACCAGAATTTATGCTTCGTTGCATTGCGGCGAACCCATCATTCCGGTTGTTTTTCCGGAGAATCTGCGCCAGCCCCTTGCATTTGAAAAGGGCACCGTTTTTCCGTGGGGGCTGCGAAGCGAAAAGCATGAGCTGCTGCCGTATGAAATCTACCAGACCAACGACCGGAAGATTGCGTTTTTACGGTATGACTACACCAAAGACCATATAAATGCTGCATCCTATAAGCTGGTGTATCGCGGGCAGATGGAATGCTGGCAGACGCTGGACAGCCTTTACTGCCTGCACAATCAGGAAAACCGCCCTAACGGAAGAAAGATGCGCTCTTTGTCGGTCAGTGATATTATTGTGATGCATGAGGCGGTGAGGCACACGCCTATTATGTGGAGCCGATTGGCTATAAACAGGTGGATGACCTGCTGCCGGGGCTGGAGCAAGCCAAGAAACGCAATGCAGAGCGCGAAGAACGATAAGGAGATGCGCCATGGCTAAATTTCAAGACATTCGTGCGCTTGCCAAGCAGCAGCTGCAAGCCGTTACGAAAAATGGCGAGTGCTGGAAAGCATTTTTGCACACAGCGGCCATCGCCTATAACTACAACTTTCCCAACCAGCTGCTGATTTACTGCCAGAATCCCACAGCAACAGCCGTGGCGGATATGGAATACTGGAACAAAGAAGCGGGTCGTCAGGTCAAGCGCGGCGCGCACGGCATCCCGATATTGGATGTCAAAAAAGAAATGATGGCGCTGCGGTATCTGTTCGACATTTCTGATACGATCCCGCAGGCGAGAACCGACAAAGGTCTGCCGTGGGCAGTCACCGACCAAAACTGGAAACCCGTGTGGGATAAAATCATCCGCGACAATCAGGCAGACAGTATCCAGAACGCCTTGCTGATGCTTTCCACCTCCTATGTTGCCCAACGCCGCGGGGTGTTTCTGCAGGCGCTGGCACAGTCAGTAGACGGCAGCAGTTTGCAATGGGCAAAGCCGGAGGAACAACAGCAGCTATTTTTACAGCTTATTACCCAAAGCTGCCTGTATATGGCGGCGCTGCGGTGCGGTGTGGATACGCAGCGCCTGGACCTGTCTGCCTTTGATTCTGTCGGGCAGTTTGATACCCAAGCCCTGGCGTTTTGTCTGGGCAGTGCCTGTCAGCGCGCCTCCAAACCCCTTATGCACCAAATCGGCAGCATCGCGCGGGAAATCGACAGTGTTGCAAGGAAAGAAAAAGTCCGCTATTATGGTGGCGAACAAGCGATAACCAACCAAAACAAGGAGGCCGACCATGGAGTACAAAATGGCGAACGAGTTCGTGATCCCGAACCTGATGCTGGAAGAAACGCCGAAGCCGGAGATCGGCAAGTACGGCAGTATGCGCAAGAAATTTCTGGCGGAGAAAGCACCGATCCTGTACGAGATGATGCAGATGGAGGGAACGCTGTACCCGCATCTGGCAGAGATCAACAGCACAGTGAACCGGCAGATCGAGCAGACCGTGCAACTGCTGATGCAGCAGACCGCAGCGCCCGACCGGAAAACGGACCCGCTGGGCTGGACGCAGTGGATGAACGCACTGAAAGCCCAAGCCGAGGAACTGGCGATGAAGCAAATCTACAGCTGTAACAGAACCCCCTTTAGAGGAGAGCGTGCAAACGCTCTCCTCTTTTTCTATCCCCACTCCCGACCTGCCGCCGCTGGATGACAGCCTGATTCTGGGCTTGCTGGCGCAGCAGACCATACCCGCGCCGATAATCCAGACATTCTTGCGTATTTTGAAAAACACGCTGACCTTGCTTCGCGCAGTGAATTTTGCAGAACCAACTACAAACAGATCTACACCCAGTTGTATGTGGGCGAACGCATGGCGGGATTTATCCGACATGACCAGTATCTGGAACTTTGGGAGGGTAACTACCTGACCAAAACCGCACAGAGCAACCTGACATGGGATGCGGTTTCGGATAAAATTGCTGCCCTAATCGAACAGGGACAGCTGCCGGTGCCCATTCGCACCTCTGCTCCGGAGCCGGAATTGGAGCAGCTGACCCTGACCCCAAAGCAGAGCGAAGCAGTTGGGCTTTCGGACCCGCAAAAGCAGCAGAAGTCATTGAGGAAACTGCAAAACGCAAGAACTGGAAAAGCCCGACCATCGATGCATCCGGCAAGTATGTCACCGAACAGGATATTACGGATGTGCTGTGCAGCGGCAGCGGCTTTGCAGGCGGTCACTTCCGCCTGCAGGAATACTTTTCCGCCTCCCAGCTGCCCACGGAAAAAGAGCAGGCTGCCCACCTGAAAAAGGAATACGGCATTGGCGGTTGCACTTGGAAATTCGCAGACGGGCAAAGCGGCTGGGTGAGTCATGACGGCAAGGGCTTATCCGTGCAGCGCGGTTTCTACAACGACACCAACAGTTATCGCCGCCTGCTGCGCTGGCCGGAGGTTGCCAAGCGAATACGGCTTTTGGTCCACAACGACCAATATTTGACCGCAGAGAAAAAGACAGAATACAACGCATGGCTTGCCGAGCAGCAGCTGCACCGCCAAGCGATGGAAGCTGCCCTGACCCACGCCAAAACGGCCATCTCCGATTTCTGTGAGCGTGAAGGTCTGGGCAAACCGGATTTTTCCGACCTTACGCACATCGACTTTGCGTACTCCACCACCGAGGACAGCAAGCACGATGTCCAGATCTATGCCAATCTGATGCGCAGCGAGATCTGCTATGAGGTTGACAACCGGATCGTACATATCGACCACTTTGAAGATAACGATACGCTGGCCGAGCAAGGCATAGCCGGGGCAAGTTTTGAGGATTTCATCAGCGAAGCCGAGGAAGCTTTTGAAGAGCAGCAGGCTCCACAAAAGGCACCCGAAAAGAAGCCGCTGGCTGCCGGGGATACCGTCTATCTGGAAAACGACCACCCCTTTACGGTGGAGGAAATCGGCATCTTTGATGTGCATCTGCGCGACGAGGATTTCCCGCTGATTGGGCGCGCCATCAACGCGCGGAGTTTGCAAGGCTGCTGGCGGCAAATCCAAAAACCAAGCTCTGGCGGCTCCCGAATTGCCCAATGCACCAGACACCGGTGAAGCGGCAGAGGTTGTTGAGGGTGAAGTCTTAGAACCCACAGAAGAACCCCCGTCCGGTTTTGGTGAGCAGGTCTTGCAGGCTGCGGAGCTCATTGCCTCAAAGAAGCCTATGAGCCGAACAACTATATCCCGCCGCAGGAACCTGCACCCCCGCGCACGCCGCGCGAAAAGTTTGCCGCTAACATCACCGCAATTCGCACTTTGAAATCCATCGAAAAGCGTATGGCGGATGGCGGTCCCCACGCAAACGGCGAGGAGCAGGAAATCTTAGCCCAATACTCCGGCTGGGGCGGCTTGTCCGATGCCTTTGAACCCAACAAAGACAGCTGGCACAGCGAATACACCGAGCTGAAAAGCCTGCTGACAGAGGAAGAATACGCCGCTGCCCGCAGCAGCACCCTGACCGCCTTTTACACCCCGCCCGCAGTCATTGACGCAATGTACACCGCCCTGCGCAAAATGGGCGTGGGTGCCGGTACGATTCTGGAACCGAGTATGGGTGTGGGCGCGTTTTTCGGGCAAAGCCACAGCTATTTGTATGAGCCGACCACCCGCCTGTTTGGCGTGGAGTTGGACAGCCTGACTGGCAGAATCGCCCGCCAGCTGTACCAGAAAGCAACATCCAAATCACCGGCTTTGAGAAAGCGACCTGCCCGACAGCTTTTTCGATGTGGTTATCGGCAATGTGCCGTTTGGGGATTACAGCGTGGTTGACCCGCAGTATAACCGGCTGCACTTCAAGATCCACGATTATTTTATAGCCAAATCCATCGACAAACTGCGCACGGGCGGCATCATCGCCTTTATCATCACCAGCGGTACGCTGGACAAAAAGAGCGAGGATGTGCGCAAGTACATCAATGCCCGATGCGACTTTATCGGTGCCGTGCGCCTGCCGGATTCTACCTTTAAGTCAGCCGGAACCAAGGCTATGGCGGACATTATCTTCCTGCAAAAGCGTGACCGCATTCTGGAGCAGGACGCAAGCTGGCTGCACACCACCCAGAGAGAGGATGGACTTTCCCTAAATAGCTATTTTGCTGAACACCCCGAAATGGTCTGCGGCACACTGAAAACCGTCAGCGGTCCGTATGGTCCTACCCTGACCTGCGAAGCGTTTGCCGATAAGCCCCTTCCGATGTGCTGAAAGAGGCGATGTCCCACCTGCACGCTGAATTTCACTTTCAGGACATTGATGAGCAGGAATCCGGCACTGTCGAAGCCAGCATCCCCGCCGAACCCGATGTACGCAACTTCAGCTTTTGTATCCGTAACAGCAAATTCTATTACCGCGAGAACGCCATTATGCGCGAGGTTTCCCTTGGTGCCACCTCCGCAGCGCGTATGCGGCTGCTGATCGAACTGCGGGACACCACACGGGAGCTGATCCAAGCCCAGCTGGAAGATATGCCGGATGAAGTCATCACGGAGCTGCAAGGAAAACTCAACCGCCAGTATGACCACTACCACAATAAGTTTGGGCTCATCAACAGCCGTGGCGCATCGCTGGATATGCGGGATGACAGCGGATATTTTCTGCTGTGCTCCTTGGAAAATCTCGACAGCGAGGGCAACTTCATCGGCAAGTCGGATATGTTTTCAAAGCGCACCATCCGCGCCCGCCCGCCCTGCCGAGCGCGTGGAAACCGCCAGCGAGGCGCTGGCGCTGAGTGTCGGTGAGCGCGCGGGCATCGACTTTGGGTATATGCAGCAGCTGACCGGCAAGGACAAAGATACATTGGTGAACGACCTGCAGGGCGTTATCTTTGCCGACCCCTTGGAAAAAAATTCTGATGGTGAACCGCGCTACTATACCGCTGATGAATATCTTTCCGGCGATGTCCGCCACAAATTGCAAGTAGCAAAGCTGGCTGCACAGAACAACCCCGCTTTTGCTGTGAATGTGCAGGCACTGGAAACCGTGCAGCCGAAGGACTTGGAGGCCAGCGAAATCGCCGTGCGTCTGGGTGCCACTTGGCTGGCACCTGAACTCATCAAGCAGTTTGCCGATGAATTGGTGGACGCGCCTTACTATGTGCGGGACCGCGTGAAGGTGTTGTACATCCCACTGACCGGCGTCTGGAATGTGACCAACAAGAGCTTTACGGGCGGCAACATTAAAGCCACCGTGACCTACGGCACACAGCGCGCCAACTTCTACCACATCTTAGAAGAAAGCCTGAACCTGCGGGATGTGCGCGTTTTTGACACCAAGGAGGATATGCAAGGCAACAAAATCCGCGTTCTGAACGCCGCTGCCACGCAGGAAGCCCAGATGAAACAGCAGCAGATCGAGGACGCTTTCAAGGACTGGATCTGGAAAGACCCGACCCGCCGCCAGATGCTGGTAAAGGAATACAACGAACGGTTCAACTCCCTGCGCCCCCGCGAATACGATGGCAGCCATATCCTGTTTCACGGTATGTCACCTGAAATCACGCTGCGCCCCCACCAGAAAAACGCCATTGCGCACATTCTGTATGGCGGCAATACGCTGCTGGCGCACGTGGTGGGCGCCGGAAAAACCTACGAAATGGTCGCTGCGGCGATGGAAAAGAAACGTCTTGGGCTTTGCTCCAAGACCCTGATCTGTGTACCCAACCACCTGACCGAGCAGCTTGCCGGAGAGGCTTTGCAGCTGTACCCCAACGCAAATATTCTTGTAGCCCGCAGGACAGATTTTGAAAAAGCCAACCGCAAACGGTTCTGCGCCAAAATCGCAACCGGCAATTATGACATCATCGTGATCGGGCACAGCCAGTTTGAGCGCATCCCGCTGTCACAGGAACGGCAGGTCGAATACCTGCAAAGCCAGATCCACGATGTGATCAGCCAAGTGGCACAGCTGAAAGAAGAACGCGCCGAGAATTTCACCGTCAAGCAGATGGAGCGTATGCGCAAGCAGCTGGAGAAAAAGCTGGATAAGCTCAACGACCAGTCCCGCAAGGACGATGTGGTGACCTTTGAACAGCTTGGCGTGGACAGCCTGATGGTGGACGAAGCCCACGCTTTCAAGAATCTTGCGGTGCTTTCCAAAATGCGCAACGTGGCTGGCATATCCCAAACCGAGAGCCAGCGCGCCAGCGACCTGTATATGAAATGCCGCTACCTTGACGAAATCACCGGCAGCCGCGGCGTGGTGTTTGCCACGGGTACGCCCATCAGCAACTCTATGGCGGAGCTGTTCACCATGCAGCGGTATTTGCAGCGGGAAACCTTGGAGCAGCACGGGCTTTCCTCCTTTGATGCGTGGGCATCCACATTTGGAGAAACCGTGACAGCGTGGAGCTTGCGCCGGAAGGCACCGGCTACCGCACAAAAACAAGATTTTCCAAATTCTATAATCTGCCGGAATTGATGAGTATGTTCAAGCAGGTGGCGGATGTGCAGACGGCGGATATGCTCAACCTGCCGGTGCCTAAACTGGTGGGCGGCAAACCCATCAATGTGGCGCTGCCGCCAAGCCCCCAGCAAAAGCAGATGGTGGCTGACCTTGCCGACCGCGCCGAAGAAATTCGCGCCGGAAATGTAGACCCCACCGAGGACAATATGCTCAAGGTGACCAACGACGGCAGAAAGCTGGCGCTGGATCAGCGGCTGATCGACCCCAATCTGCCCGAAAACCCCAACGATAAAGTTCACGCCTGCGCCGAGAATGTGTACCGCATCTGGAGTGAAACGAAAGACAAGAAATTGACCCAGCTGGTGTTTTGCGACTTGTCCACCCCGAAACCGGACGGATTTAATGTGTACGATGATTTGCGCAATCTGCTGATTTCTATGGGCATCCCCGAAAACGAGGTGCAGTTCATCCACAGCGCCAACACCGAGGTGAAAAAGGCCGAGCTGTTTGCCAAGGTGCGCAGCGGTGATGTGCGCGTGCTGATGGGCAGCACCGGTAAGATGGGCGCAGGCACCAATGTGCAGCGGCTGCTGGTGGCCACGCATCATCTGGACTGCGGGTGGAAACCCTCTGACATTGAGCAGCGCAACGGGCGTATGATTCGCCAAGGCAACACCAATGCCGAAGTATATGAGTATCGTTACGTCACAGAAGCTTCCTTCGACAGCTATATGTGGCAGCTTTTGGAAACCAAACAGAAGTTCATCGGGCAAATTATGACGAGCAAAAGCCCTGCCCGCAGTGCGGATGATTTGGACGATGCAGCGCTGTCTTATGCCGAGGTCAAGGCGCTGGCAGCGGGCAATCCGATGATCAAAGAGAAAATGGATCTGGATATTCAGGTGTCGCGGCTCAAAACCCTGAAAACCGCCTACAACAACGAGCATTACCGGCTGGAAGATGCGATTACACAAGGATTCCCCGCAGAAATGCGTAAGACCGCCCAGCAGTTGGAAAACGCCAAAGCGGACACAGCGCTGCTACAGCAAAATACCAAGCGCGATGCGGACGACAAGGATGTTTTCGCCATCTCATTGATGGACACGGTTTACACCAAGCGTGAGGACGCAGGCAAAGCCTGCTGGGGTTGCTGGGTATGGCGATGAACCGCACCGAGCCGGTTTCCATCGGGCGGTACAAGGGCTTTGATTTGCAGATCGCCTATTTTGCGATGGACAAAATGTATCTGGCGTATCTTGTGGGCAGCGGTATCAATCCGGTGCAGCTGGGCGCGGATGCGGTCGGCAACACCATGCGTCTGGACAACTGCCTGCATAACCTTCCGCAGAGCGTGACCGACCTTGAATCCAAATTGGTGCAGCTGCAAAAACAGCTGGAAAACGCCAAGGAACAGCTTGCGCAGCCCTTTGCCCAGGCGGACGAGCTGGCTGAAAAGAGCAAGCGCCTTGCCGAGCTGGAGGCGCTTTTGAACCTGAACGAAAAGGATATTGTGCTGGACACCGTGCCGGACGAAGAGCAACAGTGTCGTTCGGACAATCGACAGCGTGGACAAGAAAGGTAGAAGGTTTTAAGATGAAGGAAAGAAGAAGCAACCGGGTCAGAGATGGCCCCCGCAAGGAGTTATCAAGATGAAAAAATGGATCGTAATGCTTGCGATGCTGTCCTTATTGACAGCCTGCGCACAGACACCGGAACCGGAATCCGCTGAATTGACGGAGCTGTCGGCAGCGACATCGGAAAGTGCAGACGCCGAAGAAATACCTGCACCGATTTCAACTGCCGAGCCGACAACGACACCTACAGCTACGCCGGAGCCGACCGCACACCCGCGCCGACACCCACTGCCACCCCCGCGCCGACTCCTGCCCCTACGCCGGAACCCACGGCAGTGCCGACGGCAGAACCTGCCCCGGCGCAGGTCAGTATGAGCTATGGTGCTGTGCCCTTTGATTTGGCGGCAGGCACCGAACAGTGGTGGAGCATCGACAGCTCAGATTCCGCTTATTGGGCGGTGCAGGAAAACATCAACGCTATGCGCGCTGCCGGTGGGCTGGCACCCTTAACGATGGACAGTGGTTTAAGCGCCGCAGCCGATGCCCGATGCGAGAGTTTTGTGGCAGGCGCACCCTTTGACCACAGCGGTATGACGACCCGCAGCGAGATCTGCGCCGCCGGTCCGCTGGGTTCTGCAAGTGCCGTTTGCACCGGCTGGCAAGGCAGCCCTGCCCACTACGCCAACATTATGGAACCGAGCTTCACCAGCATGGGTGTGGGCTGCTGGTTTTGCCAAACGGCAGAGGGGCAATACACCTACTGGGTCGTGACCTTTAACTGATGCACGAGGGCGGGATTCACTACAAGAATAACGCATATTGACCAAGGAAGTTCATTTCTTTTAGATCTGAAACAGCACCTGAGCGCTCACATTTGTGGGCGCTTTCTTATTGGAGGAATTCTATGGACATCGAAACTTTACTTAGAAAAGCCGAGCAAGACGGCTGCATGGTCGTGCTGAACGACATTGCCCCCAATCGAGAACGCAGCGAGTTGGTATTTCGTGTGCCGGAAAGCGTATACGACGTCCCTGTTGCTGCGCTCGACATAGACGAAAGCACAAAAAACGCGCTGCAAAAGCAAAAAATTACGGTTTTAGAGAACCTGCTGCACCGCCTTGCGATGGGGAAAAATGCGGCGAAACAGTTGCATATCGCGCAGGATGCTGCCGAGCAGGTCGTGAATGCGGTGATTGAAACCGCCTACCGCAGTCTTTCCGAGCCAGAAAAGCGGAATTTCTGGGAAAGAATTCTGTACAATACGGACGGTGATGCAATGTGAAAAATGATCCCCTTGTCGCTAAGCTGTACAACAAAATGCAGCAGGAGCAAAACGAATACCGTGCGTGGCTGCTTGCACAGCCGCCAGAAGAAATTCTACACCACGCCTACGAGTACAGCGTCCGTGAGGACATTATTCTTGCAACGGAA
>ENA-OQCN01000683-OQCN01000683.1-human-gut-metagenome-genome-assembly--contig:-NODE-683-length-17931-cov-2.233712_pt1 | contig 17931 bp, 25 predicted proteins | sample MGYA00242497_ERZ504576 | MGnify/ENA primary metagenome ERZ504576 (study PRJEB26092, sample SAMD00036296) | human gut metagenome | host: Homo sapiens | study: EMG produced TPA metagenomics assembly of... | reverse complement strand
TGACGCAGAACAGAAAGTGACAGATTTAAATGCCATGAAGAAAATGCAGGAATATTCTTCGGATGACTGTCAGGCAAAATTAGAAGAGTGGATCGCAGCAGCGAAAAAAAGAGCGCGATTATGCCAATGATAATATGCAAAAGCTCTATAACAGCTACATTGGAAACTGCGATACCTATCTGCAGAAGGTCAATCTTGCATTAACAGATGTCGGAAGTAAAGGACAGAGCCTTGCGTTGACGAAAAACCGTATGTCAAATGAGCAGGAAACGATGGAAGAGTTAAAGTCCAAGAATGAAGACCGAGAACTTTCAGATATCATTCTGGAGTATACAGCGGCATACACTGCTTATCAGTCATCACTACAGGCAGCTTCCAAGGTAAATCAGGTGACACTGCTCAGCTATCTGTAAATTATATTAACAGCAGAAATAACGGCAATATTCTTAGAATACATGTCGTGACCATACAGATTGCATCAGGAGGAAAAGGGAATGAAAGCAAATACAAGGCTTTTTGGGGAGATAGATATTGACGAGGAGAAGATCATTACTTTAGAGAATGGAATGATCGGATTCCCGGATTTAAGAAAGTTTACCCTGATTTTTGATAAGGAAAAAGAGAGAACACCGTCCTCGATCATGTGGTTTCAGTCCATGGACGAACCGGAAATTGCATTTCCGGTCATGCATCCAAATGAACTGAAACCGGATTATGCACCGTCAGTCAGCGATGAGATGTTGATCCCGCTTGGAGACCTTACAGAAGATAATACTTACATACTTGTAACGCTGACAGCAGCGGCGGATAAGAAAGATACGACTGTCAATTTAAAGGCACCTTTGGTAATCAATACAGATACCAGAAAAGGCTGTCAGGTGATTGTGGAAGATGATTATCCAATCAAGTTTAATGTATATGAAGCCGTAAAAGGCAGAAAGAAAGCAGAGGAATAAAAATGCTGGCATTGACACGAAAAAAGGTGAGTCTCTGGTGGTAAATAACAATATCGAGATCACAGTACTTGAAATCCGCGGAGATACAGGTAAAATCGGTATATCTGCGCCGAAAGAAGTGCCGATATACCGCAAGGAAGTATATCTTCAGATTCAGAATGAAAATAAGGCAGCTCTTAATATCGATGCGATCGCATCTTTAAAGGATCTGCTCTAAGAAAATACCGGAGCACATAATTCACAATAATAGAATGACCGCTGAGCGTACATTGTTACTGTTCACTCGTACCTCGTTCCGTGCATTCTGTTATACAGGCAGAAAAATGCGGCTCCGGTATTAATTTTATACGCAAAGAAACCGATATAAATCACAGATTAAGTAGATTAGCATACAGGCCACAAGATAGCCGGCATGCACAGATAGACACAGGGAAGTGTGAATCACAGCAGAAAGAAGCTGAGAATACCATGGAAACGGAGGTCAGGATCATGGGAGTTCAACGGATACAGGAAACATCGACAGCATCTTACGGCAAATCCGTAGAGGCAGCTGCAGCAGGAAATAGCAGTGCTGCAGGCAGCGGAAGTGCTACAGGCGGCACAACGCAAACAGTGGAGAACATCACGACTCCATGGAAGGCAGAAAACAAAAATAGTACGGATACCAAAAACAGTCTGAGTGCCAGAAACGACAAGGATGAGGAGCAGGAAACACTCGTAGGAGCAGGAAATAACACCCAGATCCGGAAAGCTGTAGAAGAGATCAATAAGAGAGCACACAATTCGGAAGCAGTCTTTGGCATCCACGATGCCACGAACCGCGTTATGATCAAGATTGTGGACAAAGACACAAAAGAAGTCTTAAAGGAATATCCGCCGGAGAAAACGCTTGACATGATCGCAAAGGTCTGGGAAGTCGCAGGACTTTTGGTGGACGAGAAGATGTAAACAAAGACAGTACAGTCTGTCTGCAGAGTATATAATAACAGATGAAAAGTTTCATCAGATAGGAGTGATAATATGCCAATCAGAATTACCGGTTTGACATCAGGTCTTGATACAGAAGCTATCATTTCAGCTCTGGTATCTTCATACAACTATAAGACGAATAAATACAAAAAGGCACAGACAAAATTATCCTGGAAGCAGGATGCGTGGAAAACACTGAATACGAAGATTTACAGTCTTTACAGCAGCGTCGGCAGCATGAAATTATCTACCGCATATAATTTAAAATCAACAACTGTTTCCGATTCTACCAAAGCAACGGTAAAGGCAGGAAATAATGCACCGACCGGAACACAGCAGTTAAATATTCTTAAAGTTGCGCAGGCGGGTTATCTGACCGGAGCACAGCTTTCAAGCAAGACGACGACATCCACAACACTTGCTGAACTAGGTTATACAGGTGGAGATGCAAAGATCAATCTGACAAAGGGTGATGGTACAACAAAAGAGATCACATTAACACAGGGATCAACCGTTGGTGATGTGATTGCATCATTAAAAGATGCCGGTGTCAGTGCAAACTATGATGCAACAAATCATCGTATCTTCATTAGCTCAAAGGATACCGGAAAAGATAACGATTTTACCCTGACCGGTGCAAATACAGAAGGTGCGAGAGCACTGTATCAGATGGGACTGGCTGTTGGTTCGGATGCAACAAATGCAACATATAAGTCTTATACGCAGTACTATGATGCAGATGGTACACAACTAGAACAGAATGTTGTGAAGGCCATCGAGAAATATCAGAAGGCGCAGGCATCATATAAGACAGCATCAGGACAGAATGCGAATCTTTCATCTGCATATGGATATGCAGCGGCATATACAGAGATGATGGATGCGTTAAAAAACAGTGGTTTATCTGCTGATGATCAGAAGAAACTTAAAACTTTACTTGGCATGAGTGCAACCCAGAGAGTGAATTCTGTGATGGATGCGGCTGGGAATGTATATACAGAAGCAGGTAAAGATGCAGATGGTAATACGATTTACGCGTATGATAATAATGGAACCAAACAGTATATACAGAAAGTTGTAACTTATCAGGGAAGCGATAATCTTACCTATACAGCGAATGATGACGGAACTTATACAGATAAAGATGGTCATGTCTGGACAGCAACCGGTGATAAGGATGATGATGGAAATGCAAAATATTCTTATATCTCAGATGATGGCACGACACAGACGATCAGTATCAAAGAAAATGTGGGCATATTATAATGCTACAGGTACATCGCATAAGATTGGGGATAAGTATACAGATAAAAAACGGAGTTGTGTATACACCGAATGATAACGGAACATATGCAGGAACAGATGGAAAAAATTATATATTAGACGGAACCACTTTTAAGGAAGTAGATAGTGATAAAAATGTAGTCAGTGGTGGAAAAACAGTTGCTGTGTCAGATTGTACAACAGAAGATATTACAGAGATGAAATATACACAGGGAACTGCAGCAACAGGTATCGAACGTTCCGCAGATGTACTCAGTAAGATTAGAGAGGATAAGAAGGATACACTTACCGATGAGGTTGTTTCTAAATTGACATCTAATATTGAGAAAGTCAATGTGTATGAAAGTGCAGAGGATTCACTGGCTGCTGATGATGAATATTCCAGAAAGAATATCATTGATTCCATTCAGCAGGCATATCAAACAGGTAAAGCAAGTGATGTTACAAAGGTGACAAACAAATATGCGGAGGTCATTACAAAGAATCAGACGACCATGACCACAGCACAGAAAACGATGGATGATAATTCGGTACTTGCAGATCTGGCTGCAATGGATTCAACTTCATCAGACTATACAACAGCATTAACTGCATTTGTAAAGAAAGTACAGAATTCAAAAGAAATTATGGATCAGAGCTCTCAATATACCAATTCAGGTGCTAAGAAGATTGATGGCTGTGATTCTGAAATTAAATTAAACGGTATTACATACACCAGTTCACTGAATACCTACTCTATCAACGGACTTTCCATTACTGCAATGCAGGCAACCGGAGATGGGGATACCAATGCGATTACCGTCACAACTGCGACCGATACACAGGCAATTTACGATAAGATCAAGAGTTTCCTGACACAGTACAATTCTCTGATCAACGAAATGACATCACTTTACAATGCGGATACAGCAAAGGGATATGAGCCTTTGACAGATGATGAAAAGAGTGCAATGTCTGATTCAGAAGTTGAGAAGTGGGAAGAGAAAATTAAATCTTCATTGCTCCGTCGTGATGACAGTCTGGAAAGTGTCATGAATCTGATGACGAATGCCATGAGTCAGCCGGTTACGATTGATGGCAAGAAATATTATCTGTCAAGTTTTGGAATCAAGACACTGGGTTTCTTGAATGCACCGGAGAATCAGCAGAATGCATATCATATTGACGGTGATGAGGACGATACAGCAACTTCCGGAAACGAAGATAAGCTGATGGCAATGATCAACTCTGATCCGGATACGGTCGTTTCCTTTATGCAGCAGCTTACAACCAATTTATACGATGCAATTGGAACGAAGATGAAATCTTCAACTTTAAGCAGTATTTATAAAGTATACAATGATAAAGAGATGGCATCCGAATACAGTGATTACACCACTACGATCAAGAAGTGGGAACAGAAGCTGCAGGATCAGGAAGATGCATATTACAAGAAGTTCTCTGCAATGGAGACAGCATTGTCTAAATTACAGAGCCAGACATCTTCATTATCCAACCTGTTCGGAAGCTGATAAAATTGCTGAAAATGGTGGTAAAATAAAAAAGAGAGTGATAAAATTTAAATATCTGCCCCACATAGATGTGGGACAGATATTTGTGACATAAAGAAAATTATATCTAAAATTATATAATACATGGAGGAAATGATTTATGCTGGCTAACAAAGGATACGCAGCGTATGCAAACAACAAAGTTATGACTGCATCACCGGCGGAACTGACGCTGATGCTTTATGAAGGAGCGATAAAGTTTGCAAATATTGCGATTGAAGCGATTGAGGCGAAAGATATTCAGAAAGCTCATGATAATATTATGAAAGTAGAGCACATTATAGAAGAGTTCCAGAGTACATTAAATCATAAATATCCGGTAGCAAAAGACTTTGATGAGGTGTACAATTATCTGATGATGCGCTTACAGGAAGCAAAACATGAAAAAAGATAAGGAAATCATGGAAGAAGTATTGAAACATCTTCGTACCATGCGTGATACCTGGAAACAGGTTATGAAGCTGGCACATACACAGCAGTAAGGATATGGAAAATATGGAGAAAAACCAATATATTCCGGTTATGATACAGAGCCTGAAAAAAAAGAGTGAGATATTAGATGCCATTATGGAATTAAATATCAGGCAGAGTGAGGAATTGGAAAATCCGGCATTAGATCCGGATGATTTTGATAAGACAGTAGAGGAAAAGTCAAAGCAGATCGAACAGCTGGATCTATTAGATGATGGTTTTCAGGAACTGTTTGACCGGGTAAAAGATGACTTGAAGAATCATCAGGATCTTTATCGTGATGAAATAGCGCAGATGCAGGATTATATCCGTAAATTAACCAGTAAAAGTGCAACCATACAGGTACAGGAAGCACGCAATAAAGATTTAATGACAAAAAAAATTTGCATCTGTACATAAACAGGTCAGAGAAGTCCGCAAGAGCCAGCGTGTTGTAAATCAGTATTATAAAAATATGATGAAGACAAACTATGGCGAGCCGGTGTTTACGGATAAGAAAAAATAGGAACAAATAGAGATAGAAAAAAGAAAAAATTTCTTTTTTACTATAAAGTATCGGGATGAACATCCGATATAAGTACCAAGTGAACAGAAAAAAGTTACTTAAGGGCAGAACAGACCAGAGCGTACGGCTGGAATGGGAAGCACGGTAAAATGACATGCGGCATGGAAGCCGCAGTAAATTCAAGGAGGAAATGAATTATGGTAGTACAGCACAATATGACCGCAGCAAATGCGAACAGAATGTTAGGAATCACAACTAGCGCACAGGCAAAATCTTCAGAGAAGTTATCTTCCGGTTACAAAATCAACCGTGCAGCAGATGATGCAGCAGGATTAACAATTTCTGAGAAGATGAGAAGCCAGATCCGTGGATTAAATAAAGCTTCTGACAATGCTCAGGATGGTGTTTCCTTAATTCAGGTTGCTGAGGGTGCATTATCTGAGACTCACTCTATCTTACAGCGTATGAATGAGCTGGCAACACAGGCTGCAAACGATACCAATACCACAGCTGATCGTACAGCTATCCAGAAAGAGGTTGATCAGTTAGCATCTGAGATCAGCAGAATCCGTTCCACAACACAGTTCAATACAATGAACCTGTTAGACGGAAAGTACACAACAAAGAATCTTCAGGTTGGTTCTTTATGTGGACAGAAGATTACCGTCAGCATCGATGATATGAGTGCAACAGCACTTAGTGTTGATGCATTAAAGATGACAAGCTTTACCAATGCTGGACAGGCGATGTCAAATATTCAGAATGCAATCAGTATGGTATCTGAACAGCGTTCTTACTTAGGTGCATTACAGAATCGTCTGGAGCATACAATCGCTAACTTGGATAACATTTCTGAGAATACACAGTCTGCAGAGTCTCGTATCCGTGATACAGATATGGCTGAAGAGATGGTTACATACAGCAAGAATAACATCCTTGCTCAGGCAGGACAGTCTATGCTTGCTCAGGCTAACCAGTCTACTCAGGGTGTATTATCACTGTTACAGTAATTCAGATTTTTATATTAAAAAAGTCGGCAGTTTATCTGTCGACTTTTTATTTGCCGGGAATCAGGAGAATTTCAGCTTTAGATACAAAATAAAAATTAATTTTTCAGTATATTTAAAATAGTATGAACTCGATGGGAGAAAGTATGCATATCTTTTATTTTCCCAAAGCCATTTGCTGCGATTTGTCTGCGTTCTGTGTCATGCTGTAAATAATAACGTATTTTTGAAAGAAAATCTTCGCTGTTTTCATAAAAGACAAAGTCTTCGTCAGATATAAAAAAATCCAGAAAATCATTTTGATAATTGGTTAGTAAAAATCCACCACTTCCCATAATATCCATACCGCGTAAAGGAATGCCGGACTGGATACTTTTTAATGTGATGTTTAAATTGATGCAGGTATTCTTAAATACGAGAGGCATAACAGAATACCAGTCGATCGGACCAACATATTCTGCAGCGGGCATGTCAGCAGGAGGATTATGTGTATATAATTTTAACTGGAATTGCTCAGAAGCTGCTTTGAGTAAATCATGTCTTTCATTGCAGGTGATTTTTCTGCATAGGAAATAATTTGCATATACATATGCAGGACTTTCAGTGCCATCAGGCAGTGGTTGATAAGGAATGCATTTCTGCAGATCAGCTAAGACAGGGGCAGTGAGAAGATCTTCCAGAAAAAAAGTGCCATATACGTTCTGCTGTGCATTCATGATAGAATCCAGATATCCACGGGTATAATCACTGATCGAGGTGAGCCTGTCATAAAAATTATGATCTTCATTATAAAGAGAACCAACGAAGGAAACTTCGGAGGACAGGCGCAAAGCCAGTTCTGGAGAACAGGTCATGGAGGAAAGCCGTTTAACATTTGCAGCTAACGGAAGATAATATACCGTTGGTATGCCAGCATTTTTAAAGGTAAGATATGTTGTTTTATCAAATAGAAAGACATAATTGCAGGAATTGATAAGACTGCAGGAATACAGGGCTGTTAAAGGGCAGTCATAGATGTAGGATACATAAGGAATGCCGTATTTTTGACAGCAGTTGGATAAAACGGGAAAATAGTTAAAGGAGAATACAAAGTCATAATTATTATGTTCTGCAAAGTCATAGAATGCAGTCTCAAATGCTTTGTCGAAACGTTCATTATAAGCAGGATGGAAGAACAGATCGCAGCTTACATGGCTGGCTTCAAAAGCATCTATCATATCCTGTTTTGCAAAAGCTGGGGTGTCTAAAAATATTATTTTCATTGTTATCCTTTCGTAATACCATAAGCCATAGAGATGATCTGTAAAAGGCGTTCTGGATAATTGTGATACTGTGTTACAGTCTGCAGACCGTTTTGGGCAATCTCAATCCTTTCTTTTTCGTGAGAAAGATAATATTCGGTTTTTTTGAGTAGTTCATCCTCACTGGAATAACATACAAGATCATATCCAGGAGTAAAATAGTCACTTAGTTCAGGCTGGTAATTGGTCAGGAGAAATCCACCACAGCCTAATATATCAAAAATTCGTAAGGGGAGACCTGAACGGATAGATTTTGAGGTAATATTCAGATTAATCTTACTGTAATGGAAAATGAGTGGCATTTCAGTAAGTGTCTTCACAGTTCCACCATTGATTACAGGTAATCCTTTTGTGTTACTTCCGGTATAAAGATTTACGGGAAAACGGGAACCTAGCAGTTTCATGGTTTGCTGGCGCTCCAGCGCAGATACACTCGGTTCTAATATAAATTGTGCAAGTAATGAGCGTATGTTTTCGGGTGTTTCTTTTTCAAATGTATATTTGCTTTCCAGAACAGGTCTGAGGGCATCTACCAAAGTGTCTGATAAAAGTTCTTCCAGAAAATTATAACCGTAGACTTTTGACTGGGCGAGCATAATGCTGTCGAGATATCCGTGCAGATAATCAGGAAGACAACTCAATTCATAAAGACTGCATTTTTCGGTGTATAGGGAGCCAACAAAGGAAATGTCACCTGTAAAACGGGAAATGTCAGAAGATGTTGCAGCTTGAATGACAGAAAACCAGCGGGATGGATTGCTGGCAAGTGGCAGATAAAAGATACAGTCCGGATTATACGGATGAAAGGTATTATATTGTGCTCGGTCAAACAAAAAAATGCGATTCCATGGATTGCAGATCGCAGACGAATATAACTCGGCAATCGGACTGTCCACAGTCCAGCAAATATATCGTAAATGGAAGATATTGCATACCTCTGAAATAAATGGATAAAAATTAATGCTGAATATAAAATCATAACTGTGTGCAAATAAAGTGTCAGTTAAAAGTCGGACGCCTTCAGAAGGAGTAAAATCTTTATTATAAATTTCGACGGTAATTTCATCAACGTTATTTCCAAGTCCTTTCAAAGATTGGATGATATCGGGTTCGCAGATACTGCCATAGCGGTAAAATAATATGTTCATACCGGACACTCCTGTCAACATAATTGCTTTTTATATGTAGTTATTATATACTAAATATCCGGTAAGTTACAAGCAGGGAAATATGGAACCGTATATGAATTTTTTTATAGAGGTTATGAGAAAACCTTAAAAGTACGATAATAATATTAGTACTATGGCAGCAGGATGCTGCAAGATAAAGCAGGAGGCTTATATGTTAAATGGAAAAACAATCTTAGTAACAGGTGGGACAGGTTCTTTTGGAAATCAATTCGTAACATATGTTTTAGAACACTATGATCCGAAGAAAATCATTATATATTCCAGGGATGAGTACAAGCAGTTTATCATGGCAAATAAATTTAAAAAATATGGAGATAAGCTGCGCTTTTTTATTGGTGATGTGAGAGATAAAGAAAGGCTGTACCGCGCATTTGACGGTGTGGACTATGTAGTTCATGCGGCAGCGTTAAAGCAGGTGCCGGCATGTGAATACAATCCTATGGAAGCTGTGAAGACCAATATTAACGGAGCAATGAATATTGTGGATGCTGCACTTGACTGTGGAGTAAAAAGAGTAGTCGCATTATCAACTGATAAGGCGGTAAACCCAATTAATCTTTATGGTGGAACAAAACTTGTATCTGATAAGTTGTTCATTGCTGCGAATGCATATGCAGGTGCAAAAGATGTATGTTTTTCTATTGTGCGGTATGGAAATGTTGCAGGAAGCCGTGGTTCTGTGATTCCTTTTTTCAGAAACATTGTAGAAAACGGGGGAAGATCACTTCCGATTACGGATTATCGTATGACAAGATTCTGGATCAGTCTGGATGAGGGGGTGCAGCTTGTTATAAAAGCTCTTTCAGAGGCAAAGGTGGAGAAACGTTTATCTCAAAAATTCCTTCTTTTAAAATAACGGATCTTGCGCAGGCGATACTGCGGGGTGCGATATGCCGGAAGTTGGTATCCGGGAGGGAGAAAAACTGCATGAAATCATGGTTACAAGAGAAGATTCTATGATGACATACGAGTATGAAAAACATTTTATTGTTTATCCGCATTTTGACTGGTGGGATGATTCAAGAATCCAGCCGGGAGGGAAAAAAGTAGAACAGGGATTTGAATATAGTTCTGGAAAGAATACGGAATGGCTTTCTGTAGATGATATCGCAGAAAGACTAAAGAATGTAAAAGAACACTAATTGATAGTGAAGGTATGGAGGAAGAATTATGATACAGTATTGTAAACGCTGCTGTCTGCCAAGTACAAAACCTCATTTGGCATTTGATGAAGAAGGAATATGTAATGCGTGTCGAAATTATGAAAATCGTAAAAATGTAGATTGGGATGAGCGAAAAAAAGAGTTAATGGCTATATTGGACAGATATAGATCTAAGGATGGAAGTAATTGGGATTGTATTATTCCGGTAAGCGGTGGTAAAGATAGTACCTATCAGGTAGTCACCATGTTAGAACTGGGAATGAATCCATTGTGTGTTACTGCGACAACGTGCGATCTTACTGATATTGGACGAAGAAATATTGAAAATATAAAAAAAAATGGGTGTGGATTATATTGAGGTCACAACAAACCGTATTGTCCGCGCAAAATTAAACCGGATAGGACTGCTGGAAGTAGGGGATATTTCATGGCCGGAACATGTAAGTATTTTTACCGTACCGGTGAGAATGGCAGTTAATTTTAATATTCCGTTGATCATCTGGGGAGAAAATTCCCAAAATGAATATGGAGGACCTGCAGCAGCAGTAGAAAACAATGTATTAGATCGTAGATGGTTAGAAGAGTTTGGAGGAATGTTAGGGCTTCGTGTAAATGATCTGGTTGGTCAGGAAGGAATTACGAAAAAGGATTTAATACCATTTACATATCCATCAGATGAAGAATTAAAGCGTGTAGGGGTAACTGGTATTTTTCTTGGTTATTATATTCCGTGGGAAGGTCTGCATAATGTCTTAGTGGCGAAAGCACATGGTTTTGAGAGCTGGGGCAAAGTAGTAGAGGGTGATTATGACGATTATGAAAATCTTGATAATTATCAGGCAGGGATACATGAGTATTTTAAATTCCTGAAATTTGGTTTTGGGCGCTGTTCAGATCAGGCATCCATGCATATCCGCAGAGGAAGAATATCAAGGATGAAGCAATGAAAATCGTAAAAGAACGGGATGGAGCTTTTCGATGGACGTATCTTGATAAAAGACTTGAAGATATTTTGGAACCGTTGGATATTACTGTGGATGAATTTATAAAGGTTTGTGATGAATTTACCAACAAAAAACTGTTTTTGACGGATAAAAATGGAAAATTGATCAAAGACAAAAAAGGAAATCTGACTAAAATTAATTATGATAATGTAGAAGAGGATCATTAAAATAAAATGGAAACAGCAATTATTGATTATGGAATGGGTAATCTCTTGTCTGTTCAGCGTGCTTTTGAAAAGTGTGGTTCGGATGCTGTTATCATTGATAATCCGTTAGAACTCCGGGAGGCAGAATATATTGTGCTTCCGGAGTTGGTGCATTCCCGGATGCTATGGAAAATCTGAAGAAAAATGGATGGACAGAGGAGTTAGAGAGGGCAGTAATAGAGAAAGAAACACCACTTCTTGGAATATGCCTGGGAATGCAGTTACTGGCTGATAAAAGTTATGAAGTACGGGAGTGTCAGGGTCTGGGATATATACCTGGAGAGATTGTACGTTTTGTGCCTGAAACAGGAAATGAACGGATTCCTCATGTTGGATGGAATGATATTATAAAGAAACAGGAACAACCGATATTGGATGGAATAGAAGATGGTACAAATTTTTATTTTTGTACATAGTTATCATTTTAATGCGAAAAGACCGGAGAATGTTGTTACTGTAACTCCATATTGTGGAGAATTTGTGTCAGTGGTAATAAGAGATAATATTGTGGGGACGCAATTTCATCCCGAAAAAAGCCAGAAGGCAGGTTTTAAGTTAATAAAAAATTTCTTGAAAATGTAAGACGAGGATAAAAAATGCTGAAAGTGCGGGTTATACCAACATTGTTATATAAATCAGTAGGACTTGTAAAGGGAGTAGGTTTTAATTCCTGGAGAAGGGTTGATACTGTTTTACCGGCAATCAAAGTTTACAATATGCGTGAAGTAGATGAACTGATATTATTGGATATTGAGGCAACTAATGAAAAAAGGGATCCGGATTATGATGAAATCAGGGATTTTTCAAGAGAGTGTTTTGTCCCATTTTGTGTAGGTGGTGGTATCTGCAATATTGAACAGATTCGTCAGCTGCTGCGGGCTGGGGCGGATAAAGTGGCGATTAATACAGCAGCATATAATGATATTGCACTTATAACAGAAGGAGCGGATCTGTTTGGATCACAATGTATCGTTGCAAGTATAGATTGCCGTAATATTGATGGAGAATACCACTGCTTTTCAAATGATGGAACGGTAGATACAGGTTATATGGTAGAAGAGTGGGCAAAAAAAGTGGTGGATGCAGGTGCAGGTGAAATATTGCTCACATCTGTGGAACGTGATGGTACAATGCAGGGATATGATATAGAATTGATTCGCAGAGTAACATCATGCGTATCAGTTCCGGTAATCGCATCCGGTGGTGCAGGAAATTATGAACACATGAGAGAAGCAGTTATGGATGGAGGAGCTTCCGCTGTCGCTGCGGCAAGTATTTATCATTTTACAGAGCAGACTCCCAGGGAGGCAAAAGAATATTTACAGGAACACGGGTGGCAGTCCGGTTGATGTGATTTTAAACAGTATGGGACAATGGAATGCAGAGAGTATAGAAAAAGAATTGGAACAGATATGAGGAAGATTGTTGAGACAGGAGAGGGTGGATTATCTTTTCTGGAGTTGTTATTGGACGAAACATTATGCGCTGGTAAAGTGTGTATACCGGGAGATTTGGTAAAACAGGCAGGAGGGATAAATCCTGTTCTAAAAGCGGGAGAAAAATATGAGCTTTTATTGCGTATCGCAGAAAAGACACATATTTCTTTTCGGACTGTTACAGAAAATGAACCTGTAAATTCTGATAAGTATGTTGTATTTGAAGATGATGATCCCAGGATGAAAGCCTGCTATGGATGGGAGACAGACTGTTATATTGCGTCTAAATATTCAATACAGCTTCAGGAGTATGGTGTGTTTGATGAAGTGATAGAAGCTATATTGCTGGATGCTGAAAAAAGAGATGCGTATGATGAGACAGTTCGATATTTGGAGATGTTAAATGAAAAAAGGGCGGGAATATTATCGGATTGATGATATGACGAAGCCTGTACTTATTTATAAAGGTGATGACATATGCCATAATGTGCTGACGGTATTTGCAGAGCAATTTGGAGCAGCATTAGAACAGGAAGGAAAAATGTTATTTATTTTGATAATGGGAAAGAAACCAATTGAAAGTGTGACCCGATATGTAAATCAGCATTTTTGCGCAATTATAGGGGTACAATCCTATATGTTTTCTATTAAGCTAAAGGATGAGACAGAGTATTTGCATCAATATATTTACGGACCTAAATTTAATTTTATATTTGATCATCCGATTTGGCTCAAGAATCATTTGCAGCATCACTTAGATCTGTTTTGTGTGTTAACTCACGATAGTGACTATGTGAATTTTGTACATAAATATTTTAAGATGGATGCGGTATTATTTCCACCTGCTGGAATTGAGATTCCAGGAATAGAAGAAAAGAAGTATGATCTTACATTTGTTGGAACATACAATGATTACAGAAGTCAGCTTCCGGTTATACATCAGATGAACAGAAGTATGCGTTTCTTTGCAAATCATTTATTACTTCTCATGAGAAAAATGCGTCATTATCGGCAGAAGAAGCTTTTAACAGGACAGTAGAAGAACAAGGTGTCATATTGACACAGGAAGAGTATCTCAATCTGTTTTACGAGATGCGACGTGTATTTTATTGTGTTATTCACTATTATCGGGAAAAAATATTACGTATCATTATAAATGGAGACATAAAAATAGATTTATTTGGAGATAGTTGGAAAGAATCAGCTTTTTATAGTCATCCCAATGTCAGATGCCATCCGGATATTACAGTAGAAGAAGTATCACAGTCTGGAAACGGTCGAAACTTTCCTTGAATATTATGTCATGGCATAAAGCCGGTTTTACAGAAAGAATGGCTAATATTATGCTTGCGGGAGCGGTTCTTGTCACAGATGACAGTACATATTTACGAGGACGCTATGATGAAAATGACATGTTGATTTTTAAGTTAGATCAGTGTGAAAAACTGCCGCAGCGAATTGCGGAGTTGTTGGCAGATGATGAAAAACAGAGATGTATTGCTCAAAATGGGAAAAAGAAGACTAGATGTGCGCATACTTGGGGAAAGAGAGCACAGGAATTTTTAGAGTTATTAAACAACAGGTAAATAAATAGGAGAGATTGACCGATATATATTATAGCATTTTGCAGAAAGGAAAAGTCACAGGAGTGACAGAGAACATCATGGAAGATAATAAAAAGGAAAAGATTGAGGCACTACAGGTATTGACGGAATTTAATGAGCGTTTAGTAAAAAATATGAAAATTATTGTAAAAGAATTATCGGGAGAACGTTTGGACGATACTGATAATTTCTTAAGTGCAATTGTAAATGCGATTAACTGGGAAATTGAAGTTGTAAATGGAACGATGGATGTTTTAAACGAAGGACATGCCAGAGTCGATAAGGAAAAATTTAATCAGGCAGTTATTGCATTGGGAAGCGCTATCACGTTAAAAGATGATAGTAAGATGGCAGAGGAATTTAAAAAGGTCATTCCTTTATTCGAAGAATTGGGAAAGGCAGCAGAAGAGGTAACTGAATAAAAATTACAAGACCAGCTTTTATAATTATTGAAGGCTGGTCTTTGTAAAATACAGGATGATGCTAGATCTATGTTAGTAATTGGTTATGAACAGGACACAATATCAGTATTAATTCCACATACTGCAGATAGAATAACGGGATGAGAGTCTTTTGTTTAAAAAGGACAAAGAAATATCAGGATTATCCGTTGTAAAGTACGCAATCGCATTCATAATATCGGAGCAGCAATGTCCGTGATTAGAGATAACTTTAGCTCCTTTTTGGCGGATAGAATCATATGATTCCGGAGCAGCAAGGAATTGTTCTACATGATATCGCAAAGTTGCTTTTTGGCATTTGATAACATAATCCATGGGAACTTCCGCAAAACGGCTTGGGGTAGTATCAGGAATGAGCCAGTCGGTAACAGCAATACTCATTTTGCCAAACATCAGACCTTCTGCCATTACACTTGACTCGTCAGAAACCACAAGGTCACACATGGCGAGTGCCGTCATAATACTTTCCTCTGGCTCAATATAATATACATTGTCATATTTTCCTTCATGCAGAGCCCGCATCTGTCTGATATTCTCAATAATGTGAGAGTAGCGATCTGACCAGTGAGCCTGTTTGATAAGCAGATTCACATTCAGGGAAGCCAGTGCTGTGATAAAATCATCTTCTTTTCCATCGTTTTCCCAGGAAGGAGCATAGAGAATAGAAAAGTCATATTTCATATGGAATTTCTCACGAAGTTCAGCAACGCGTCTCAAAAGATCTTGAGAAGAGACAGATCACTTTTGGGATATCCCAGTTGATAAGTGCCGCATCTTGGATTTGCGTAATACTGGCAGGCACACTGAGACCAGAGATCTGCCCAGAATGCCCCCGGGACAATGCCAATATCAAATTTATTCCAGCGTTCAAGCTCCCAAAGGTTTGGCCAGCGGTTATGTCCCTGTGCAAGGTCGTGCAGTAATATGATTGAAAACCTGGAATTTTCCGGGTGGCACACATGCTGGCAGTAGACACCTATTTCAGCTGACTGATAGAGGTCTTTGGTAAATGTTACATGGTATCCGCGCATGATTGCTTCGTCTGCTATTGGTTTTAAATTATAATATTCTCCCATGTCTGTATAAAAGAATGTGATATCCTTTTGACAGGGAATATGTTGGGAGGTACAGGTAAAGTCAGCAGTATTTTCTGGTATCTGTAAAAAATTGTTGGATTCGTGATAATACCGTAAAAGCTGAACGTAATCTTTTATCAATGCAGCATCGTCAGAAACCAAGGACAGCGTTGTAGATGCTAATGGTAAATATGTGTATACGATCTTTGCCGGATACAGTAGCTGATAAAGAAAATCCACATAGCGCATGGAATCAGGAATGTCATTGAAATGTAATGGCAAAAGAGTTTTTATATAATCAGTTGAAAGCAAAATAGTAGACAGATTCCCGTATAAATTAATATTATTTGCTATACTATAGGTTAACAATTGTTTTCCGTCAAAAACCATATCATCCATCATGTCCTGATATACAAAATCAGGATGTGCGATGAGAGATCCATTGCTGTCGATGAAATTACGTGCACAAATAATGCCATTAGCAGAAGGTACGTTTTCTAACATGGATACAAGGATAGGGATTCTGTTCTTTTCATAGGTATGGCTGGAATCATAAAAGCAGATATATTTGTCTGTAGTTGACGAAATATATTCTGAAAATTCCTGTTCGAAATTTTCGGAGGAGATACATGCCATGTTAAGATTTTCATAGGTCTGATGGTGCATGATATCATTAAATATGGAAGAGGTATCCTCGTCATTGTTATAAATGCATACAAGGCTGACAGAAGGTAACTATAGATTGTAAAAGTAACGAGGAACATTTTGTATAAAACTCATCATGTCCAAATGATGAAGTTATTAGATATCTAAACATTTTTTTGCAGTTTCAAAATCATTGGATGAGATACAGTTTGTGATTAATTGTATCATTTCTTCCTGTGGCGATAGATTATTCATATTTTTTTCCAGAATAAAGCTGGTTTGCCTCCTTTAAATTTTAGTTGTTGATTTTAAAAACAAGTAATAAAGAAAAAAAATATATAATTCAATACATAAACTGGATTCATAGATTAAAATTTGATAGAATTAACAGGGAATATGGAACAAGAGGAAAAACTAAGATGAAAATACTTTTTTCAGTGGTATTCGTTTATGAAAACGGAAAAGTATTGCGCAGGCTGGATATGAACGTGTAAAACGGGATTTTACGTTTGAGGACAGAGTACAGCGTATGTTTAATAAAATTTAATACATGAGGTGAGAAAGATATGTACGAAGAAGTAATTAAAAAGCTGAACCCAAAACCGAAATTTAATTTAAACTGGTATAAAAATGAAGATTTGTATTCGGAAGGCGATGTAGAAGAGAGATAATTAAATTAATTGCTGAAAATGAACCGGAACATTATACAGATGCGATATATACACATTTTAGCTGGTCTACCTATTACCATTTGACTCATTTACGAAAAAATATTTTGAATTGGTATGACTTTAATAAAGAAGTGATGCATTGGAAATTGGGTGTGGACTTGGTGCAGTTACAAGCGTATTATGTGGCAAGTGCAAGACCGTTACGGCAGTGGAGTTGTCAAAACGAAGAGCAACGGCAGCGTGGTTAAGATGTCGGGAAAAAGAAAACCTGGAGATCATTGTTGGCAATCTGAATGACATTCAGTTTGAAAAGAAGTTTGATTATATTACATTGATTGGTGTTTTGGAGTATCAGGGGAGTTATACAAATTCAGAAAATCCTTATAAAGATTTTTTGAAAAAAATAAAACAGTTGTTATTTATTGCCAGAAA
>ENA-OQCN01000679-OQCN01000679.1-human-gut-metagenome-genome-assembly--contig:-NODE-679-length-17979-cov-4.348588_pt1 | contig 17979 bp, 26 predicted proteins | sample MGYA00242497_ERZ504576 | MGnify/ENA primary metagenome ERZ504576 (study PRJEB26092, sample SAMD00036296) | human gut metagenome | host: Homo sapiens | study: EMG produced TPA metagenomics assembly of... | reverse complement strand
ATTTGATTGCGTTTAACGTCATGGCTCTTGTTTATCCCATTGCCGGTGTATAAGAGAATTTTTCAGATTTGGATTTATTGACGGAGGAAACTTTATTTATCAGGCTGCTAAGGCGGTTCTATACTCTTTACTTTTGAACAGTGCTACTTTTTTTCATTGCAATCTGGATTTGCTTTTCACTGCGTAATTCTGCAAAAGCGATTGCTGTTACAGCCGTTACAACGTTTGTACTTAGTCTTTATCTGGGTTTTGGAATGATGTTGAAATTTCCAGTAGCTTTTTTGCCAACTTATCAAATAAGGGAGCAGTTACCAGCACAGCAATCTTCCAACCATTCCCGATTTTGATTGGAATTGTTTGGGTTGTTACGTTGTTGATTTTATCATGGTGCAGCTTTCGAAAATGTGAATTAAAATAGATTTCAATTAGAAAACGGAAAGAAGGAGGTGTCTAAAATAGAGCTACTGCTATTGATTGTATTTTTGCTGTTGCTTATCTTGCTATTCAAATATCTTCAAACAAAACGGCAAATCCGCAATCTATCAAAACAGATAGCTGAATTGGTAAATGGCAAATCCGAGAAAATGCTGGACATCTCTTTAATTGACAAAGATTTGGAACAACTGGCAGGAATACTAAACCAGTATAACGATAATCAAAGGCAGTTGATTGCCAGTACGCTTCGCCACGAAAACTATCTGAAAGAGTCGATTGCAAATATTTCACATGATCTACGGACACCATTGACCGTTATACTCGGACATTTACAGCTATTAAGAAAAGAAACTCTGACAGACAAGCAGGAACAGCGAATAGAAACCATTTTTCACAAAGCAGAAAGAATGAAAGAATTGGTACAGACTTTTTATGACCTGTCTATTTTGGATGCCGAGCAGATAACACCCCGGCGAGAAGATTTTAACCTGTCTAATTTGCTGATAAATCTTATTACAGAGAATGCTCCTGCATTGGAAGCAAAAAATATATCCCCTGAAATTGATTTGCCACCCCATTCTGTCTATCTCAATTCTGATTACAGCATGGTGGAAAGGATTTTACAAAATCTACTGACAAATGCGATACGTTATTCATCCGGCGACATAAAAATGGGCTTAAAGCAGACAAGGAAAAATAGGGCTATTTTCACGATTGAAAATCCGATAGATAGCAAAACTGAAATAAATCCCGCCCGCCTCTTTGAACGATTTTATACAGGGGACGCATCCAGACACAACAGTGGTACAGGAGTAGGACTTGCGGTTGTAAAGTTACTGACGGATAAACTAGGCGGCAATGTTTCTGCTGAAATTAAATCCAATGTATTGACTGTGACACTCGAAATCCATTAATTTTTTCATTCATCTGCCGGACGACGGCAAAAGAAAAAAAGCCGTCGTATGGCGGAAAACAATATTCCTACAAGGTGCGGGCGGCACTGCTTCTGGTGCCGCTGAATACACCAATGCCTACCGGAGCAGTGACTCAATCTCCAAGTATGGCTCTATACCGACCTTCTCTGGGCAGGCGCGTTTGGATGCCTGCTGGCGGCTCTGAACTTTCGGAATTCCAAAAACGACGGCGGCTAAAGCACACGGCATCGTAGTGCACGGTCAATGCGGAAATGCGAGGCTACACCCGATTTTCCATATCGAGTGATATAGATTTGGCTTTGGGGGAGGATGGTCTATTGTATGCAAAAAATTGAAGTTGTTGTTCGCATCACGAAGGATCACTGCCCACCGCAAGAGCAGACGATTTTTGAATGGTTCGATTTGATGCGGAATCCCACAGACGCTCTGAACCGTCCCGATCTGGAAATCAACTTGGAACACCACCGTGTTTTCAAACACGGAACAGAGGTGTACATGAGTCGTTATGAATACGGTGTTTTGAGTTTGATGGCACAGCATCCGGGCAAACTGTTTACAAAGGAGCAGATCTTTGAAGCAGTCTGGCATAAGGACAGCGAAAGCTATTTGAGAGCCGTCACCAGCACGATCGGTCGAATCCGCCAGAAAATAGAGGATGACAAAGATCACCCCCGTTATATTAAAACGGTTTCCAACATTGGATATCAATTTGTCCCATCATCGGAATCGGTGCGATTGAATCGCAATCTGTAATAAAAGCATACCGTGAGATCCTAGTAGGATTCTTCGGTATGGCTTTTATCGTTTTCTGTGCTGTACAAAATCGGCATCCTTGCATAGATGACCAAGAATATTCTAAAATAGAGATAGCTTAATTCAGGAGGTCGAACCATGCGAACATTTGAAGAAGTATTGACTCACTTCCATAGCTTTTTAGAGTCTGCGACCTATTTGGACGTTGTTCCATGCCGCTGGGGATATGTAAGGCTTTTTAATGAAGGCAATCCCATCAATTTCAATGCAATTCTTTGCCGTACACCACAAGAACTATATACGGCATTGGAAAATGATTTGGAAACAGAGATTCAGGTCAGCTTGGGAATCGACTGAATTGGTATAAAATTGGTTTGCTTTTGGGTTCGTTTTGGTATAGTGACTTTGAAAAATATGCTATACTGTACCACAAGCAAAACATTTTCAGGGATTTTCAATCTTACTGTAAAACTCTGTCAGATGCTTTGCCAGTGTGCGGGTCGAGTCCATTAAGGTCTCTCGCACCGCTTCTGGGCAGGAAAGGTAGATTCGATTGATCTCTTTTAATTCTATTTCCGTCTTGTCCATCCCCGGAGTGATCAGCGCATCAAGCGAAATCGGCAAAACACGAGCAATCGCCAAAAGAATTTCGTAAGATGGATTCATGCTGCCTTTTTCAATGTTGGCGATATGCTTCGTTGAAACACGGCAGCGTTCAGCAAGTTGTTCTTGTGTTAAACCTGCCAGCTTGCGCTCCTTGCGAACCTTTTCTCCAAGTACTTTCAAGTCAGAATTCGGCATCATCGTTCACCTCAATAGTATTGTATCGTTCTGGTGAATGACGCGGTATAACCTTGTATTTCCTGTGAGCAGGAAGTATAGTGCCGATTTTTGCGTTTCCCGGTCGAGTTATAAAAAAACGGTAACTCGTCCGGGCGATTTCACGCGCTATCCAATCACAGTTGCCGTTTGTGGAGGTAACTGTGATTTTTTATTGGGGTAACGCATCAAAAAAAGCCTGTCTGCTGCCGTAAGCCAGACCGCCCCGAAGCAAGCACAATCGTTCCGTTCCACCATCCACAATCGTGCCGATGTGTTATATTGCGCCAGCTTCCCACTGTGGGAGGCTGGCGTTTTTGCGCTTTTGGAGCCAAAGTGCCGCAGTCCACCGTTTCTCCTATGATACAGCAGCAAACTTTATATTTGGGAGGGAAAGTCATGCTCGATCATAAGAAGGAAGCGATTACGGAACACTGGCAGTTTTGCCCCAAGTGCAATATAAAGCTCTATCGAATGACCGCCGACTGCACTGGATTCATCCACATAAAATGCTGGCGTTGCCGGGAAATGTTATGGCTCAACCTTTCCATTCGAGCCAAGTAAGCATTGGTTTCATAAAAATCGGGTGCAACGCACTCTGAATATGGACTGTTAGCACCGAGCAACGGGCCGTCACCTCCGGGTGATGTATGAAACGTAGCACCAAATAGCCGGGCAGCAGCTTGACTGAAAGATCTCCAATCTTTCGGTCGGCTGTTGTCCGGCTATTTTTATAGCTTCAGATGGCCTGCTCCCGAAAAGGAGCAGGTTTTATGTTTGCCCTCTTTTCATGGCTACCCCAAGCGGCGAAATATCCGTAGCATCTCCGAATTTTCGACTTTTCACGTTTTATCGAAAATTTGGAGGTTACACATGAGTTTCAATAATGGCAATGAACGTCGCAAGCTGAACGCAAAGTGGGAGCATCTTCGTGTGCAGTACCGCGAAGCAGGAATGAGCGAAGATGCAATTCAGGCTATGTACGAGTTTGATTTGGGTGTTCTTAATAGCGAACGTGCTACATCACTAACACAATGACGGTTTCTGGTGTTGCCGATGATGGTGCAGCCAAGGAAACCAGCGACTTCAAGCAGTATGAAAAAGCCGTTACCGTAACGGATACCTACCACGAAACCAAAAGCCGTTTTGCATGGATTGGTGAGATTGAGAACGAACAGTTGCTTACTGCACTCGAAACTTTGAAAGTCGAAGATTTGGAAATCATCACCATGTACGCTTACGAGGGATACGACATCACTGAAATATCTAAAGTCTACGGCGTATCCGTCCCACTATTAGCATAAAAATCAAGAGAATTACTAAATTTTTGAAAAACTTCAATTTTAATGCTACGAATTGACCCTTCTCGATGGCTCGTAAGTGTAAGGGCAATTCACCAGATGGCGAAAGCCGCTGAACGAAATGTCTACACTCCTGTTCTTTGAAAACTGAATAGTTCCGTCATCTGGTACTCCGATAATGATACTTCCGTAATTCGCGGCCCGGTCACAAAGCAGACGGGGTGGCTGAAATGCCAATGAAGCGGTACAAGTCCGCTGCCAGATGTTTATGCCCCACTCGCAGGGAGCCGAGGGCGAATATGCGAGACCTTAACTTATTAAATCAGGCGTGGCCGAATGCTGTTTTCGGTCTTCGTCCACGCCTGTTCTTTTTACTTATTCCATATATCCACATTTTCGTCCTACATAGGAGGTTTTATGAACGAACGACCGTACCACCTTAGAGCAAGCGATCTACGAGGAAATGGAACTGACCCCGGAGATGATCCGATCCATCCGCACGCTCTGCGGTGTCTGCCTTTGCAGCTTTGTAGAATCCAAGGCGTTCAAAATCGCCATTGTTCCCAGCGCAGACCGGAGCATGGACACTTGCACAGTCTGCCAGACCCGGCGCGGTCATGACTACGTTGTGATGAACCGCTGAACAAACACACCGCCCACTGCCAAGGAGGTGCAGCGGGCGGTGTACATATTGTAAAAGGAGGGCAGCTTTTGATTCAAAACTGGAAATTCCAGCGTGGAGACATTTTCTTCACCCGTTTCGACAACGCCATCGGTTCAGAGCAAAGTGGGAATCGTCCGGCAGTCGTTCTCCAGAACGATGTAGGAAATTTTTACTCGCCCACGCTGATCGTGGCCACATTGACAAGCAAGGCGGCAAAAAAGTATACCCAGCCGACCCACTGCCTGCTGGTGAACGAGTTTCTCTCCGTACCATCATCGTTCAGGCAGAGCAGATCTTTACCGTAGACAAAAGCAGGGTGCTGAAATTTCTCGGACACCTCACCCCGGAAGAAATGAGCCGGGTGGATGATGCTGTCCGTGCCAGCCTTGCCCTGAACCCGATGGGGAGCATTCAGCGGCTTCCACCTATCATCCGTTCTACGGCGGCTTACGCGCCGCCTGAGGTGGTTGACGGCAAGCCACCCATCTATCCCTACACACCCATCAAATCATCCTTTGAGGACGCTGGGAGCGTCGAGGACATGATGCTGTACACCGAACTGGAAGCTGCGGTACACGCAATGATCCAGCGGCTGGAATACAGCTTCACGTTTAACCCCAGTCTGCTCACCATCCCGAAGCGTAAGCAGCAGGTTGCTGAAATCCTGAAAGAAGCCGAAACGTACATCTGGAGGATCAAGGAGGAAATGCGATGCGCCTGAAAGACAATAACAATCCCTTCATCCATGTCAACCCGCCGTACCAGCTCATGGTTATCCACAGCAGCAAGCTGGTCTATCCCCGCGAACTGTATCAGCGTGGTGTGGAGCGCAAGCGTGTGGAACTGATCGCCGCCCACTTCAACGAATATGTGGCAAACGAGCCGAAGGTCAGTTTCCGTAACGGTCAGTTCATCGTAACGGATGGGCAGCACACCATCGAGGGGCGCATCCTCCGCAACGGCGGCAAGGATCTGCCGATCCTCTGCAAGGTGTACACGGGCATGACCGTGGAGCAGGAAGCCCTGCTCTTTGCCGAACAGAACGGCTTTTCCGCTCCGCTGACTGCTGGCATCAAGCTCCGCGCCAAGGTCGTAGGCGGCGATGCTATTTCTAAGGCTTTCCTCGCAGCCACCAACCGGGTGGGGTTGAGCCTCAATTATGACAGCCAGCAGCTGACCGATTACCGCATCGGCTGCGTTGGTACGGCTTTCCGGCTCTACAAGCAGATGGGCGAACCGCTCTACTGTGAAACGATGCGGCTGATTGTGGCAGCATGGGAGGGCAAACCGGATTCGTTCCGGGCCTCTGTTCTGAAAGGCATGATGCACTTTGTGGAACTGTACCACGGCGAGTTCAGTGAAGAACGGCTGCTCCGTGCGCTGCGCAGCATCCACCCGGTCGATATTTATCGCATCGGGCAGGACGACCCCGCAAAGCTGCGCGGATGGAAAAAATACGTTTTCCCCATCTACACCGCCTACAACGGCAAGTGCAGAAAAGACGCACTGCCGATGAAATTCTGATATTCACAGGCATTCCTCCCATATACACAAGGGGCATCCGCAAACCGCAGATGCCCCTTGTTACATATCAAAGTGCAATATATAGTGTTTCTGTATTCATTTAATACAACATATAGAGAAAAGAGGTATTCTATGCGCTCTCAGTTCACTTCGTATGAGCAGCTTCCCATCACGCTGACAGCCGATCATGTCGCTGCTGCGCTGGGCATCTCCCGCGCCAACGCTTACATCCTGCTCCGTTCGGACGGCTTTCCCACGCTCCACATCGGTAAGCGGATGGTCGTACCCAAAGACCGTTTTCTTCAGTGGATCACGGACAGCGTAAATGGCTGATCTGACATCCTTGATTCAAGAGGTTTCTTTTTCTATACTATTCCCGAAACGACTTGACATCAGGAAGGAGGCAATATGCCAAGCAAACGTTCACACGGCGAGGGTACGCTTCGCCACCGCAGCGATGGTCGCTGGGAATTACGTATGATGGACGGCTACCAGAAAGATGGTTCGCCGCGCTTCAAGACCTTCTATGGCAAGACTCAGAAGGAGGTCAAGCTCAAACTGAAAGAGTATCAGGATGCGCTTATCAGCGGTGTCCAGCTGGACACGATTCTGTACTTCGAGGATTGGGCAGATACATGGTTCGAGGGTCACAAGGATAATATCGCTCCCACGACACAGGAAAGCTACAAATACTGCCTGAAAATGCTCAAAGAGGGATTTTATCATCGCCCCTTGACCGTCGTACGCCCCATCGACATTGAAAACTTCCTGAAAGGGATGCGGCGCGATGGCCGCTCGGATTCTTACATCAGCAAGGCACGAGGGATGCTCTACCAGATCTTTCAAAAGGCAGAAGCCAATGACCTTGTGCGCCGCAACCCGGTTCGGCTTGCTGAAAAAATGCGGGCATCCGGCACCGCAAAGCGCAAGGAAGCCTTTACCACAGCGGAAGTCGCCCACTTAATGAAGGTTCTCCCCGATGACCGCATGGGCTTGAGCATCCGGCTTTTGCTCGGCACTGGAATGAGAATGCAGGAACTTCTGGCTTTGGAGCCGCAGTATATTGAAGAAGATGGCTCTGTCATTCACATCCGGCAGGCAGTAAAGGTCGTAAAAGGTACGGTCAGCATCGGCAGTCCGAAATCCAAAGACAGTATCCGGGATATTCCGGTGCCGCTGAATGTCCGCCCGTGTGCCATCAAACTGCGGGATACTACCGACCAGTTCATCTGGGAAAGCCCCAAGACCGGCTTGCCCTGCAACCCCACCCATTTCCGGGATGTGTTCCGCAAATCTCTGGAAGAAGCGGGCGATGTCCGCTTGCTCACACCGCACAGCTGCCGCCACACCTATGTATCGCAGATGCAGGCGTTGGGCGTGGATATCCAGACCATCCAGAGCATCGTAGGCCATGCCGACACCGAGATGACTGAGCATTATCTCCATGTTCAGGAATCCATTCGGCAGAGTGCGATCCAGTTGTTCAGTGAGGCGTTTTCGGCCTGAAAATTGGACGGAACGGCACTAATTAGACCAGATAAAATCTTTGGCATTGTGGTCAAAATTGTGGTCAAAACCAAATGAGGTCAGCCCACAAACAAAAAATCCAACGATTTCTAACGTGAAATCGTTGGATTTATGGTCCGAGTGGCGAGAATCGAACTCACGGCCTCTTGAACCCCATTCAAGCGCGCTACCAAAACTGCGCTACACCCGGATATCGTCCTCTGCCTCCCTACCGAAGCATTGGCGACAAAAGATATTATACGCATCTTTCCGGGTTTTGTCAACACTTTTCTGCATCTTTTTCTGATTTTTTCAAGAAAAGTATGATTTTCATCGTATGAGCGCCGCTTTACTTTTTTGCTTTTACGCCAGTTTCCGCATCTGCGGCCCGCAGCTGTCTGTCCTTTTCCAGCAGAGGCTTGAGGTACTGGCCGGTAAAGCTGCCGGGCACCTCGGCCACCTGCTCGGGCGTACCCTCGGCAATCACCAAGCCGCCGGCGCTGCCGCCTTCAGGGCCAAGGTCAATGATGTGTCCGCACACTTGATGAGATCCAGGTTGTGCTCAATGACAATGACCGTGTTGCCCGCATCCACCAGCTTCTGCAGCACCTCGATCAGGCGATGCACGTCCGCGATGTGCAGGCCGGTGGTAGGCTCATCGAGGATATACACCGTCTTGCCGGTGCTGCGGCGGGCCAGCTCATTGGCCAGCTTGACACGCTGGGCTTCGCCGCCGGACAGGGTGGTGGCACTCTGGCCAAGGGTCACATAGCCAAGGCCCACATCCAGCAGGGTCTGCAGCTTGCGGGCGATCTTGGGCTGGTTGGCAAAGAACACCACCGCCTCCTCCACAGTCATGTTCAGCACGTCGGAGATGGTCTTTTCCTTATACTTTACCTCCAGCGTCTCGCGGTTATAGCGCGCGCCCTTGCACACCTCGCAGGCACATAAACATCCGGCAGAAAGTGCATCTCGATCTGCAGGATGCCATTGCCTTCGCAGGCCTCACAGCGGCCGCCCTTGACATTGAAGCTGAACCTTCCCGGGCCATAGCCGCGCATCTTTGCATCCTGGGTCTCGGCAAAGACGGCGCGGATATCGTTGAACACGCCGGTATAGGTGGCCGGGTTGGAGCGGGGCGTGCGGCCGATGGGCTGCTGATCGATGCCAATGACCTTATCCACGAACTCCAGGCCCTCCACCCCGTCGCACTTGCCCGCACGGCTGCGGGCACCGTTCAGCTCACAGGCCAGCGTCTTGTACAGGATCTCGTTGATCAGGCTGGACTTGCCGGAGCCGGAGATGCCGGTCACACAAACGAACTCCCCCAGCGGGAACCGGACATCAATGTTGCGCAGGTTGTTTTCCCGGGCACCTTTCACGGTCAGGAAGTTTCCATTGCCGGTGCGGCGGGTCTGGGGCACAGCAATGCGCTTGCGGCCGGAAAGATAATCGCCGGTGATGCTTCGCTTGGCCTTACAGATATCCTTCACGGAGCCCGCCGCCACGATCTCGCCGCCGTGAACGCCCGCGCCGGGGCCCACATCCACGATATAGTCCGCGCTGCGCATGGTATCCTCGTCGTGCTCGACCACGATAACGGTATTACCGAGATCCCGCAGGTTCTTCAGGGTTGCAATGAGCTTGTCGTTATCGCGCTGGTGCAGGCCGATGCTGGGCTCGTCCAGCACATAGAGCACGCCGGACAGCGCACTGCCGATCTGGGTGGTGAGGCGGATGCGCTGGCTCTCGCCGCCGGACAGGGTGCCAGCCGCGCGGGCCAGGGTCAGGTAGTCCAGACCCACGCTCTGCAAAAACTGCAGGCGGTTCCGGATCTCCTTCATGATCTGACCGCCGATCTGCCTCTGCTTCTCGGTCAGGTTCGGCTCATTTTCGGCAATGAATTTCAGCTCATCCCGGATGGACATTTCGCAGAACTCGCTGATGTTCTTATCCCCAACGGTCACTGCCAGCACCACCGGCTTCAGGCGCTTGCCGTGGCAGTCCGGGCACTCCACGCCGGACATGAAGCTGCCGATCTCTTCCTTCATCCACTCGCTGTTGGTCTCCCGGAAGCGGCGCTCCAGGTTCTCCACGATGCCCTCAAACGTATTATAGTAGACACCGCTGCCGAACTCATTGGTTCGGTGCATCTCGATCTTTTCGCCGTTGGTGCCGTAGAGCAGGGCGTTCACTGCCTCGGTGCTCATATCCTTGATGGGCGTGTCCAGCGTAAAGCCGTATTTTTTACCCAGACCAAGGTAGTACATTTCGCTGACAGAGCCCTCGGCGTAGTACCAGCCGCTGGCCTTGATGGCCCCCTGCCGGATGGACAGGTTCTTATTGGGCAGGATGCGCTCCTCGTCCACCCGCATAAACGTACCAAGGCCCGTGCACTTCTCACAGGCACCCTGGGGGTTGTTGAAGGAGAAGAGCCGGGGCGACAGATCCCCGATGGAGATGCCGTGCTCCGGGCAGGCAAAGTTCTGGCTGAAGGTCATGCACTCCCCACCGATGACATCGATCTCAGCGATGCCTCCGGTCAGAGCCAGCGCAGTTTCCAGCGAATCCGCCAGACGACCCCGGATGCCCTTGCGCATGGCAAGGCGGTCCACCACGATCTCCACTGTGTGCTTGATGTTCTTTTCCAGCGTGATCTCTTCGTCCAGATCATACAGATTGCCGTCGATCCTCACACGGGAGTAGCCGCCCCGCCGGGCGGCATCCAGCTCCTTCTGCTGCGTGCCCTTGCGCTGGCGTACCACAGGAGCCAGCACCTGGAATTTGGTGCCGTCCTCCAGCTTGAGCACGGCATCCACCATCTCATCCACGGTCTGCTGGCTGATGACACGGCCGCACACCGGGCAGTGGGGCACGCCCACCCGGGCATACAGCAGGCGCAGGTAATCATAGATCTCGGTCACGGTGCCCACGGTAGAGCGGGGGTTGTGGCTGGTGGTCTTCTGGTCGATGGAAATGGCCGGCGACAGGCCGGTGATCTCATCCACATCGGGCTTGTCCATCCGACCCAGGAACATCCGGGCGTAGCTGGAAAGGCTCTCCACATAGCGACGCTGGCCATCGGCATAAATGGTATCGAAGGCAAGGCTCGACTTGCCGGAACCGGACAGGCCGGTCATAACAATGAATTTTTCGCGCGGGAGGGTCAGATCAATATTCTTCAGGTTGTGCTCCCGTGCGCCTTTGATGACGATCTTATCGTTTGCCAAGGTACTTTCTCCCTCTTCTCTGTGTCTGTGCATGGTTCTGCCTGCGCTCGGTCTCGGCATCCGAGTCCACGGTGGGGTTCTCGCCCCGGCGCAGGCGGTCGATCTGGTCACGCAGGAAGGCCGCATGCTCAAATTCCAGCAGCTTGGCAGCCTCCTTCATCTCCCGGGTCAGGCGCTCGATGGCAGCTTCCCGCTCCAGTTTGCCCATGCGGCGGGTATTCCGCTTTGCGTTCTCCGCCTTATCGCTGATCTCAATGCTGTCCGCAATGGCCTTGACGATGGTCTTAGGTACGATGCCGTGCTCCTCATTGTAGGCCATCTGGATGGCACGGCGGCGCTCGGTCTCGGTGATGGCGCGTTCCATGCTGTCCGTCACCTCATCGGCGTACATAATGACCAGACCCTCGGCGTTGCGGGCCGCGCGGCCGATGGTCTGGATGAGGCTGGTCTCACTGCGCAGGAAGCCTTCTTTGTCGGCATCCAGGATCGCCACAAGGCTGACCTCGGGCAGATCCAGGCCCTCGCGCAGAAGGTTGATGCCCACCACCACATCGATGGAACCCAGGCGCAGATCTTTGATGATCTCCATCCGTTCAAAGGTGTCCACCTCGTGGTGCATATATTTGACCTTGATGCCCTGCTCGGTCAAGAAGTCGGTCAGGTCCTCGGCCATCTTCTTGGTCAGGGTGGTCACAAGAACACGCTCGTTCTTCGCCGTGCGGGCGTTGATCTCGCCCAGCAGTCAGTCACCTGCCCTCCACAGGCCGCACCGAGATCAGCGGGTCCAGCAGGCCGGTGGGCCGGATGACCTGCTGCGCGATCCGGGTGCTGTTCCGGCGCTCGTACTCGCCCGGCGTGGCCGAGACGAACACCATCTGGTTCAGTTTGCTCTCCACCTCCTCAAACTTGAGGGGGCGGTTGTCAAAAGCCGACGGCAGACGGAAGCCGTATTCCACCAGCGTCTTTTTGCGGGCATAGTCGCCGCCGTACATAGCACGCACCTGCGGCAGGGTCACATGGCTCTCATCCACAAAAAGCAGAAAATCCTCCGGGAAATAATCCAGCAGGGTGGTGGGCATACTGCCCGGCGCACGGCCCGACAGCACCGCCGAATAGTTCTCGATGCCCTTGCAGATCCCCACTTCGGTCAGCATCTCGATGTCGTAGTTCGTTCGCTGCTGGATGCGCTGGGCTTCAATGAGCTTGCCCTCGGCGGTAAACTTCTTCACCTGCTCGTCGCACTCGGCGCGGATCTTTTCAATGGCCGCTGCCTTTTTATCGGCGCTGACGATGTAGTGGCTGGCCGGGAAGATGGCCACATGCTTCACCACGTTCTGCCGGGTGCGGTAACGGGGTTGAACTCCGTGATGCGGTCGATCTCATCCCCGAAGAACTCCACCCGGATGGCAAGGTCGCTCATGTAGGCCAGATAGATATCCACCGTGTCGCCATGAACACGGAACTTATTGCGGATAAAATTGATGTCGTTCCGCTCATATTGCAGGGTGACCAGCTTTTTGCACAGGTCATCCCGCTCCATCTGCATCCCGGGCCGCAGGCTGATGACCATGCTGCGGTAATCGATGGGATCGCCCAGAGAGTAGATGCAGGACACCGATGCCACAATGATGACATCCCGCCGCTCCGAAAGCGCCGCCGTGGCCGAATGGCGCAGGCGGTCGATCTCATCGTTGATGGCGCTGTCCTTTTCAATGTAGGTATCGGTGCTGGGGATGTAGGCTTCGGGCTGGTAATAATCGTAGTAGGAAACAAAATACTCCACCGCATTGTCCGGGAAGAACGAGCGGAACTCGGTGCAGAGCTGGGCCGCCAGCGTCTTATTATGGGCCAGCACCAGCGTGGGGCGGTTGCACCGGGCGATCACGTTGGCCATGGTAAAGGTCTTGCCGCTGCCGGTCACACCCAGCAGGGTCTGGCAGCGGTCGCCCCGCTCAACGCCCTCTACCAGCTGCTCAATGGCCTGGGGCTGATCACCCGTGGGGGCATAGTTGGAGACGAGATGGAACTGTTCATCGGCCATGTCTCGGTTCTCCTTTCTGTTCTCAGATAGAACTACAAATAGTTGTGCTTTTCATGTTGATTATAACACAATTATTTTATAATATCAATACGGCCTGAGCATCTCCCCGGTCTGAAAATCGTAGAACGGCAGGCGGTTGGCCTCCCGCATGGAGAAATATTCGCTCTCGGTCAGAATGATATGATCCCGCAGATGCACCTTGACCAGCCCCAGTGCCCGGACGATATTCTCGGTGGCCATCAGATCCTCCCGCGAGCAGGGCCACGCCGTTGGGGTGGTTATGGCAGAGCACCACACTGTCGGTACCGCCCTTGAGGCTGCCGCCACCACATCCTTGATCTCCAGACTCACCCGGTCGCTGGTGCCGTCCCGCAGCCAGAACAGTCCCTTGATGCGGCTGCGGCCATCCAGCGCAGCCAGCAGGGCGCGTTCCTGCACAGTCCCGGCAAACTGTGCCATCAGGTATTCGACCAGCTGGTCGGTGGTCTTCATGCATTTTTTCCGTTGACCGCACACTGTATAGTATCTGCCGACCTGCGGCAAAAGATGCAGCATCCGGGCGGTAGAGGGGCCTACCCCCTCCACCGTCAGCAGATCCTCCTCGGAGGCATCCAGCACCCCGGCAAAATCTCCGAACCGGTCTATGAGGACATGGGCAAGGCCGTTGGTGTCCTTGCGGGTGTTGGTGATGTAAAGGACATATTCCAGCGCTTCGTGGGGTTCCAGACTTTCCAGTCCGTACTGCTCTACCCGGGCGCGCATCCGCTGGCGGTGCCCCTTATGCTGGCTGCTTTCCTTCGCCATGGTCGTTCTCCTTTTGCGTTATTACTCTAATAGTACCGTTTTTTCAGCAAAACACAAGGGGGCACAGGAAATATTCTGCGTTGACTTCAAAGAAAGGGTGGTTTATTATAGAGAAAAGGCTTTTTATGAATCAATATCCCCTCTCAGTCAAAGCCTGCGGCTTTGCCAGCTCTCCCAAGGGAGAGCCCCTTGTGGCTCTCGGTCAGCATGTACTGAACCCGGGAGATGCATTGCCTCTCCCTTTGGGAGAGGTGGATTTGCGAAGCAAAGACGGAGAGGGCTTGTCTTTCATCCAACAAAAGGAACGATTTTATGAAACAATTTACTGCCACCGCAAACGACGAGGGCGTGCGGCTTTCCCGCTTTGTCCAGAGCGTGACGCGCGATCTCCCCACCAGCCTGCTGTACAAGAGCTTCCGCAACAAGCGGGTCAAGGTCAACGGCAAAAAGGGCGCACCCGAGGATCGGCTCAAGGCGGGCGACCTCATTGAGCTGTACATCAACGATGAATTCTTCCCGCCCGAGGGCGCAAAGCCTGCAGCCCGCAAGCCTGCCCCCAAAAAGCAGCAGAACCAGCCAGGGTGACCGTCATCTACGAGGACGAGAACATTGCCGTGCTGTACAAGCCCACTCACCTGCTCTGCCACAGCGACCGCACCGGCGATGCCAACCTTGTGGACGCATTCACCCAGTATCTGGCCCAGAAGGGAGAGTACGATGCGGGCGGTGAGAACCGTTTCAAGCCCGGCATCTGCAACCGGCTGGACCGCGGCACCGAGGGCCTTGTCATCGCTGCCAAGAGCTACGCCGCCTGCGGGACATGAACGAGATCATCCGCACCGACCTGCTCAAAAAGGAATACTACACCATCACCGTGGGCATCCCCCAGAGCGGGCGGTTCACGGCCTGGTGGGAGCACGACGAAAAGAACAACAAGGTCAGCATCCATGCCCACCAATCTCAGGATGAACGCCGCAAGCAGATCATCACCGATGTGGACGTGCTGCGCACCGCCGGGCCCTTTGCCCTGTGCAGGATCGGCCTGGTCACGGGCCGCACCCACCAGATCCGCGCGCATCTGGCCTACCTGGCAAGCCGGTGCTGGGAGATATCAAATACGGCAACCGCAAGATGAACGAGCGCACCGGCACCCGGACGCAGGCTCTCTGCGCCGTCCGCATCAGCTTCCTGGATATCCCGGAGGAGAACACCCTGCACTACCTCACCGGCAAGGTCATCAAGCTGAAAGACCCCCAGATCTCAAACAGTTCGACGCGCTGGATAAGAATAAAGAAGGAGCAACATCATGGCAGACCTGAATCCTTATTTCAAGAGCATCATCGACCAGGACCGCGAGGCCGTGGTCATCTGCGATCTGAACCACATCATCATTTACATGAATCCTGCTGCCGTGGTGGATTACAAAAAATACGGCGGCGCTTCCCTGCTGGGCAAAAGCCTTCTGGCCTGCCACACCCCCCATTCGGTGGAAGCCATCCGCAAGGTGGTCGAGTGGTTCGCGGCGGATGCCAGCCACAACATCGTCTATACCTATCACAACGCAAAGCATGACCGCGATGTCTACATGGTAGCCCTGCGGGATGCAAGCGGCACCCTGATCGGCTACTACGAGAAGCATGATTCCCGAAAAGCTGAAACTATGAAGCAGTACGATTTGTTCTGACAAAGAAAGGCGAACTCCACACAAAAAAGACTTTGCCGCCTACCCCCGTGCGAAGATGCTACTCTGCTATACCTCCCGCATAGACAAAACGAACGCCTGCCGGGCTTTTCTCACTCGGCAGCGTTCGTTCTTTTTATGGGTCGATTCGTTACTTTGTCAGCAGCTCGTCAGCCAGCGCATCCATCTGTGCCTCAGCGGCGGCATTGGCGGCAGAGCGGATGGTCACAACGGCATCACAGACGGTGATGTTCTTCATGCCGTCCAGCTCGGCACGCATCAGCTTTGCAGCCATGGGGGCCAGGTGCCGTTCTCCATCAGGCCAACGGTGCGGCCCTGGAAGTTCTTGGTCTTGAGGTGGGTCAGCAGATTCTCCATCGGCGGGAAGAGGAAGCATCGTAGGTGGCGCAGGCCAGCACGATCCGGCCGCAGCGGAAGGCTCAGTGACGGCATAGGAGACATCGGTGCGGGTCAGATCCATCTCCACCACCTTGGCACCCTTGGCGCGCAGCTTCTCAGCATGGTGTGGGCGGCGGCTCTGGTGTGGCCGTGGATGGAAGCGCTGGCCACCAGGATCTTCTCCGGCTCCTCGGCCTTGTAACTGGACCACAGGTCATAGTAGTTCAGGTACTTGCTCAGATCGCCGGTCAGCACGGGGCCGTGCAGGGGGCAGATGGTGGCGATATCCAGCGCGGCGGCCTTTTTCAGCAGAGCCTGCACCTGCGGACCGTACTTGCCCACGATGTTCAGGTAGTAGCGGCGGGCCTCGCTGGCCCAGTCGGCGTTTTCGTCAAACCTGGCCACAGCGCCAAACCGGCCAAAGCCGTCTGCAGAGAAAAGCACCTTTTCACTGCTCTCATAGCTCACCATGACCTCAGGCCAGTGCACCATGGGGGCAAGCACAAAGGTCAGGGTGTGGGTACCCAGGCTCAGGCTCTCGCCGTCCTTCACCACCACGCGGCGCTCCTTGGCAACGGCATCCGCCCCAAAGAACTGATCCATATACAGGAAAGTTTTGGCGTTGCCCACCACCTGCATTTCCGGGTAGAGGGCGGCCAGTCTGGCGATATTGGCACCGTGGTCAGGCTCCATGTGGCTGACCACCAGGTAATCCGGCTTGCGTCCGGCCAGTGCCTCGGTCAGGTTGGCAAGCCAGGGCTCCGTGGCACGGTTGTCCACCGTATCCAGAATGGCGGTCTTTTCGTCCAGAATGACATAGGAATTGTAGCTCACGCCGGTGGGCACCGGGTACTGGCTCTCGAACAGGTCAATGGTGGTATCGTCCACACCCACGCCCAGAATGGCTTCGCTGATCTTTTTCACGCTCATAGCAGACATCCTCTCTATCCATATTGCTGTGCCGGAAAAGTGGCAGCATAATACTAATAGCGGTTCCTAGTATAGCACATTGTTAAAGATTATTCAAGCTCCTCCGGCAGTCTTGCTGCCACCGGCCGGCCGGGCTCGTTGTCCAGCTCCAGCAGGGCTGCCGCGCTGGCATCATCCAGGCTCTGAACACTGCGGAGCTTGCGGCTGATGGCCCGGCTGCGGACACCAATGAGGTTGTCCAGCTCTTCATCGGTCTGGCGCAGGCGCTGCTGCATCTTGGAGAGCCCCTGCCCGAACTTGTCGAACTCCGTCTTAACGGCACCCAACAGCTGCCAGACCTCGCCGGAGCGCTTCTGGATGGCAAGGGTCTTGAAGCCCATCTGCAGGCTGTTGAGCAGAGCCGCCATGGTGCTGGGGCCTGCAATGTTCACCTGATAATCCCGCTGCAGCACCTCCAGCAGACCGGCGTTCACCACCTCGCGTACAGCCCCTCAAAAGGCAGGAAGAGGATGCCAAAGGTCGTGGTGTAGGGCGGTTCCACATACTTTTCCCGGATATCCTTTGCCTCGCTCCGCAGCACCAGTTCCAGCGCATGGCGGGCATTCTCCACCGCCTGCGCATCGCCGGAGGCCTGGGCATCCTGCAAGTGCGCGTAGGTATCGCCGGGGAATTGGAGTCGATGGGCAGCCAGACCGTGCCGCCGTCCGCACCCGGCATCTTGATGGCATATTCCACCCGCTGGGTGCTGCCCGGGATGGTGGCCACATTGGTCTCGTACTGCTCCGGAGCCAGGATCTCTTCCAGAATGGCCCCCAGCTGGATCTCGCCCAGAATGCCGCGAGTCTTACGCCCGAGAGCACCTGCTTCAGCCCGCCCACATCGGCGGCAAGGTTCTGCATCTAGCCCAGCCCTTGTACACCTGTTCCAGCTGGTCATTCACAGCCTTGAAGCTCTCGG
>ENA-OQCN01000678-OQCN01000678.1-human-gut-metagenome-genome-assembly--contig:-NODE-678-length-17983-cov-7.456261_pt1 | contig 17983 bp, 20 predicted proteins | sample MGYA00242497_ERZ504576 | MGnify/ENA primary metagenome ERZ504576 (study PRJEB26092, sample SAMD00036296) | human gut metagenome | host: Homo sapiens | study: EMG produced TPA metagenomics assembly of... | reverse complement strand
TGCATGCGGAAAATCTGGATTCAGATCAGCTGATCTGTTATCCGCTTCTGTCCAAGGGCGAAGTCAGATGGCAGAATAAATAATACGAAAATGCACGGAGAAAGCATAACGCAGAACAACAGGAGGACAATATCGAGATTGTATGGAATGCAGATGTTAGGTTGATAATTGTGCAACAAAAAAGAGGAGCCAGTCCAGACTCCTCAAAGGTACGTTATTTCAAAAAGTTGCTCTTGTGTTCCAGCGCGTGCAGATTATAGCCAAGTGTAGCCAGGTGCGCTACCTTCAGCGCAACCAGATTGATGTCGGTGGACATCGCACTGGCGATCTGCTCGGCTGTGTATCCATACTCATAGATGTAACGAAGGACTTCATCGCTGTCCATCAGAATCTCTGCTGCTACGATGTTCGCTTCATATTCCGGTTTGGATTTCATATCGTAGAGCATGAACTCATGAATCGGGGTGGTTTTCGCCATATTCCGGTGAAGCTGATCATGCCCTAATTCATGTGCGCACACGATGCGCAGCATATTTTCATCCAGACTGTTATTCAGGAAAATAAAGCGATTTCGCTTAATCACCCGGTACATTCCCTTCAGGGAACCGAAATTTTCGCAAAGCATGACATTGATACCAAGCTGCCTTGCAATTTCAAAAGGGTCTCTGGAACCGCAGCGTTTTACCAGTTTCTCACCGACCCGTGAAAGCTGTTCCGCATTCATCATACCACCTCCAGTTTACAGTATAGCGAAAAGTGTGTACGATAAATATCACTGATCGGTTTTTTTACGCCTCGTTTTCGGGGCGTATTTTTTATTGTTCTCTTTGGCAATCCAGTAGGCATCGGTCAGAGCTTTATATGCTCCTTCGATGGCATCCTCGCTTAATTCGCCGCCAGCGAACATACCGGTCACTTCGCTGACCAGTTCTTCAATATCTTTCGCTGCTTTTGCGCCGCCTTTTTCATGGGCTTCTACAACATAGGTGCCGCTGCTTCCCAGCAGATACTCAGTAGTAGTATTCAGCGCATCCGCGATCTTCTGGATCGTAACCATATTGGATGGTTTACGGCTGCCAAGCTCATAATTCTGAATTGTGCGGGCGGTTACACCGGCCTTCTCTGCAAGTTCTACCTGAGTTAAATTGGCTTCTGTTCTTTTTTCTTTCAACCTTTCTTTGAAGACCATAGGAATACCTCTTTCTTTTTTGATTACGAACACGAACACTTTTTCATAAAAATCTATTGACACGAAAAACTGTGCTTGCTATAATGACGATGGAAACACGAAATACAATTCGTGTAATTATAGTATCACAAGAAATGCTGTGTGTCAATGCGTTCGTGAAAAGTTGTTCGTGCTTTCACGAACGGAGAGGAGGAATACGGGATGCAAAGGGTGATTCTTCATTGTGATATGAATAACTTCTATGCCTCTGTCGAGTGTATGCTGAACCCGGAACTGAAGAACAAGCCGGTGGCAGTGTGCGGTTCTGTGGAGGAACGGCATGGCATCGTACTTGCGAAGAACTATGCAGCAAAGGCGTTTGGCGTTTCCACGGGAGAGGCAATCTGGCAAGCAAAGCAGAAGTGCCAGAATCTTGTGATCGTGGAGCCGCACTATGAGCAATATATGAAGTTTTCAAAGCTGGCTCGTGGGATATACGGTCGCTATACCGATCAGATCGAGCCGTATGGGATGGACGAATGCTGGCTGGATGTGACCGGAAGCGGCTGCATGGGAACCGGATTTGAAATCGCAGATGAGATTCGCAGAACGGTTAAGTTTGAATTGGGACTTACGATTTCCGCAGGAGTGAGCTTCAATAAGATTTTTGCCAAGCTTGGGTCGGATATGAAAAAGCCGGATGCGATTACCTGCATCGAAGCAGATTCGTTCCAGGAGAAGATTTGGTGTCTTCCCGCCTCTGACTTGCTTGGAGTCGGCAGAGCGACCGAGAAGGTTCTGTCCGGTTATGGGATTCATACCATTGGAGAGCTTGCTGCAACATCGGATGATTTCTTGAAGTGCCGCCTTGGAAAGAATGGACTGGCGATTAAGAAATATGCCAATGGACTGGATGATTCGCCGGTTATGCGTTCCGATTATGTCTCCCCAGTAAAGAGCATTGGGCACGGAATAACGACCATGCAGGATTTGGAGAATAACGCCGAAGTCTGGTGTGTCATGCTGGAACTGGTGCAGGAGATCGGAACCAAGCTGCGAGCACATAAAAAGAAAGCTGGCGGAATAGCGATTTCCATCCGCAACAACGAGCTTTACACGAAAGAGTGGCAGTGCCGGATTGGTATTCCGACACAAAGCCCTACCTATCTGGCGAAAACCGCATTTGCACTGTTTGCAAAGAACTATCAGTGGGAGCATCCGATTCGTTCAGTGACGGTTCGGGCAATCAACCTGTTTGAAGAGGATTGTCCGATACAATACGACCTATTCACCGACGTGAAATCACTGGATCGCCAGGAACGGCTGGACGCAGCGATTGAGCAGATTCGATTCCGATTCGGGAAAGATGCGATTAAAAATGGGGTACTTTTTCAGAAAAGCAAGATGCCGACAGAGCGAAAAGTGGATTTGGTTATGCCGACAGGAATGATTGGTTAATACAGCACCGGTAGAATCTGGTGAGTTCTTTGCTAAAAGAAGTCAACACATTCGCCGGTTTACAGAGGAGGAGCGTAGAATATGTCGGAACAGAAATGTAGAAAAGTATATGTACCTGTGAACTTAGATGTGGATGCAGAGGGAAATATTCGCCCGCGCCTAATTCGATGGATTGACGGACGGGTGTATGAGATCGACCGATTGAAGCATAAGTGCGAGCTTCTTCCACGAAAGTGGGCGGCTGCGGAATTCGTTATACGGTCATGATCGGTGGGCATGAGAGTTTTCTGTTCAACGAAGATGAAAAATGGTTCGTTGAGGCAAAGGAGCAGTGCCTATGATCCTTTCACAGAAAAAAATAGAAGAAATCGCTGTTGCAGTGATAAGAGATTTTCAAAAGTCCTTTTTCGGCAGCGAAGCAGATGATCCAACGAGATTCGCGCTTCCGACACCCATTGACCAGTTTGCATCCGATTATCTGAACCTGAAGGTGTCATTTCAAAAGCTGTCCTCGGACGGAAGCATCTATGGTCTGACCGCGTATGTGGATACAGAATATCAGATAGAAGTTGACGGAAGTCAGAGGAGCATTTTCCTGAAAACCAATGATGTGGTTCTGGATAAGAGCTTCATTGAACCGGAGAATATTCGGAAACTCTGCGGAAAACGCAGATTTACGCTGGCACATGAGTGCGCCCACCAGATACTGTTTCAGCTGGATGCCGATGATCGAAAGATAGCCTGCCATAAGAGACCGGAAGTGAGGAAAAAAGGTTCCCGCGTTCTGAGAACGCAGGAGGACTGGAACGAGTGGCAGGCCAATTCGCTGGGAGCTGCCATCCTGATGCCCCAGTCAGAAGTAGATCGGGCGATGTGGTTCATCAACAGCAGAAAGCCTCTGACATGTTATGGATGGCGTTTTTATGACAAAGACCAGGTGAAGATAGATACTTTTTGTGGCGTCTTTGGCGTTTCGAGATCGGCAGCTGCTATCCGCTTGGAACAACTGGGCTATCTGAACCGGAAAAAGGATTATGAATGTCGCGATCCATTGGAGGTGTGGCCATGAGCAGGAATATCAGAGTATCGGAACCATCTGCGGAAATGCAGATTAAAATCATCCGGGCAAAAGATGCAATCGCTTCGCAAAAGCCCAGGACTGTCAGGTGCCCTTATTGCCGACACAATTCAATCATCGTCTTTGAGGATACCAGAGGACATGTGCAGACCAAATGCAAGGCCTGCGGACGAGAGACCGTCTTCAATGTTTTGGAGATGAGAAGATTACGGAGATTGCAGCTCTACTATTCGTCTTTGAATGGTTGAGATGACAATAAATAACCCTATTAACACAATTTTATAAGTCATAGCTGTGCTGTGGAGCCGCTGACAGGCGAAGTCTTCCGAATGCCGCATGAGACAGAATTATGGGATACCCATGTTCTGTTTTATCGGCACAGGATTTTTTTCTTCACCGTCATGCGGCTCCTTTTTTGACCTTCCGTCGATCCGGTTCTGTACCGGCTGTGCGGAAGGAGAAACGTATGTATTACGATCAGCATGTATGTGGAGCAAGAATTCAGGAATTACGCAAATCAAAAGGGTATACGCAGGAGGCCCTGGCTGAGGCGATTGATATTGATGCAAAACGCATTTCCAAAATTGAGCGCGGAGTAATATCGGCATCTTATAATGACATGATTTTGTTTTCGGAATTCTTTGGAGTAACGCTGGATTATCTGATCATTGGCAAGAGACAGGATGTGGATGCGTTGAAAAAGAGAGTGCAGGATGCCATTACGCAGCTTCAGGAAGCACTGATGTGAACTCGCAAAATTAGGTGGGCAAAGTCGCAGTTTCCGGCGTGTTATGTAAAACCGCATTCTTTTATACTTACTTTACAGCTAAGGCAACAAGGCTGATGAACTATGAAAATTGAATACTCATTCTCCAAGTACATTACTGACAGAACGAGCCTTCGACTGCACGCCATGATGCCCAACAGGGGCGAAGCGAAATCGCAGCAGCAAATGTCGGATTGCAACCGACGGTGGTGTAAAAGCCTGTCAGGGACAATGATACTTCCGTAATTCGCGGTCCGGCCATAAAGAAGGCGGGATGGTTAAATTCCAATGGAGCAGTGAAGCACACTGCCGCTTGTGAGAAATCCCCGATCTCTGGGGTGCCAAGAAAAAGTACAGAGAAACCATATTTTAAGAAAGGCTGTCAGAATAAAGCATTTGTATTATTTTCTGTCAGCTTTTATCCATAGATGATTATGGGATTGGAGGCAACCAGATGAAAGAAAACTGGGTTTACCGGCGAGGAGATATTTACCTTGCCAATCTTGGTGTTCCGATAGGATCAAAGCAGGGCGGTGTTCGTCCGGTAGTGGTTCTTCAGAACGATGTCGGCAACTTTTATTCGCCGACGATTACGGTTGCTCCTCTGACAACGAAGATACAAAAGAAAAGAAGCCAGCCGACACATTATTTCCTTCGGAAGGCAAAAGGCTGGCAAGATCTTCGATGGTATTGGCGGAGCAGCTTGATACATGTGATAAGACCTGTGTAATTCGGTATCTCGGCAAGGTAAGTAAGGGACAGATGCGCGGAATTGATGAAGCTGTGAAAGTGCAGCTTGGATATTATATTCCGGAACAGGCAGAGAAAAAAAGGCAAGGCAAATGCCGAAAGGAAGTGAATTTTGATGGTGGATAAATTGATTAAGCGTAAAGAAGCCGCTGAGATGTTGGGGATTAGCCTGGACACCTTGGATCATGCAAGAATGGAAGGTTGATCACTTACGTTCAGTATGTTGAGAATGGCTGTGTTTATTTTACTGAAGTTGGACTTCAGGAGTATATTGCAAGGTCTACACATCGTGCAAGGCCGAAGGATAACAATCCGACTTTCCGAAAGAAGAGAACAGTCAGGAGCGAAATTCGACATCGTTGAGCATTGGCAGGTTATTCGCAATAATGAATATATCAGCTAAAAGTTTGGAGGTGTCGAAGATGGCAAGAAAAAGATATGCGATTCCTCAGTACGGAACCGTCATCATGGCGGGTAAGGAATATTACCGAACTCGAATTGAGGATGCTGATGGAAAGCGGGTGGCGTTGTATGGCAGAACCCGTGAAGAACTATATGATAAGGTGCTCGAAGCGAGAGAGCAGATTGAGGATAATACATTTCGCAGATCATCCCCCACAGTAAAGGAGTATTGCGAAAAGTGGCTGTTGTTACAATCCGCACAGGTAAGAGCCACTACTTTGACGGATTACACATCGAAAGTAAACCGGCATATTATAAAGCCTCTGGGTCATATGAATATAGCAGATGTTACAGCAGATGATATTCGTCTGGCACTGGTTCCGGTATCCAAAAAATCAGCGTCTGTGTACAAATCGGTTAATATACTTTATAAGAGCATTTTTGCGGCGGCAAAAGAAAGCAAAGTGATTCAGGACAATCCTACAATTTATTTGTCTGGAAAGAACGGGGGCGTTCCTCAAAAAGAGAAAAACCCTTTGACTGATGATCAGGTGGAGAGATTGCTGGATGCGATAAGAGGATTACCACCGTATGTATTTGTGATGCTTGGTTTGTATGCGGGGCTTCGGCGAGAAGAAATTCTTGCATTGCAGTGGGATTCAGTTTTTCTGGATGAAGCAGCACCGTATTTGACAGTGTGCAGAGCTTGGCATACAGAGCACAATCGACCGGTAATAATGTCTGAACTGAAAACAAAGGCTGCTCATCGAGATGTACCGCTTCCTGATTGCCTGGCGAAATGCCTGAGAGAAGCAAAGGAGAATTCCACATCAGACTATGTTGTTGCGAACAGCGAGGGCGAACCGCTTTCATATACGCAGTTTAAGAGGCTCTGGCAGTATATTGTGACCAGAACTGTAAAGGAACGGAGCTACTACCGTTATGAGAATGGAAAACGAGTGAAGCATACGGTGAAACCGGTGCTGGGCGAAAGAGCTGCGCATAATGGAAAGGTGGTTTATAGCTTAGACTTTGAAGTGACACCACATTTGCTGCGGCATACTTATATTACAAATCTTATTCACGCATCGGTTGATCCTAAAACAGTTCAATATCTTGCCGGTCATGAGAACAGCAAGATAACGATGGACATTTATGCAAAGGCAAAGTATAACCGGCCTGATGAACTGGCGGGCATATTAGAGGATACCTTTACACTGTGGGATGCAGAATAGGCCAGACAGTTTCATGAATGAGATCAAAAAGAGTAGGGATAATCCCTGCTCTTTTTACATATAGCCGACATCCTTGAGAACCGGAGCAGCATTCTGGATAATTAAAGAGCAAAGATCAATTTGAATATATCAAGAAAATGGAGGAAGCAATAATGGCAAGAAAAAAAGTAGTGCCGGAATATGGAACAATTATGAAGAGGGGCGCTCAATATTACAGAACACGAATGCAGGATGCGGATGGAAAATGGATTTCGCTATATGCACAGACTCCTGAAGAGCTGTATGATAAATCCATTGAGATGAAGCGCAGTATTGAGGATGAAATATTCCGAAAGAATAATCCGACAGTAGCTGAGTATTGTGAAAAATGGTTGAAGATGCGCTCGGCGAGTGTGCGAGAAAACACATTGAGTGGATATGAGCGCACGATAAGAAAATACATTATTGGAGCTATTGGAGATATGTATATGGACGAAGTGACGACCGATGACCTTCGCTTGCTGCTGGTGCCAATCTCCAAGCAATCAGCTTCCCTGTACAGCAAAATGAATATGCTGATCAAATGTGTTTTCTATTCAGCAGAAGAAAGCAAAATCATCAGTTATAATCCGGCTGCGTCGCTTTCTGCAAAAGGCGGAACACCAAAGCAGGAAAAGAAGGCATTGACGGATGAGCAGGTGAAAATTCTTCTGGATACAATCAGGGGATTACCACCGTATGTTTTCGTAATGATTGGGTTGTACGCAGGGTTGAGGCGGGAAGAAATTCTTGCACTGCGATGGGATTGTGTTTTCCTGGATGGTGCCACCCCATATATATCGGTAAGGCGAGCATGGCGTTCTGTAAATAATCGTCCGGTAATTTCAACAGAGTTAAAAACGCCAGCAGCCAAAAGGGACATTCCCATTCCGGGCAAGTTGGTGGAATGTTTGAAAGAGGCAAAAGAAAAGTCAAAATCGGAATATGTGATCTCGGACAGGAATGGTAACGCTCTGGCTGAATCCCAGTTCGTGAGGGTGTGGAAGTACATAGCAGTTCGTTCTACGGAAGAACGCTGCTATTACACCTATGTGAATGGGCAGAAGATTAAGCATGTGGTACAGCCGAAGCTTGGTGAGCATCAGCCGAACAATCCGAAGTTGGTATATACGATGGATTTCCAAGTGACACCGCATCAATTACGTCACACTTATATCACGAACCTGATTTATGCTTCGGTTGATCCTAAAACCGTACAGTATCTTGCCGGACACGAAAACAGCAAGGTGACTATGGACATTTACGCCAAAGTCAAGTATAATAAACCTGCCCAGTTACATGGGGTGATCAACAGAGCAATCGACACATCAAAAAAAGATTAGGGTTAAAATCCGACAAAAGCCTACAAAATCGTGGGTTTAAGAACTGGTGGACGAAGAGCAAAAAGCTTGAAAAACCGCGTAAAATCAAGCAAAATCGAGCTTCGGTTTCGTGAAGTACGGTCTGAAGGCTGCACGACTGCGCATCTCCGGCGGTTGCCCCGCAAGGGGCGAGCCGGTGGCGCTAAAAATCTTTGCTCAAGCATCGCGTGCAGGGCGCAGCCCTGCCAGCGATGCACCCCAGTTCTCCAAGCGCTGATTTATTTCAGATGTATCTTTACGGCTCTGCTTCGGCAGAGCCGTTTTTTGTTTGTTACGCTCCTGCGCACAAAAAGAACACCCCCGCGCCTTTGGGCCGGGGGCGTTCTGCTGTGATAGGGAATGTCAGGTGGAAGAGGAAAGCATCTTTTGCAGCTGGGTCTTGGCCCGGTAGTAGGTCACCCGGGCCCATGCGGCGTTGTGGCCGAAGATCAGCGATGCGCTCAAAGGGCAGCTCGCCGAATACCCGGAGGCTGAACACCTCTTTGTAAGGCTCGTCCAGCGTGTGCAGACACTGATGCACGGTGAATGCCGCATCCTGATCGACCAGCAGCTGGGCAATGTCCGGAGTGTCGGCGGGGGCGGTTTCGGCATCTTCCAGCGGGGCAGTGCGCTTTGTCCGGCGGCAGTGGGAATAATAGGCGTTGCGGGCCACCGTGAACAGCCACGCCCGTACATCCTGCCGGTCGTCGTAGTCCTTCAGACCGTCCAGTGCCTTGAAGAAAGTTTCCTGCGTCAGCTCCTCGGCCAGCGCTTCGTTGTGGGTCAGGCCCTGCAGGAACAGAAACACATCCCGGAAATAGAGCTGGTAAACGCTGTCGATGTCCATAGGCTCAGCCCTTCTTATAGTCGATGCCGTATTCCTGGTCGGTGCCGTAGGCGTAGTCGAAGGTACGTCCGGGTTCTCCTGCACGATGTAGCGGTCTACCAGCTGTCCATCGCGGTAGTACAGGGTCTGGTCTGCGCAGTCCACGGTCAGCAGCTGGGTGCGAGACACCATGACCCATACAGTGGATCGATCAGAATCCACCAGGGCTGTCAGTACCCGATGCACGCCCGGAAAGCGGTAGCGCATGGCCCGCACAGTGATCTGCGGCTTGCCCCAGCTGAAGGTGCCCTCCATATCCAGCCAGACCCCCTCGCCCTGCGCTTCCAGAATGCAGATGTCAGCGCCATTCTCTTTGCGGTTGTATGTCCAGAAATGAGCCTGCTCTGCGGTGGCCGGGACGCGGGCAGTGCCCATCCAGAATATCATTGCCAGAGCGCACAGGGCAGCCAGCACGGAGCCGATTGCAGCACGGATGCTCCTTCTTTGCAGGGCGGCCCTGATCCTGCGCAGGGGCGCATCCGGCTGCGCTTCCGGCCGCACCGGCACCGGCTGCTCCATCTGTTCCAGCTCGGCGCGGCAGGCTTCACATTCGGCCAGATGTTCTTCCACCAGTGCGTTGGTGGCCTCACTGGTGATGTGCTCCGCATACAGCGGCAGCAGGTCACGGATGATATCACAATTCGTTTTCATCGTCTTTTGCCCTCCTTTTTCATGGCCTTTCACCCCAATAACGCAGAAAAGGAGAAAGCGTTACAAGTTTCTGCAAATTTTTTGCAGGATCAGCCCTTCTCCTGCCAGAATAACCCACCGCTGGTCTGGAACAGGGGCCAGGGGTTCACGCTCTTGCTGCCGAGCTTGAAGTCCATGGTCAGCTCCTCGCCCAGCACGCCGACAGCCTGCCCCCGCTCCACGGTCTGGCCGCGGGTCACGGAGAGCTCCTGCAGGCCGTACAGATAACTGCGCACGCCGCAGCCGTGGTCGATGACCACGGTGCTGCCGGTGAGGGCCAGATCGCCTGCAAACACCACCACGCCATTCGCCGGGGCACGGCAGGGCTCACCGGGGATGGTGTAGAGCCGGGTGGAGTTGGAACGGCTGCCCTGCTGGCCGCCGGTCACCTTGACCTGACCGAAATCCACCAGCGTCATGTAGTTTTCTGCCGGGCAGAGGAAGGCACCGGCCCAGAGTTTTTCCCGCACGGGCTGCTCGTACAGAGGCCAGATGTTGTTCCGGAACTCGGTGTTGGCAGCCTCGGTGGATGCAGGTTCCGGCTCCACCTCCACGGTGCCGAAATCCTTGGGCAGAACGGTCAGCGTCCGGGCAAAGGTCTCACCGTTGACGGTAACGTTGACCGTGTGCCCACCCGCCGAGGCGTTGTAGGCGGCGGGGATGTAGCGCGCCAGCCGCTGCCCAGCCGGACGCACTGAACGCTGCCCAGGTCGGTCTCCACGGCGGGAGCGGTCTCGCCGGTCAGGCCGGTGATGGAAAGCGCCGCCACGCCGCCCTGCTCCAGCCGCTCGGTGGAAAGGCGACCTCCGCGCTGGCCTGCAGAGTGAACCGGAAGGAGTAGCTGTACCAGCGTGGGTTTGGCCGGGTGCTCCACGCCCAGGTTCTTGCGGATGGCACCGGTGGTGCCGCCCTCAAACTGGGTGGCAAGATAGTCCTGCGGCAGCCGCCAGACCGTCAGCTTTGCCTTGTAATCCCCGTTGGCAGGAAGAGAAAGTCCTCGTACTGAGAGACTGACCCCGCAAATACGATGCTGCCGATGTCGGTTTCAATGGTCAGGGTGGTGTAGCTGGCCCAATCGGGCAGGGCGAGGGCCGGGTGTGCGTCATACAGCACGCCCAGTTTCTGCACGGTGAGCGTTTCGGGCTGGTGAACACCTTATCGAACACGCCGCCCAGCAGCGGCACCTGCCAGCAGGAGCCGTTCACTTCCAGCGCCTGTCCGCCGAACTGCGTGTCTGCCGCCGGGCGGGAACCCTCGCCGGTAAAGGAATAGCTCACGGTCATCACCGCGCCCAGCAGCACGGCAACGCCAGAATGACACCAACGACCCACAATAAAAATCGTTTCATGGATATGTACTCCTGTTACAAAGCCGCATCCCTGCACTTGGCTCCTCTGCCAGGGGAGCTGGCTGCGCCGGAGCGCGGACTGAGAGGTTGATTAATCAATGCGGCGTATAAAAAGCGCACCACAGCTTGCAGGGACAAGCCGGGTGCGTTTTTTGGTGTTTGGTTTATTCTGCGGCATCCTCGGCAGAAGGATCTTCTGCGGGCTGCTCTGCGGCAGGCTCAACGGTCTCAGCCTTATCCTCGCCAAACAGCAGACGCTCGTACTCGTCCAGCTCCTTCTCACGGCGGTGCAGATAGACAGCCACGGCGGCCAGCGCACCGGCCACAGCGGCCAGCGTGGCAATAACAGCGATCAGACAGGATTTCTTCATAGGACACACTCCTTTTCTGGTGGGGAACGGTGGTTCATGGAACCGGAGTTCATTTTGATAAGGCTATTATACCCGGAAAAGCAAAAAATTACAATCCGAAATGCAGAAATTTCATCAATCCGGGCAATCACAGCAATTTGGTCAGCAGCAGCTTTTTGTAGACCTTGAAGGCACCGGGCAGGGTGTACGCGGCCTCCAGCTGCTCCTTTCCGGCCCAGACGCAGCCTGCGGGGGCGGGCTGCTCCGACACAGTGAGGAAATAGCCGCTCTGGTGCCACTCGATGTGGGTGAAAATGTGCTTGGCCGCAGGCAGGGGCGTGAAATGTACCCCTGTGCAGTCCAGCCCCAGGGCAGCAAGGCGGGCGGCGGTCTCTGCGGCGGTAAGGGTGGTATCCTCCCACAGCACCGGCTGCCACAGCCCGGCCAGCAGGCCCTTGGCGGGCCGCTGCTGGAGCAGCACCCGGCCCTCGTTCAGCACCAGCGCCACCGTGACCGGTGTGATGCGCCGGGCCTTGGGGGGCGTTTCTGGGGCAGGGAGAGGGCGGTGCCTGCGGACCGGCCCGGCAGAGCGTGCCCAGCGGGCACTGCTCACACAGGGGGCACCGTTGGCAGGCAGACCAGCGCGCCCAGCTCCATCAGGGCCTGATTGTAGTCTCCGGCCTTTGCGGGCGCTGGTGCTCCATGACCCGTGCCGTGAACTCCCGCTTCACCTGCGGGTCGGTGACCAGCCGGGGGTCGTTGTAGAGCCGGGCAAACACCCGCAGAACGTTGCCGTCCACGGCGGGCACCGGGAGGCCGAAACTGATGGATGCAATGGCCCCCGCCGTGTACTCCCCGATGCCGGGCAGGGTCAGCAGGGCGTTGTAATCGGCAGGCAGCTGCCCGCCGTACTGGGTGCAGACGATCTTTGCCGCTTTCTGCAGATTGCGCACCCGGCTGTAATAACCCAGCCCCTCCCACAGCTTGTGCAGCTTTTCCTCCTCACATCCGGCCAGCGTGGGGATATCCGGCAGGGCGGCAAGGAAGCGCTCGTAGTAGGGCAGCGCCGCCGAGACCCGGGTCTGCTGCAGCATGATCTCGCTCAGCCAGACATGGTAGGGCGTGGGGTCCTCCCGGAAGGGGAGGATGCGGCGGCTGGCATAGAACCAGTCCAACAGGGCAGGAGCGATATTTTCCACTTGTATTTATCTCCTTGTTGAAAACAACCCTCTCCGTCATTGCTCCGCAATGCCACCTCTCCCGAGGGGAGAGGCTATGCTGCCTTTATCCAAGAGCCGCAATAGGCTCCCCCTTCGGGGGAGCTGGCAAAGCCGACAGGCTTTGACTGAGAGGGTTGAATTTAATCCTTAGAAACCGTAAGCGGTGCGGGGGAAGGGCAGCACGTCACGGATGTTCTGGATGCCCGTGAGGTACATGATCATCCGCTCGAAGCCCAGGCCGTAACCGGCGTGCTCCACGCCGCCGAACTTGCGCAGGTTCAGGTACACTCGTAGTTGGTCTTGTCCATGCCCAGCTCGTCCATGCGGGCCACCAGCTTGTCGTAGTTCTCTTCGCGCTGGCTGCCGCCGATCAGCTCGCCGATGCCGGGCACCAGCATATCAGCTGCGGCCACGGTCTTGCCGTCCGCGTTCATCTTCATGTAGAAGCTCTTGATCTCCTTGGGGTAATCGGTGACAAAGACAGGCTTCTTGAACACGACCTCGGTCAGGTAGCGCTCGTGCTCGGTCTGGATATCCACGCCCCACTCCACGGGGAACTGGAACTTCTTGTTGTTCTTCTTCAGGATCTCAATGGCCTCAGTGTAGGTGATGCGGCCGAACTCGCTGTTTGCCACCAGCTCCAGGCGCTCGATCAGGCCCTTGTCGATGAACTGGTTGAAGAAGGCCATCTCGTCGGGGCAGTTGTCCAGCACATAGCGGATGACGAACTTGGTCATGGCCTCGGCGGTGTCCATGTAGCCTTTCAGATCGCAGAAGGCCATCTCGGGCTCGATCATCCAGAACTCGGCGGCGTGGCGGGTGGTAAAGCTCTTCTCCGCACGGAAGGTGGGGCCGAAGGTGTACACCTTGCCAAAGGCCATGGCCATGGCCTCGGCCTCCAGCTGGCCGGAAACGGTCAGGTTGACGGGCTTCTCAAAGAAGTCCTGGCTGTAATCCACGGTGCCGTCTTCGTTCTTGGGCACGTTCTGCAGGTCCAGCGTGGTGACCTGGAACATCTCACCGGCACCCTCGCAGTCGGAAGCGGTCAGCAGGGGAGAGTGGGAGTAGACGAAGCCGTTCTCCTGGAAGAACTTGTGGATGGCGTAGGCAGCCACGCTGCGCACGCGGAATGCGGCGTTGAAGGTGTTGGTGCGGGGGCGCAGGGTGGGCATGGTGCGCAGATACTCCATGCTCATCTTCTTTTTCTGCAGGGGATACTCGTCTGCGGGGCAGTCGCCCAGGATCTCCACGCTGTCGGCATTCAGCTCAAAGGGCTGCTTTGCCTGCGGGGTCAGGACGATGCGGCCCACGATGCGCAGGCTGCTGTACAGGCCGGTATGGATGACCTCCTCGTAGTTTGCCAGCTTGCCTGCCTCCAGCACGACCTGCAGGGTCTTGAAGCAGCCGCCGTCCGACAGGGCGATGAAGCCGATGTTCTTGGAATCACGGATGTTCTTGGCCCAGCCGCACACGGTGACCACCGTGCCGTCGGCGGGAGTGTTCTTGTACAGCGAGACGATCTCAGTACGTTCCATCTTTCTTTCCTCCGATATAAAAATAAAAAGACAGCTTTGCCCTGAATTTTCAGGGCGAACAAGCTGTCTTGTAATGTCCGCGGTGCCACCTGAATTACCGGAAGTGTCCGGTCGCTCGCGCGCTCCAATAAGCGCTGCCCTGGTAACGCTGGGCTTTGCGGCGCACCTACTGGCGGCGGAATGCCGTGTTCAGTTTGCAGCTCCCGGGTGTTCGTTCGCGCACTGGCCCGCACGCGGCTCTCAGCTGCTGCCGCGCTCTCTGGAGCGTCCGGAATGCGTTACTTTTCCCGATCCTTGCTTTTCGGTAATTCTAAAAATAGCACAGCAGCACCGGTTTGTCAATCGGCTTTTTGTGGAAAAACGGTTGAATTCTGCCGGAAAGGATGCTATTATTTATTCTGCTATAGTATGTGCATTGCACAAAACGGAACAAACATGAAGATTGGCTTTGTCCTGAGGAGTAGAGCATGAACGAAAATCAAACCACTTACCCCACCGGCGCACAGGATGAGGAAGAGATCGACCTCGTCGCGCTCATGGTGACCCTTCTGCACAAGCTCAAGCCCATCCTGCTGACCGCGGTTGTCTGTGCTGTGATCGCTGGCGGCCTTGCCGGGGTAAAGATCCTGCGCGGCGGCGCTGTTTCGGCAGAAGATCAGGTTGCTTATGAAGAGGCTCTGGCTGAGTATCAGCAGAAAGAGAAGGATTATGAGTTTGCTGTGCAGCAGTACGAGCTGACGGCGAAGAGCAACGAGGATGCGCAGTCTAGTGTGCAGGAAGCACTGAAACAGGCACAGGACTATGCAGAAAAGTCGCTGCTAAAAAATCTGGACGTTTATAATGTCTGGACGGCGCAGGCTGACCTTTATATTGACAGCGGCTACAAAATCCAGCCGGGTTCTGCGTATCAGAATGTTGACCCGACCGGTGCGTTGCTGGCTGCATATCAGAAACAGCTGGTCAGCGGTGACTCCATGAATGATGCCGCTGATGCCGTAGGGGTAGATGTGCGCTACCTGAAGGGCGTGGTCACGGTAGAACTTCCCAGAACGACAGTGGCGAGTATAACGGCGTGATGACCTTGCAGGCGTATGCTGCAGATCAGCAGACCGCAGAGAAAATTCTGAACGCGCTGCTGGGTCGTCTGGATCTGATCCATGATAAAGCGGCAGCTGCTGTGTGCAGCCACAGTGTACGCGTGATTGATCAGAGCGTGACACAGGGGGTCTCCACGGAACTGCGTGCGTTGCAGCAGACGAGCAATGAAGATGTTCAGAATCTGCAGAGCCAGCTGGTGGAACTGCAGAGTGCCCGTCAGGCGCTGGATGACAATCTGGCTTCTGCTAAGAGTACTTGGGAGAGTGCGGAGGAGCCCGCACTGGGCGGCGGCGCTGCCTCCTCGGTGGCAAAGTACCTGCTCATTGGCTTCCTGCTGGGCGGTGTGCTTGCCTGCGGCGTGGTCGTGGTCAGGTTCCTGCTGGACGGCATGGTCTACTCGGCCAGCGAGCTGAACCGCTCCACCGGCCTGCCCGTGCTGGGCGCGCTGGCCAGTGACCGCACCAAGAAGGCCGGAAAGCTGGATGCAAAGCTCTATCAGATGGAGGGCCGCCCCGATGGCAGCGCGGACGCTGAGATGCTCTGCCTGATGGCTCAGACCATCCGCAGCCGCGCCCCGGAGGCGAAGAATATTCTGGTCACCGGCGACCTGCCTGCGGACCAGCTGGAAGCACTGGCCGCTGCCTTGCAGGCCACGGAACCCCTGCGCGGCCAGAGCGTGACCGCCGCCGAGAGCATCCTCAAGGCGCTGCCACCGTGCCCCATGTGGTGGCTGCCGATGCCATTGTGCTGGCTGCCGACTGCACGGTCACCCGCACCGATGCCGTGCGGGAGCAGAACGAGAAGATCGTTCGGCTGGGCAAGCAGATCCTGGGCTGCATCGTATACGAATAAGCAAAAATAAAATAAACCTCTCAGTCTCGCATTCGCTCGCCAGCTCCCCTGATAGGGGAGCCCTTGGCAAAGAGGGCAGGTCGTACTTGCCGAAGAAGCAGATGCGGACTGGGAGGTTTTACTGTTTTAATGCTGAAATCAACCTTGGGCGGCCAGCTGCCCGGCATAGAGGGCCTCGTTCAGGTTGTTGCCGTGCCCGCCGATCTCTATGAGCAGGCTGCCGGGGGTCAGATCCTGATTGTAGAACCGGTAGCTGAACAGGACCGGGCGGGTGAAGCCGGGGTACAGGCCCTCCATGGCGGTTTCCCAGGCGGCGGCAAAACGGAGGTTGAGCCGGTAGTTGGGCAGGCTGACCGTGGTGCCGTTGTCGCACCCGCAGATGATCATCACCTGCGCTGCCTGCCGCCCGTTGACGGTGCACACCGGGGCCATGCGGGAACCGTTCTCAGTCTCGATGGCATCCCGGTGGATATCCAGCACGATCTTGATGCTGGGATACTGCGATAAGTATTGCTGCACCACCGCGCGGCTGTTGGCATAGCTGCCGGTGTAGCTGGGGTAATCGTTCAGGGTCTCATCGTGCAGGGTGTTGAGTCCGGCGGCATTGAGGGTGTCCGCCATCACCCGGCCCACGGCGCACATGTTGAGGTCCCGGTCGGTGGTGCGGGAACCGTCCCCCGGGCGGTACCACAGCCCTGCCGAGAGCCGGTAGTCCTCAGTGGCATGAGTGTGCATGATGAGGATCTGCGGGTCGGGGCTGTTCCACTCCACCGCAAAGGGGAGCGGGTTGGTGATCTCGGTGGCAATGTCGGCGCTGGAGACGCTGGTGTTGTTCTTGATGCTGCCGCTGCCGCAGGGAATGTATTTCTCCCCGCTGCCCTGCGGATAGTTCTTTTCCAGGATGACCCCGGCTCCCTCCGGGCGGGCCTCATCGCCTTCCAGCGGGACAAGGTAGGCTTCAATGTCACCGGCAGGCAGGGCGGGAGCCTCCTGTGCAGGCTCTGCCTGTGTTTCCTGCGCGGGTTTGCTCACGGCCTGTGCGGCATTCTCGGAGAGGTCTTTCCGGCTCAGGTAAAGGGCGGTCTGCACGGCTGGCAGCGGCCCGATGACCACCGCTGCCAGCGTGAGGAGCAGCTGGTGCGCAAACAGCGCAAGCCCCAGCGCAAGGCCTGCCGCTGCCGCAAAAGGCAGGGGATGCCCGCACCCTGCCATTTCCCGCCTGCGCATGGAACCTCACCCCCTTCTGCAAAATAGATATGAGAGAACCGCTCCGTCAATGCGAACGGATTGCTGCCTCTCCCAGTAGGAGGGGCAGGCCGGCAGCAGCATAAATCTGGCCCCTATCAGGGAGCCGGCGAGCGAATGCGGGGCTGAGCGGGTTACCCCACCAGCCAGCACAACTGCGCCACACTCAGCTTTGGCTGCAGGGCCGGTTGATGGCAGCCCCCAGCAGGGCCGCGCCGTGGGCGATGACCCCGTCCAGATCCCGGGGCGTGACGACTAGATCCCGGCCCTCTTCGGCCTGCATCAGGGTGGGGATGCCCGCCGCAAGGACAGGCACACCCAGCCGGGCGCATCCAGATGCCGGGAGTGGTCGGGCTGGGCCGGGTGGAGCCCGGTGTCTGAAAACTGGAGCGTCCGGCCCAGCCGCTCCGGCTCAGCAGAGCAAAGGCTGTCCACACAAAGCAGGGCGGCGGGGCGCAGCTCCCGCACCAGTGCCCCGGCCAGCTGCTGTAAGCTCAGGCCGGTGGCCGCCGATACCCCCGGA
>ENA-OQCN01000677-OQCN01000677.1-human-gut-metagenome-genome-assembly--contig:-NODE-677-length-17992-cov-2.731934_pt1 | contig 17992 bp, 21 predicted proteins | sample MGYA00242497_ERZ504576 | MGnify/ENA primary metagenome ERZ504576 (study PRJEB26092, sample SAMD00036296) | human gut metagenome | host: Homo sapiens | study: EMG produced TPA metagenomics assembly of... | reverse complement strand
TCCATTACTGTACCGCGGTGGAATTTGATATTCTTCTGACCCATTCTCCCGCCTACCAGTTAAACGATGGTCTGGACTCCCACACCAGGGATTTCAGGTCTTCAACACTCTGATGGACAAGTACCACCCGAGATTTTTTATCCACGGGCATGTACATATGTCCTACGGACGGAATCAAAAACGCTATGATCAGTATAATCAGACCCATGTGATCAATGCTTACGATCGCTGTGTATTTGATTATGAAGATGATAATCTGAGGGAACATTTGAAACGGTGATTTTTATCATGCCAGACAAAAAACAGGAGCAAAACGGTATCGCATCCGTCTCTGCTCCTGTTTTTATCTTCCTGTATCTCTGTTTTCTCACCGTTTCGTACTCTCTGCCGGTCAGATCTGTATACTCCGTCCTTATAGGTTTCTTCTCATGATTTACAGCATCTGTCCCTTCAAGATAACCCCTTTGATTTCCAGAGTTTCCTGGTCAAGGAGTACTGCATTTGCTACTTTTCCCGGTGTGATGCTGCCATATTGGTCGTAGATACCGATGCTTTTTGCCGGATTGACTGCTGCACATTTTACCGCTTTTTCCAGAGGAATTCCCATCTGCTTCACAGCGGTACGCATACATTTCATCAGGTTGGTATTGGAACCTGCAATAGTTCCGTCTTCCAGGGTCGCACGGTTTCCTTTTACGATCACCGGCTGTCCGCCCAGCTCATACATGCCATCTTCCAGACCGGCTGCTTCCATGGTATCACTGATGAAGATCACACGATCCTCTCCGAACATCTTGAATGTATTTCTCACAATTGCCGGGTGGATATGTACGTTATCGCAAATCAGTTCGGCCTCACAGTATTCGTCATCTGCTGCCGCGATGATCGGTCCCGGTGCGCGGTGTTTGATGGGATTCATCGCATTGTACAGATGTGTCATATGGGTGACACCCGCTTCAATCGCTGTTTTTGCTGTCTCATAATCTGCCGTTGTGTGCGCGATCGACAGCACGACTTTTCCTTTTTCCGCCCGGATAAATTCCATCGCACCTTCCTCTTCCGGTGCCAGATCTACCAGTTGAACAGACCTCCTGCGGCTTCCTGCAGCCGTTCAAACATTGCCACATCCGGTTTATGGATGTATTTTCCGTTCTGTGCCCCTTTTTTGGCCATGGAGATAAACGGGCCTTCCATATTGATTCCGCAAAGGATCGCACCTTTTTCATTTTTATGGGCTTTCGCTGCTTTCGCGATCCGGATCAGCCGTTCCTCATCAAACGTCATGGTTGCCGGTGCGATCGTTGTCACACCCTGGCTGGCCTCATAATCTGCCATTACCTGAATAGACTCTTCCGTTCCGTCACAGAAATCCTTTCCCATGCAGCCATGAAAATGAATATCTGTCAGTCCCGGAATCAGATAACAGCCGCTGCCGTCAACCACTTTTTCTCCGTCCCCACCGGTTTCTGTAAAAACTTCCCCTGTTATGCAGACCTCTTTATCCGCAAATGTTCCTTCTTCTGTATAGACTTTTGCTCCCTTGATGATCATTGTTTTCCTTCTCCTCCTTCGTCCTTATCCTGAATCTGTCTTGACTTTAAGAGCATGACAGAATTATCATGCCGTGCCTGTTTGACAGATGAATCAATCTCCAGATAATATCCGTATAAAATATCCGTCATCACAAGAATCGGATACTGCGGAGAGATGATATTGCCAAAGTCCAGGTTTTTCTTTGCCGCCAGACATACCACTTCTTCACAGAATTCACTGTATTCCGGGCGGTCGTTGGCTGTCAGCAGTACCGTGTAGGCTCCCTGCCGGTGTGCCTGTTTCAGACATTCCATCACTTCTTCCGTCCTGCCACTGATACTGATGCCGATCGCCATACAGTCTTCCTGTACGATCGTCGAATGAAACCGCATCATATGGGTCTCATCCACCGCATCCATATCCAGTCCCAGACGCATGAACCGAAACTGCATCTCTCTGGCTGCCAGGCTGGAACTTCCTTTCCCGTAAACAAAAACCCGCCGGCACTCTGACATCTTCCCGGCAATCCGGCGAAGCTGCGCCTCATCTGCCAGATTATAACTTTTGTTCAGTAACTCCTGATAAGAGTCAAATACTTCTCTCATCTGTCCTGTGATCTGGTGACCTTTTTCTCCGAACGATTCTTTGTATTTGAACACAAATTCCCGATAGCCCTTATAACCACATTTTTTCGCGAATCGGGACAGAGATGCCTCTGACACATACAGCATCGAAGAAATATGTCTGGATGAAAAATCCATATCTTCCTCATTGGAAATAAAAAAATCAGCGATATTTTTTTCCACTGCAGATAGATTTTCATAATGGGCTTCTATGTTGGGTACTATTGTTTTTCTGTAATAACTCATCTTCCAATCCTTTCCGGCATCTGCTTGCAGCTGTTCCGGTCCTTCACAGCTACCTTTTCCTGTCATAAAATAATTACTATATTTCTACATACAGTATAACATGTTTTCTTCCACTTTCAAGTACTTTCATCTTCCTTGAAAATTCATAATTTCATACTTCCACCCATTGACTTTCCGGATGGTTTCGCTTATGCTGAACATAAGAGCGCTGCATGTTTCATGGGGGAAAATGCAGGGCGTTTTTTTACACAGGAGGGTTTTTACACAAATGAAGAAAGAAACTGTTACAACCAATCAGATCACCGAGGGCGTGATCTGGAAACAACTTTTATTGTTCTTTTTTCCCCCATTGTTCTGGGAACATTTTTTTCAGCAGCTGTACAACACGGCAGATACGATCGTTGTCGGACGTTTTGTCAGCAAAGAAGCTCTTGCCGCCGTCGGTGGTTCCGCCGCACAGATTGTGGGGCTGATCGTGGGCTTCTTCGTCGGACTGGCTTCCGGTGCTTCGGTTATCATTTCCCAGTTTTACGGTGCAAAGAACAGAGTGCAGCTGAACCGTGCTCTGCATACTGCCTATGCATTCTCTATCATTGGAAGTATTTTCATCACCGTTCTGGGAATTCTGATTGCTCCCTGGATGCTTGAACTGATGCACACACCACAGGAAACCATGGCGGATGCACTGCTCTATCTGCGGATCTACTTCGCCGGTATTATCTTTGTCTTTATCTATAATGTGGGTTCCAGTATCCTTCGTGCAATGGGAGACTCCCGCAGACCGTTATATTATCTGATCGTCTGCTGTTTCCTGAATATTGTGCTGGATATCGTGCTGGTGATCGTTTTTCATATGGGAGTTGCCGGTGTGTCAATCGCCACGATTTTTTCTCAGGGAGTCAGTGCCGTTTTGATCACCCGCGCCCTGATGCATTCCGACGATCTGTATCAGCTGGAGTTCCGAAAGATCCGATTCCACAAAGCTGCTCTGATCAGTCTGATCTGGGTGGGCTGTCCTACCGGCATCCAGTCAGTTTTATACAGTGTCACCAACATGCTGATCCAGACGTTCTTAAATAATCTGGGAACCGATACAGTGGCCGCCTGGAGTGCTTTCGGAAAGATCGATTCTTTATACTGGATGGTCAATAATGCGTTCGGTATCGCCGTTACGACTTTCGTAGGACAGAACTTTGGTGCCGGAAAATACGACCGCATGAAAAAGAGTGTCCGCATCGGGCTTTGTATGGGGCTTTGTACAGCTCTGACATTGACTCTCATATTCTATAACTTCGGAACTCCGCTGTTTCGTCTGTTTACCTCCGATGAAAATGTAGTCTCTATCGGTATGCAGATGTTATACACGTTGCTCCGGCATGACTGCCTGTTCGTCTCATCGAACTGCTCTCCGGTGCACTCCGCGGAACCGGAGATGTTGTGATCCCGATGCTTATCACCTGTTTCGGTGTCTGCCTGCTGCGTATCGCCTGGCTCTTCTTCATCGTACCACTCGCTCCGGGTCTCAACACCATCGTCCTCAGCTACCCGGTCACCTGGGCGATCACGGCGGTAATGTTTATCGTTTACTACTGTTACCAGGCAAAGAAATGGCCGAAATCTTCTGCGAAAAAAACGGCTTAATCTTATGCCGATAACATTCTTTAACTGTTTGTCCGTATAACGTAAGGAAAGGGACTGTCTGGAATGACAGTCCCTCTTTGTATACTCTTGTAAGCCGATATTTTCGTAACTATTCAGCAGGTAATATTTCGCGAGGTTGTTTTGCCATGAATATGCCAAAATCCCGAAACATACAAGCAAAATGCCCTTGCCAAAGGTAATTTCAAATGCATTTTTGCTCGTACCTGTAAAAGTACTGAACAGTTACAAATTTTCATTTATCGTGTACATGTATAAACATATAGCATATCTTGTGAACTACTCATAAGCATGATCAGCTCAGCGTCCCCCTTTTTCCTTCTTATGCAATAATTAATTTCAGAAAAAGAAGGATACATTACAGGATCAATATTCATATTTTCTAAATGTCCTATCATTTCTTCCTCCCAATACTTTGTTGGTATCTGCTTGTACAATGATGTTTTTAGAACCTTTTTGTCATTTTCTGAGCACAAATAAATATTATATGATTCCCACATGCCGTCAACCGTATAATAAGATTCAACAAATGGAAAGTTAATATCCCATTGAGTTTTAAACCATATACTATTCACAATTTTTTTACCCATCAGTATGAAAACGAACATTATCAATGCAACCAGAACCCCAGTGATTAGAATTCTTTTCTTCATGTACTTTCCCGTCCTCTTTCCGCATATATTTACAAAGAACAATCCTTCCCGGAGCTTTGTATGCGTATCCTGCTTTTTCTCTCAGATCTGATGATCCCACTCCTCTTTTTCTACATCATCGGCTTCGGTCTTCTGATGAAAAAGGACATCTACAACGACTTCGTCACCGGTGCTTTCGACGGTTTGAAAACAGTGGTAAAAATCATGCCAACGTTAATCGGTCTGATGACCGGTGTGGGGATCCTACGCGCCTCCGGCTTCCTGGATGCCCTCGCATCCCTCCTCGAAAACCTCCTGAAACCCACCGGCTTCCCCTCCGCCCTGGTTCCCCTCTCCATCGTAAAAAATGTTCTCCTCCAGCGCCGCCACCAGTCTCCTCCTCGACCTCTACAAACAACACGGCCCCGACTCCACCATCGGCCTGACCGCCTCCCTCATCCTCAGCAGCACCGAAACCATCTTCTACACCCTCAGCGTCTACTACATAGCCGCCAAAGTCCAAAAAACCAGATACACCCTCCCGGCGCCTTCTGGCCACTTTCTCCGGCATCATCGCCAGCACCATCATAGCAAACCTTATGTAACCCCCCACGCAAAAACAGCGGCAGACTCCTGGCTTCCTGGTCTGGCAACACTTTGTGGGCGCTTAGGGCAAGCTTTGAGATCCGACGCCTACGCAGACTTTCGCGCGGTCAGCCGACCCTCGTGAATATAGTCGCAGTTAGTGGCTAGCTTAAAGTTCCTCTTCCCACGTTGCGAGCCCCAGGAGCCAGGAGTCTGCCGCGTCCCTTTTGCCACAACAAACTTCCCTTACTCCCGGAAATTCCCAGCCTTCTTATACTTATTCATAATCCCAAAATACATCACCAACAGCAGTGCAGACGCAAAAATCCATGCCACCGGCTCGCCAGACAAATCCCCAGATAACTCTTATAATGCGAAGCAACCACAGCCGTCAGCCCTCTTCCTGCCAGCTCTGCAATCCCTGCCGTCATGGGAAGGAATCCATAGCCCATTCCCTGGATACCGTTTCGGTATACATTTACCACATTAAGCGGAATAAAGAACAGCGCCACGCATTTCATATAAATATCCACCAGACCCACGATCTGATCCAGATTCTCAGACACAAACAGTCCGGTCAGCATATTACCAAAGAAGAACACCAGCACTCCGAACACGACCGAATAAATGCTACCCATGATCGTTGTTGCCCGGAATCCCCTGCTGATTCTCTTCACCTTACCCGCACCCATATTCTGTGCACAGTAAGTAGCCATCGTAGTACCCAGTGCCACATAAACCTGCGTTGCCACCTGCTCGATCTTATTTGCCGCAGTAAACGCTGCCACATGCACAGAACCAAGCACATTCAGCGCAGCCTGCACCATCATCGCACCGATCGCAGTGATCGAATACTGCAGTGCCATCGGAAAACCGATGGCCAGCTGCTGCCGTACCAGATGACCATCCAGTTTAAAATCCCAGCGATCCAGCTTCAGAATCGGCACTTTCTTAATAATATAGACCAGACAAAGCAGCGCCGAAACTCCCTGCGCAATAACCGTCGCATACGCCGCTCCTGCTGCTCCCAGGTGAAACACAATGATCAGTACCAGATCCAGCACAATATTCAGTACTGCGGAAAACAGCAGAAAATACAACGGCGTCTTACTGTTACCCAGCGCACGCAGGATACCCGCTAACAAATTATACATAACCTGTGTAAAAATCCCCGCACAGATGATCATAATATACTTATACGCATCCTGAAAAATATCTGCCGGTGTATTCATAAGAATCAGCAGAGGCTTCATAAACGCCATACTGATCACCGTCATCACCACGCTGACGATCACCGAAAGTACTGCCGCAGATCCGACCGTCTTTCGCATCCCCGGCATATCTCCGGCACCGAATCGCTGACTGGTCAGGACCGTAAAACCTGCCGTAAGTCCCATCAGGAATCCTAAGATCAGAAACCCGATCGTTCCGGTCGATCCAACAGCCGCCAGTGCCTTCGTTCCCACGAACTTACCGACAATGACCGTATCCACCATGCTGTAAAACTGCTGGAAAATATTTCCAATAACAATTGGGATCGTAAAATTCAGGATAATCTTCCACGGTGTTCCCACCGTCATATCTCTCTCCATAAAGTTCCTCCTCTCATAAAAACTCCTCATTTTGCGCGATAAAAATCCGGGGACACAGCCCCGGGATCTTTATCACATTATTTACTTTCACCCATTATATGCGATGCTTTTTCATTTTTCAATACCATTTTCGTAAAAATATTGTTAGCTTTTTCCGGTCTGGCCATCCAGTTTTTGTTTTGATATACAAAACGGCAGCACCCGTACTGATCGCCGTCGCAAGGATTGCCGGACCAACGATCGCCGTTGGCGTCACACTGCCATATTCTGTCCGAAAAGCAATGATATTGACCGGGATCAATTGCAGGGAAGATATATTCAGGATCAGAAAATCACACATTTCATTACTTGCTGCACCCACAGCTACCGCCCGCTGTTTTTTTCTTCGCCGCTCTTCTTCCAGATCCGACAGTTCTTCCATCGCTTTCAGCCCTGCCGGTGTCGCCGCCCAGCCGAGTCCCAGGACGTTCGCCAGCAGATTCGTGGCAATCGATTTCCTCGACGGGTGATTCCCGGGAATCTCCGGAAACAGAAAGTTCAGCACCGGCTGCATTCTCTGCTCCATCGCCTCCAGAAGTCCGGACTTCTCTGCAATCCGCATCATCCCACCAGAGTCGCCGTAACCCCAGCCATCACCACGCACAGACTTACTGCCTCCTTCGAAGACTGAATCGCCGCCTCTGATACTTCCTCCAGATGCCCGGTCACTGTCCCGTAGATAATCCCGATTAGAATCATACCGCCCCAGAGATAATTCATAAAAAGCTGCTCCGTTTTTGTTGGATTCTATTATGTATACGCCCTGCATCGTAAAAATATACGTAACTGCTCTACCGTTCTTTATGAAAATGCTGTAAGGTTGAAAAAACATTGCTGCGACAATATTCCCGTTCATGTAATACAGCAGCTTTTTATGATTACATGTATATTTTTTATTTCTGAAACTTCTTTCTCCCCCATTATCTTTACTTTCCCCCCTCCATTCGTTACAATAAATCATAAAGCAAAAGCTTGTCCGAAAACTTTTCGGAAGAAAGGAGAAGGTTATGAAATTTTCATTTTCCCCTTCCTCCACTGACCTGGAAAAAGTGGAAGAAGGAACGCAACTTTTATTGGGGGATATCAAATCAGAAAAGGAACTGGAGATTCAGGTGGAGTTTCAGGAAAATGTTCCGCTTACCATCGCACGAAACGGCGATCACCTGCATATTACCTGTCAGGAACCGGCACATTATTATCGGGGACTGAACTGGGCGGTACATCATCCGGAGGATACCTGGAACACGAAAAGTGAACCTGTATACTTTTCAAAAAATGGAGTGATGTTGGACTGCTCCAGAAATGCAGTATTTACCGTAGAAAAGGTAAAATCTTTTATTCGTATCATGGCGAAACTGGGAATGAACACCCTGATGCTCTACACCGAAGAGACTTACACCGTACCGGATGAACCTTATTTCGGTGCTTACCGCGGCCGCTACAGCCAGGATGAGATCCGCGAGATGGATGCTTACGCGAGAACTTTTGGCATCGAACTTGTACCGTGTATCCAGACACTGGCCCATCTTCACAATGCTTTGAAATGGCCGCTTGGAGAAACCGTCAAGGACACCGCCGACATCCTTCAGGTAGGAAAGAGGAAGTCTACACCCTTATTGAAAAAATGCTTTGCTCCGTAAAAGAGTCCTTTTCCACCAACCGGATACATCTGGGCATGGACGAAGCTGCGCAGCTCGGTCTTGGAAAATACCTCCGGGAAAACGGATATACCAAAAGTTCCGTCCTGATTCGCGAACACAGTGCCCGCGTTTTTGAAATCTGCAAAAAGCTGGGGCTGGAACCGATGATCTGGAGCGATATGTATATCACTACCAACACCGGCGGCGGTTATTATGATGTTGCCGACGATACAGACTGCAGTGACTGGGAAAAACCGGATCCGGAACTTGGGCTGGTTTACTGGGACTACTATAACCCGGATCAGAAAATCTATGAAAAAATGATCCGCGTTCATCAGCAGCTTTCCAACAAAGTCATCTTTGCCGGAGGTTCCTGGATCTGGAACGGAATATCACCAAACTATTCCAAGACCTTTACCTGCACCCGTGCGGGACTTGCCGCATGCAAAAAATATCATCTGCCGGAAGTCTTCTGTACCGCCTGGATGGATAACGGTGCAGAAACTCCTGTAGATGCCGTTCTGCCCGGTCTGGTGCTGTTCGCTCATCTTGGCTTCCATGAAGACTTCGATGAGAAAGCACTGGCAGAAGAATTCCACGATGTGACCGGTGCCAGCCTGAACGACTTCCTGGAACTGGATGCACTGGACTCCCTGTTCCAGAACGGACAGCCGAATCTGGACACCGATAATCCGTCCAAATATCTGCTGTATCAGGATCCTCTTCTCGGCATCTTTGACCGCCATATCGAAGATCTGGATCTGGACACTGAACGTTATTATCAGGATCTGGCAGACCGCCTGGAAATCTGCCGAAAACATACTCCGGCTTATGATACGCTGTTTGCTTTCTATCACAGTCTCGCCAGCACGCTCGCCGGCAAGGCCGACCTTGGCGTCCGCCTGAAAAAAGCATACGATGCCCATGACTTATCCACACTGGAGACCATCTGCGAAGAAGTTATCCCCGGAATTATCAACGATCTGTCCACAACCAGACTTCTGCGCGAACACCTCTGGATGCAGGACGCAAAACCTTTCGGCTATGAACTCGTAGACATCAAACTCTCCGGCGTCATCGCCCGCCTTACCAGCACCCGCTACCGTCTCCGTTACTATATCGACGGCAGAGTAAAGCGCCTGGAAGAACTGGAAGCCGACCGCTCCCCTACTTCCTCCCGGGAACCCCCAAACGCGAAAACCTCTGGCACCGCATCATCAGCGGCGCAGACCTTATGGATACAATCTAACAATCTACTCTTCAAAACCCCCTCGGAGCACATCTCCCGAGGGGGTTTTATTATATGTCAGCAAAATGCATTATCATTTTTAAGCTATATTCATTCATATACAACTTTCAGCTACCCTTCCCACCTATCAGGGGTTGCCACTAGTGAACTCCATACCAACTTAAGTTTCAACCAGTACTCAGCCGGAGTGAGAACAACAAGGGGTGGAGGCATTTTGCGTGCCGCTTAGAGTGAGCTTTAAGATCCTCTGCCTACGTAGACTTTTGCGAGGGTCAGCTGACCCTCGTAAATATAGTCGTAGTTGGCAGATAGCTTAAAGTCGCTCTGCACGCTGCTCCACCCTTGTTGTTCTCACTCCGGGCGTCCCATTAGCCAAAAGCTTAATTTAATCCAGCAACCCCTGATAAACCTCCCGCTTCGAGATCCCCCGGTCCTTCGCCACCATCTTCATAGCGTCCTTCCGTCCAATCCCCTGATCCTCATAGATCTTCATGTGTTCCTCCAGCGACATCTCTTCCCATGCCCGCTGCTTCTCCTCGATCATCTCTCTCCGGCTTCTGCCTTCCATCACGATCACACACTCTCCACGGGGATCCTCCTGCCGGTAATACTCCAGTGCATCCTCCAGCGTTGTAAGAAACGCCGTCTCATGTTTCTTCGTAAGCTCCCTGCAGATCGTCACCCTCCGGTTTCCGAGCGCAGCCACCAGCTCTTCCAGCGTCCGTACCAGCCGGTGCGGTGCTTCATAAAGAATCGTCGTTCTCGTCTCCTCTTTTAACTCCTCCAGAATCGCCTGTTTCTCCTTCTTATCCGTCGGCAGAAAAGCCTCGAACGCAAACCGTCTCGTCGATAACCCGGAGATCGTAAGCGCCGTGATACACGCAGCCGGACCCGGAAGCGAAGTGACCGGGATCCCTGCCTCATGGCACATCGCCACCAGTTCCTCTCCCGGATCAGAAATACCCGGTGTTCCTGCATCCGTGATCAGGGCGATCTGCTGTCCCTGCTGCATCAGACCGATCAGATAATGACCTTTATCGATCTTGTTATATTCATGATAACTGGTCATCGGCGTTGAAATCTCAAAATGATTCAACAGTTTGATACTGTTTCTCGTATCCTCCGCCGCGATCAGATCTACTTCTTTTAACGTCCGGATCACACGAAAGGTGATATCTTCCAGATTCCCGATCGGTGTCGCACACAAATACAATTTTCCTGCCATAGTATCGGTATCCTCCTATCTTCCATCCCCGTAAATTTCCCGGATTTCCTGTGTATACACGCCCGGCTTTTCATATACGATTAGCGGTTTTTCCACCGTGATCCTGGAATTACCTCCCAGAAGCCCTTCGATCAGAACCATATTCGGCTCCCGGTCCACATACGGATACACCAGACGCATCCGCTTCGGTTCCAGTTTGTATTGCATCATCAGTCCCATGATCTCTGCCAGACGAAACGGTCGATGTACCATATAGAATCGCCCCCGTGGCTTTAACAGCTGTGCCGTCTGAGAGATCACATCCTCCAACGTACACAAAACCTCATGTCGTGCAATTGCCTTGGGCAGATGAGGATTGGTCAGACCGTGATTGCCATGCATATACGGAGGATTGCAGGTAACTACCGAAAAAGAAGCCCTGCCAAAGATGGCAGTGGCTTCTTTGATATCTCCCGTTCTGATGGTAATCGCATCCTCCAGATGATTATACACCACACTGCGCCCTGCCATCTCGGCACTCTGCTCCTGAATCTCCAGACCGGTAAAATGCTCTCCCTGCGTCTTTGCTTTTAACAGAATAGGGATAATTCCCGTTCCGGTTCCCAGATCCAACGCCTGTTCCCCTTTCTTCACCCTGGCAAAGTCAGACAGCAGCACCGCATCGATACCATAACAAAAATCCCTGGTATTCTGGATAATATGATAGCCATTTTGCAGATCATCCAAACGCTCATTTTCCTTCAATGGGATATTCATCTTTTTCTCCTGTCATTATTCCAGTTCCTTCATCATCTTCTGCTCTTCTTTGGAAAGCTTCATCTTCTCTTTCCGGCTGCATCCTCTGGAACGGAATTTTAACTCTTCTACTTTATACTCACGGATCTCTTTCTCATCGTTGACATCCATGATCACTTTTACCAGCTGACGAAGTACATTGACACTCTGTACCTCACCCTTGATACCTTCCGGTGTCATTACCTGATCTCCGATATTCGGCAACTGTTTGTTCAGATACTCGTATGTCTCCTGCTCATTTTTCAGGCAGCACATCAGACGGCCGCAGACACCTGAGATCTTGGTCGGATTCAGTGACAGATTCTGCTCTTTCGCCATCTTGATCGATACCGGAGCAAATTCTGACAGATAGGTATGGCAGCACAGAGGGCGACCGCAGATACCGATACCTCCGAGAATCTTCGTCTCATCTCTCACACCGATCTGACGCAGCTCAATACGTGTTTTGAAGATCGCCGCCAGATCCTTTACCAGTTCACGGAAGTCGATTCTTCCGTCTGCGGTAAAATAAAAGAGAATCTTGTTGTTGTCAAAGGTATATTCCACATCGATCAGCTTCATCTCCAGCTGATGCGCACGGATTTTCTTGACACAGACCTGATATGCTTCTTTCTCTTTTTTACGATTACTCTCTTCTTTGGCATCATCCTTCTGTGTAGCCATGCGGATCACATCTTTTAAAGGCTGTACCACCTGTCTGTCGTCTACTTCTTTCGGACCCAGTACCACTGTGCCGTATTCCACACCGCGGGCTGTCTCCACGATTACATGATCTCCCGGTTTCATCTGAAAACTCTTCGGATTGAAATAATAAATCTTTCCTACATTCCGAAACCGGACACCGATAATTTTTACCATTCTAGTTCTCCCTGATTGTCATGAAGAGCAGTTCCATAACCAGATCAAAATTTACATTGGAATGCAGACGCTCTCTGGCCTTTCCTATGGCATCAATAATATTCTCTATACCCTCATAGGAACTTTTCTTTGCTCTTTCTTTAATATAATTATACTGGTCTTTAAATATCAGACCATCTACTTCTTTTGTCGCCTTAAACAACAGTACATCCCGAAACCACATGGTAAACAGATCCAGATAATCGTAAATATTCTGTTTTTCCGCTGTCAGTTCTTTGATCATCTCCACCAGTTCGTACAGTTCCAGCTCATTGCTCTTTCTGAGAAGTCGGAAAGCTCTCTCCGCCATCTCGGCAAATTCCGTAGATTCTGCGATCTGTTTTGCTTTCCCGATATTTCCCTGGGCAAATGCCGCGTCGATCTGCGCCTGATAATCCGGCAGATGCATATGCTCCATCAGATATTCTTTCACATCACTCTCTTTCACCGGACGCAGATTCAAGGTCACGCACCGGGAAGAAATCGTAGGAAGCAGAGAATCCGCATTGCTGGTCAAAAGCAGGATCACCGCATAAGCCGGTGGCTCCTCGATGGTCTTTAACAATGCATTCTGCGCCTGCAGTGTCAGTTTTTCCGCTTCGTTCAGAATATAGATTTTATAAGGACCTGTATAAGGTTTGATGGATACATCATCAATCAGCTGGATACGAATATCCTCGATACCGATAGAATTCGGTTTCTCATGTGTGATCGTAATAATATCCGGGTGATTTTTGCTTAACGCTCTCTTACAGGAGTCACATTCCATACATGGATCTGTTCCATGCTTTTCACACTGCAGTGCCATGGCAAATGCAGAAGCCAACATCTTCTTTCCTGCTCCTACCTCACCGTTAAAAATATACGCATGTGAAACTTTCCCCATCTGAATGGCATTCTGTAAATGATTTACAACATCATCATGTCCGATAATCTCATGAAATCCTGCCATACAATCACCTCCTGTGTTCTTTTGTTTTCTGTGGTAATCTCCGGTTTTATCACCACAGGCTTCCACAGCTGCTTTTTTCACAATATCTTTGCGCAAAGAATACTATATTATATTGTACTCTGTCTGCGGAATATCATTATTATAGCACACTCCTTAAATACTTTTCAATCTCGGAGTAGCCTCCCGCCCCGTCCATATTGGAAAATCTATGGGAGATTCCTGCCTGCCGGATCTTTTCCTCACTGAAATCCTGTGCATCTGCCAGAAATCTCCGGCACATTTCTTCATATTTCGGTGTTTCCTGCGTCTCTTCCCTCGCGATCGCCCGCTTCAGGCGTTCTCCGTCTTCCACTTCTATATAAATGGGGCGGATCTTTTCCTCTCCATAATATGCCTTTAATTTTTCATAGGATTCCAGTGTTCCGATTCCCAGATAGCTTTTCTCTTCCAGATTCATATTATCCGCCGTAAAATACCGCCACAGCCCGTAAACCGTCTCATACCCCCGGTCTTCGATCAATCTTTCCCTCTGCTTTCAGTTTCTGAAAATCCTCTTCCGTCACAAAATGGTACTCCCTGCCATCCAGTTCCCCGTCCCGGATCGGGCGGGTGGTGTAGATCACCAGACGTTCCAGAGAAAACTCCGGATTTCTTAAAAGGCGCTGATAAATCGTATCTTTTCCCGATGCGCTCTTTCCCATAATATAAAACAATTTGCCCATAATCAGCATTCTCTCTTTCTATTCACTCCCATCTATCTTACCAGACCACCGGAAACTCTTCCAGATATTTTAAACATTTCTTAAAAGAGTTTAGAAATCCTTTATCTCATTTCCATAAAATGGACACAAACTCCATGTATACTTACAGTATCAAAACAAAGAGGACGGCGGATGCAGATGATGACAGCCAGAGCCAGTAACAAAGACTGAACATCGTTGCCGGAATATTTTACAAACCCTGTGACTGTCGGACCTCGACAAAAAACAATTACCTTTTATATAGATTCGTGCAGCTGTTTGCACCAGCTGCCAAAACACTTTTTCATACTGCCGGGGCACTAAAACCCCGGCCCTCCCTTTTCTAATTATTGATATGCAATGCAAGTAAAACAAAATTGCCGCAGGAAGTTAAAATTCCTGCGGCAGTTTCGTTTCTCAATCGTAACGATTCAGTACCCTCGCGAAATACTGCCTACTGAATCGTTACTCTCAACCTTTATATTGTATATTTACTCTGTGCAATAATATCTTACAGATATTTTTTCAGGACATCTACTTTATCCAGTTTTTCCCACGGCAGATCCAGATCATTCTTCCGAAATGTCCGTAAGCTGCAGTCTGTTTGTAGATCGGTCTTCTCAGATCCAGCATCTTAATGATTCCGGCCGGTCTCAGATCGAAGTTTTCACGGATGATCTCTACCAGTTTTTCATCGCTCACTTTACCGGTTCCTGCGGTGTCTACGTTGATGGAAGTCGGATGTGCCACACCGATCGCATAAGACAGCTGGATCTCACACTGGTCAGCCAGACCTGCTGCTACGATATTCTTTGCAACATAACGTGCTGCGTAAGCTGCGGAACGGTCAACTTTGGTGCAGTCTTTTCCGGAGAAAGCTCCGCCACCGTGACGACCATATCCACCGTAAGTATCTACGATGATCTTTCTTCCTGTCAGACCACTATCACCGTTTGGTCCGCCGATTACGAATCTTCCTGTCGGATTTACAAAGAATTTGGTATCTGCATCTACCATCTTTGCCGGAAGAACCTCATCGAAGACATATTTTTTGATATCTTCGTGGATCTGTTCCTGTGTTACATCCGGATCGTGCTGTGTGGACAGTACGACTGCATCCAGACGGTATGCTTTTCCGTTATCATCGTATTCTACAGTTACCTGAGATTTTCCGTCCGGTCTCAGATAAGCCAGTGTGCCGTCTTTTCTTACCTTTGTCAGCTGTCTGGTCAGTTTGTGTGCCAGAGAGATGGCCAGCGGCATATATTCTTCTGTCTCGTTGGTTGCGAAACCGAACATCATACCCTGATCTCCTGCTCCGATGGCATCGATCTCTTCGTCAGACATTTTATGTTCTTTTGCTTCCAGCGCTTTGTCGACACCCATAGCGATATCGGTGGACTGCTCGTCGATGGCTGTGATCACGCCACAGTTCTCCGAATCAAAACCGTATTTTCCTCTGTCATACCCGATCTCACGAACGGTATCTCTTACGATTTTCTGGATATCCACATATCCCTTTGTTGTGATCTCACCCATAACCAGTACCAGACCGGTGGTGATAGCTGTCTCGCAGGCTACACGGCTCATCGGATCCTGTTCCATCAGTGCATCCAGGACTGCATCGGAAATCTGGTCACAGATTTTGTCCGGATGGCCTCGGTTACAGATTCGGAAGTAAATAAACGTTTTTCCATTCTCATTCTCCTTTTTCTCTGGGGTTTACCCCTGGGTGCTTTTCTCCCGGGTTTATCGTTCAAGATAATGTCATATCGCATTTTCTTTCCAACGTATAATCTAAAAATGAGCCCGCCAAAAGCGGACTCAATACTTCGATATATCAAATCCCCTTATTGTTCGATTACTCGCTCAGGTAGGCACCTTCCGTATCCGGGGTTGCCGTGACTTCACAGATCCTATGTATCTCCATCACTCTGAATAAGAGAAAAGCTTTCTATACAATTTACGTCTAATAACATAACGCAGTTTTGCCTGTTCGTCAAGAGGGAAACGGTGTCAGGCACCATAAAATTTTTATAAATAGGTCAAATCTTGATTTTCATCCATTTTCCGCTCCGGAACCGTATGCCGCTTAGCATCAGACGACAGAACTGATCCGCTACGATACCCATCCAGATTCCGTAGATTCCCCAGCCAACAATATAGCAACATATATACGAAACAGCCGTTCTCACAAAGGTAACGCTGATGGTAGAACTGATCATGGTGTACACCACATCGCCCGCACCGCGCAGTGCTCCGGTGAATACCACCTGACAGATCTGGAACAGTACGATCACTATCAGAATCCGGCTGATTCTCACACCGATCTCCACGATATGTGCTTCTGCAAAGAACAGTCCGAACAGCCACTTTCCGCAGAACAGATAGAACATGGACATAAAAACAGCCATCACAAGTGCCACTTTTTCGCAGGTCATCCCGTGTCGCTTTGCCTCCTGCGGTTCTTTGCTTCCGAGACTCTGCCCGATCAGTGCCACGGCTGCCGCCTGCATACCATCGCCGAAAGAGAACGACAGACTCAGCGCATTCATTCCCACCTGATGTGCCGCCATCGCCGCCGTTCCCATGTCAGCTGCCATCACAGCGGTTGACATAAAACCGATACGCATCAGAATCTGCTCCACGAATGTACTGCTTGAAAGTTTTAAGATTATTTTTACCGATTCGAACCGTTTCCACAGCCCTTCTTTTATAATATACGGAATACTGAGGAAGGAATCCTTCCGAAACAGTGACATTACACTGATCGTACACCCCACAACCGTTCCAAGCACCGTCGCCAGTGCTGCTCCGCGGATCCCCAGTTTAGGGAAGCCAAGATGACCGCCGATCAAAAGATAATTTCCAATAATATTGACGATGCTGGATATGGTGTTGGTATACATCGCGATTTGGTGTTTCCTGCCCCTCTCTGTGCAGCATTGATCACCATGGATATAATATTAAAGATCATCCCACCCATAATAATCTGAAAATAAATCACCGCTCCGTCATGGGTATCCGGTGCGGATCCACACTTTTCCATCAGCCATCCTGCCAGACTCACACAGCAACCGTGATGACCGCGCCGAAGAGAATCGTAAGAAGGATTGCCTCTGCCAGCGTTTCATTTGCTCTTCTTTTGTCTTTTTCTCCTGTTCGTCTGGCAACGATCGCGGCAATCGCCACGTTCATCGCAAAAAATAAAGACAGTCCGAGGAATTTTGGCTGTGTCGTCAGTCCCACCGAAGCCACTGCTTCCGAACCGAGTCCACTAACCATATAGACATCGATCATGCCCGCCAGCGAGATAAAAAAAGACTCAAAGACTGCCGGCCATGCGATTTTCAATACTTTCGTCAATTCCTTTTTCTGTTCCACCCATCCGTTTTTCCGGCTTTCGCCGGATACCGAGTGTCCTTCCATCTGCTCACTCCTTTTCTTTCTCATGTACTCTAGTACATCGTTTTCGAAATAACTGTATCATTCACTTGTCTACGAATCCGATTGCACAGTTCAAAAAGCCTCAGCGTAGCCCGCTACGCCTACGTTTTTTGAACTGCACACTCGAATCCGTATCCA
>ENA-OQCN01000675-OQCN01000675.1-human-gut-metagenome-genome-assembly--contig:-NODE-675-length-18038-cov-1.599464_pt1 | contig 18038 bp, 26 predicted proteins | sample MGYA00242497_ERZ504576 | MGnify/ENA primary metagenome ERZ504576 (study PRJEB26092, sample SAMD00036296) | human gut metagenome | host: Homo sapiens | study: EMG produced TPA metagenomics assembly of... | reverse complement strand
CAGCATATCCTGTATTGCAGGGTATTCACCGAGTCCTTTCATACGACATTCCACATCGTATCCTGCTGCCAGGAACTGATTTTTCCAGGAATCCTCGTCATCGCCGGACATATCGTTTCGTGCATGATCTCCCGCTACGATCATGAAAGGTGTGAGGATCACTTTTTTTGCTCCCTGTTCTTTTACCATACGGGTGACATTTTCCAGTGTCGGATAGCCTTCTACGGTAGCCAGATGAATATTGGAAAATCCAAGATCTTTAAAACGATAATCAAGCGCTGCGTAGACATCATTGGCATAGTGGCTGGTTCCATGTCCCATAAGGATCAGTGCACAGTCTGCCGGGAGATTGGAGAACTCCTGGCAGATGGCATTGACGATCTCCACATGATCCTGCTGCGTGGTAAGAAGCGGATCACCAAAGTGATGCGTTCAAAATGATTTTTGAACGCAAGAGCATCTTCTTTCATCAGATCATTTTCAATACCATTGATCACATGGGTAGGCTGTACGATCACTTCTGTGATGCCGTCTGTGATCATCTGTTCCATGGCCTCGGTTACGTTGTTGATCCGGATATTGTCCCGTTCCAGAAGTTTTGCCATGATCATTTTACTGGTCCAGGACGGTAAATCTTATAATCGGAGAAATGTTCTCCGATGCGCTGTTCAATCACATCGATGGTCTTTTTGCAGGTATCCAGAAAACTGGTACCGAAACTGACCACCAGAATCGCTTTTCTTGTTTTAGACATAAGGTTTTGTTCCTTTCATCAATAGTGATAATTCCTCTCTATGTAGTGTACCTTTATTAATCACTTTTTGTCAATTGTCTGTAGAAAAACAGTGTAACTATTTTCTAAAAGCGAAAGATGTGGTATGATAACTCGTAATGCATTTTGCCCTGTAACTGTGAGAAAACTGAACAGTTGCGATAAAATGCTGTCAGGAGGAACAAAAAATGAGTATATCGATGATCGGAATCGATTATAATAAAGCGAATGTAGATATCCGTGCCATGTTTTCATTTACAAAGAAAAATGCGACAGCGGCCATGGAACGCCTGAAGAAAATACCGGGGATCCAGGGATGCGTGATCCTGTCCACCTGCAGCCGTATGGAACTGTGGGCGAGTACGAAGGCTGACTGGAACGGAACACTGTTAGAAGAACTTTGCAAGATAAAAGAAGTGGATCCAACCCAGTACGGGGAATATTTTGTGGAGCGAAACGAGGAAGAAGCCGTGGACCATCTGTTTCATCTGACCAGCGGGTTAAAATCCATGATTCTGGCGGAAGATCAGATCATCACACAGGTCAAGGATGCGCTGACGCTGGCGAGAGAGGCCTTTGTGACGGATAATGTACTGGAAGTGCTGTTTCGAAAAGCGGTGACGGCCGGAAAGAAAGTAAAGACAAATGTATTTTCTCCAGAGCAAATCAGACTGCGATGGATCAGGCGATTGAGATGCTAAAAGAACGGAAATTCCCGCTTTCGGATGCCAGATGTATGGTTATCGGAAACGGAGAGATGGGAAAACTGGCGGCGCAGTCTCTGAAACGAACCGGTGCGGATGTGACGGTTACCGTCCGGCAGTACCGAAGCGGTGTGGTGACGATCCCAATGGGATGTTCCAGAATCAATTATGGAGAACGTCTCAATTTTCTTCCGGGCTGTGATCTGGTGGTCAGTGCCACAGCAAGCCCGAATTATACATTGACAAAAGAACAGGTAGAACAGCTGTCACTGAAAAAACAGATTGTTTTTATTGATCTTGCCGTTCCACGGGACATGGAACCGGGACTCAGTGAGATCGAAGGCGTGGAACTGTATACCATCGATGATTTCAAACTGAGCGGACCGAGTGCGGCAACGATACAGTCGATGGAACAGGCAGAAGCATCATTCAGGAAGAAATCAATGATTTTTATGTCTGGTATCAGGGACGGGCGCTGATTCCGCGGATTCAGGAGATCAAAGAGGACGCGGTGACGGATCTGAATCTCCGGTTACATAAGATTCTTGGCAAACTTCCGCTGAGCGAACAGGAGCGGAAAGACCTGGAAGCATCTATCGATACGGCAGCGGGAAAAGTAGTGACGAAGATGATCTTCGGGCTGAGGGATACCCTGGAGACGGATGCGTTTATAGATTGTGTGGAAGGACTGGAAAAAGTATATGAAGAATAGCGCTTTTTTTCCTTTATTTGTGGATATCAGTGAGAAAAAGATCGTGGTGATCGGCGGGGGAGCTATTGCCACAAGACGGGTAAAGACCTTACTTCCGTTTGAACCACAGATCGTCGTGGTGGCACCGGAAGTGACCGAAGAGCTGGAAGAGTTGGAAAAAGAAGAAAAAATTACGATTTTCCACAGAAAATATCAGAGAGAAGATATTTATGATGCCTGGATGGTGCTGGCTGCCACCAATGATTCCGAATTAAATAATGGAATCTACAGTGTGGCAAAGTGTCTGGGTGCTCTTGTGAATGTGGCAAGCAATCAGGGAAAATGTGATTTTCATTTTCCGGGGAGTGATCCGGAAAGATCCCTATGTGATCGGCATCAATGGATCGGGTAAAGACCATAAAGGAACTGCCGAACTTCGAAAACAGATCGAGGCTATGGTAAACAATGCCATCTGCATCGGAAGCCGGGAGAGCCGTCTGGCGGTGATCCAGAGTGAAATGGTGATGGAATATCTGAAAAAAGAATGTCCGCAAAAAGAGATCCGTCTGCTTACGATGAAAACAACCGGCGATAAGATTCTGGACCGGACGCTGGATAAAGTGGGCGGTAAAGGACTGTTTGTAAAAGAACTGGATAAGGCACTGATGGAGAAAAGAAGCGATCTGTCCGTGCACAGTCTGAAAGATATGCCGATGGAAGTTCCGGAAGAACTGCCGATCGTGGCATTTTCAAAAAGGGAAGATCCGAGAGACGTGCTGGTGCTTCCGGAAGGTGCAGACAACCTGGATCTGTCGAAACCGATTGGATGTTCCAGTCAGAGACGAATCCTGCAGCTGCAGCAGATGTATCCGGAAGCGACCTTTAAAAGTATTCGTGGAAATGTGCTGACCAGATTGAACAAACTGGATGGTGGAGAGTACAGCGGACTGATCCTGGCAGCAGCAGGATTAAAACGACTGGGACTGGAAGAACGGATTTCCAGATATTATGAGCCGGATGAAGTGATTCCGGCAGCAGGACAGGGGATTCTTGCAGTTCAGGGACGACAGGGAGAAGATTATTCGTATATGGAGCGTTTTGCAGACAGAGAGGGAACGATTGCAGCACTTTGTGAGCGTGCCTTTGTCCGATATCTGGATGGCGGATGTTCCTCTCCGGTGGCGGCCCATGCGGTAATCGAAGGTGGTGAGATTTTCCTGCGCGGTCTGTATTATCAGGAAGTACCGGAAAACATAAGATCGGAACGATGCGAGGCTCTGTGAAAGATCCGGAGACCCTGGGTGTGAATCTGGCAAAAAAACTGGTCTGGGAGGTTGGAAAAAATGAGTAGCAGGGAAAAGTCTGGCTGGTAGGTGCAGGTCCGGGTGATGTGGGACTTTTTACCATCAAAGGAAAAGACATCCTTGCAAAAGCGGAAGTTGTGGTATATGACAGTCTGGTAGGTGACGGTGTGCTGACAATGGTACCGGAGGATGCGGAGAAGATCAACGTGGGCAAACGTGCTGGGCATCATACGATGAAGCAGGAAAATATTAATAAAGTTCTTCTGGAAAAAGCGCAGGAAGGAAAAAGGGTGGTACGGCTGAAGGGTGGCGATCCGTTTCTCTTCGGACGTGGTGGAGAAGAACTGGAACTTCTGTGCGAACATAAAATTCCATATGAGGTTGTACCTGGTGTAACTTCCTGTATCGCGGTTCCGGCCTATAACGGAATTCCGGTCACACACAGGGATTTCTGTTCCTCTGTTCATGTGATCACTGGTCACAAACGGGCAGGAGAAAGTTATAACATTGATTTTGAAGCCCTGGTCAGAACAAAAGGAACGCTGGTATTCCTGATGGGAATCACGGCGATGGAAGATATCTGTAAAGGGCTTCTTGAAGCCGGTATGGATCCGGAGACACCTGCGGCTGTTTTACAACAGGGAACTACCGCGGGGCAGAAAAGAGTAGTGGCTACGGTGAATACATTAAAACAGGCCTCCGATGCGGCGAAGATCCAGACACCGGCAATTATTGTGGTCGGACAGGTCTGTCAGGTGGCAGATACTTTTGGCTGGTATGAAAAACTGCCGCTTGCCGGTTATAAAGTTCTGGTAACCCGTCCGAAAGAACTGGTTTCCGGCATGGCAAAGAAACTGCGGGAACAGGGAGCCGAGGTGCTGGAACTTCCGGCGATCGGTGTGAAACCGGTGGAAGACAGAACAAATCTTTCCCGGGTATTTGAAAAACTTGACACCTATCAGTGGATTGCATTTACCAGTCCGAGCGGTGTAAGAATCTTCTTTGAACTGCTGATGGAAGCCGGAAAAGATATCCGCGCACTGGGACAGATAAAAATTGCCGCCATCGGAAGAGGAACAGAAAAAGCATTAAAGAAACATAATCTGTATCCTGATCTGATGCCGGAAGTTTTTGATGGGGCATCTCTTGGAGTAAAAATGGCGAAAGTGTGTGAGCCGGGAGCAAAGATTTTACTGGCAAGAGCGGCAATCGGCAATAAAGAAGTGATCGAAGAACTGGAAAAAAGAGAAGACCTTATAGTAGATGATGTGGCAATTTATGATACATTCTATGAGAATCAGGATCTGATCGATGAAAAAGGACAGTTTGAGAGAGGGAAGATCGACTGTGCCGTATTTACCAGTGCATCAACGGTAAAAGGCTTTGTAGCTGCCACAGAGGGACTGGATTATACGAAAGTTCTTGCAGCCTGTATCGGAAAACAGACGCAGGAGGAAGCGTTACGATACGGAATGAAAACTGCAGTCGCAAAAGAAGCATCTATTGACAGTCTGGTGGAACTGGTAATAAAATTGAAAGGGCAGATATCCGGAAGTTACTGATGTAATGAGGAGAATATCTGCAGGGAATTCACTCTGTAGCGAAAGCAGGAAAACAGCGGACGGCAGAGAGAAAGAAACCAAGCTAAGATAGAAAGTGACAGAAGAAAAGAGGAAGAACATTCATGGATATGATAAAGAGACCGAGAAGACTCCGCGGAGGAGAGACAATCAGAAAGATGGTACGGGAGACCCGGATGGACAAGTCTTCCCTGATTTATCCGATGTTTGTACAGGAAGGCACCGGAAGAGAAGATGAGATTCCGTCCATGCCGGGACAGTTCCGCTACACGCTGGATCGTCTGCCATATGAACTGGAACGCCTGGCGAAAGCAGGTGTGGGAAGTGTGATGCTTTTTGGTATCCCGGATCACAAAGATGAGATTGCCAGTCAGGCGTATGCCCAGGATGGCATCGTACAGCGGGCGCTGCAGGTGGGAAAAGAAAAATTCCCGGAGCTGTATTATATTACCGATGTGTGTTTGTGTGAATATACCAGTCATGGGCACTGTGGCATGCTTTGCGGGCATGAAGTGGAAAACGACAGCACTCTGGATCTGCTGGCCAAGACAGCCCTTTCCCATGTACAGGCAGGTGCGGACATGGTGGCACCTTCCGATATGATGGATGGCCGTGTTCTGGCGATTCGCAGGATGTTAGATAAAAACGGTCACAAAGAGATTCCAATTATGTCCTATGCAGTAAAATACGCATCTGCGTTCTACGGACCGTTCCGTGAAGCGGCAGATTCTGCTCCGGCATTCGGAGACAGAAAAAGTTACCAGATGGATCCGCACAACAGCCGGGAAGGTGTGAAAGAAGCCCTTCTTGATGTGGATGAAGGAGCCGATATCATCATGGTAAAGCCGGCACTTTCCTATCTGGATATGATCACAAAAGTAAAAGAAGTGACCAACGTTCCGGTAGCAGCCTACAGTGTCAGCGGAGAATACGCGATGGTGAAAGCAGCGGCACAGAAAGGCTGGATCGATGAAGAGAGAATCATGTGCGAGATGGCAGTGAGTACCTATCGTGCCGGCGCACAGTTTATCTGACGTATTATGCAAAAGAACTGGCAAAATGTATGGACGAAGGGAGAATCGGATAATGAGCAGATCAGATGAATTATTTGAAAGAGCAGTGAAGTTATCCCGGGAGGTGTCAACAGCCCGTACGTGCCTATGGTTCTGTAGGGATGACTCCAAGATTTATCGAGGGCGCATCAGGCCCATATGTAGTGGATGCAGACAGCAAAAAATATATTGATTATATCAGCTCCTGGGGACCGATGATTCTCGGACACAACAATCAGGAAGTTCTGAACGCCGTGATCCGGAAAGCAGAGAGCGGTCTGAGTTTCGGTGCGGCTACCGAGATCGAGGTGGAGATGGCGGAATTTATCTGTGAAAATATTCCGTCCATCGAGATGATACGAATGGTCAATTCCGGAACAGAAGCCGTGATGAGTGCGATCCGTGCCGCAAGAGGCTATACAGGAAGAAATAAAATCGTCAAATTCGCCGGATGCTATCACGGACATTCCGATGCTCTGTTAGTAAAAGCAGGATCCGGTGTGATGACGGCAGGAATCCCGGACAGTGCCGGCGTACCGGCGGGAGCAACCCAGGATACCCTGACGGCTGTATACAACAACCTCGAAAGCGTTAAGATGCTGTTTGAAGAAAACGAAGGACAGATCGCAGCCGTGATCGTGGAACCGGTCGCAGCTAATATGGGTGTGGTACTTCCAAAGGAAGGCTTCTTAAAAGGTCTTCGTGAACTCTGTACGAATCATGGTGCAGTTCTGATCTTTGATGAGGTAATTACAGGTTTCCGTCTGGCATTCGGTGGTGCGCAGGAGCGGTTCGGAATCGAGGCGGATCTGGTAACTTACGGAAAAATCATCGGTGCCGGTATGCCGGTAGGTGCTTTTGGCGGAAAACGGGAGATCATGGAAGTGATCGCACCGGTAGGCCATGTATATCAGGCAGGAACTCTGAGCGGTAATCCGGTAGCTATGGCCGCAGGTCTGACACAGCTGAAAATCCTGAAAAATCATCCGGAAATCTATACTCATATGAGCCAGATGGGAGAAAAGCTGTATGAAGGTATGAAAGAACTGGTGAAAAAATACGGAAAACCATGGAAAGTCAACCATATCGGATCTCTGGGATGTATCTATTTCACCGATCAGGATGTGGAAAATTATGAAGACGCAAAAACTTCTGACACAGAGGAGTTTGCACGTTACTTCCACTATATGCTGGAACATGGTATCCATCTGGGACCGTCCCAGTTCGAGGCAATGTTCTTATCCAATGCCCATACCGAAGAGACAACCAAAGAGACACTGGGAATCTTTGAGGGATTCCTGAAACAGGAGTAAGTAGAGGAAACCGTTCAGAGCCTGCAACTGCGAAGGCATGAAACGGTTCATCAAAGAGGATATCAAATAAATGAAAAGTGAATGGATGATAACCCTGCTCACGGCAGGGGGCATCCTGATCCTGTGCGCTGCCATGATCATCTGGGATAAGATCCGGCAGCGCAAATGGTTTCTGCGGCATCTGAAACAGCGGTGGGGAACCGTACCGGATCGGGAATATACCCAGGAGGAACTGGAAAGCATCTCCCATTATGCGAAACGGAATGAGGGAGAGCAGTTTATGATCGATGATATCACCTGGAACGATCTGCAGATGGATGAAATTTTTATTACGTATCAACAATACACTTTCTTCCTGCGGCGAAGATGTACTTTACCAGATATTGCGCCAGCCGCAGATGGATCGAAACGTGTTGGATGAAAGAGAACGGCTGATTGCATATTTTCAGACCCATGAAGAAGAACGGATTCAGGTGCTGACACGGGTAAATGAGGTCAAAAAGATCTGGAAAATGTCTATTGCGGATTATATCGATGCATTGAAAGACGTGGATCGCAGAGGAAGAGGAAAATACCTCTGCTTGCAGGACTTTCGGCAGCGGCAATTGTCGCTACGCTGATCCGCCCGATCCCGTGTATGTTTCTGTTGCTTCTGATGCTCTGCGTCAGTGCGGTGGTTCATACACGGGATTCCAAAAGGATTGAACCGTATCTGAACTGCTTTGTCTGTATCCTTCGTCTTCTGCGGGCAGCGGATCAGTTGAAAAACTGGACAATCCGGTGATTCAGACCTATCTTGACGGATCCGAACAGGCAGAAAGAAAATGAAAAGTTTCCGCCGGGGTGCTTTTCTGGTGGCTTCGACGAATTCTGTACAGGACGGTCTGGAAGCAATCATTGTCTCCTATCTTCGCATTATCCTTTCAGGTGGATTTTATCAAGTTTTATTCGATGCTGAAACATGTAGAAGGGAATGAATCTACATCGAAGATATGTATCAGGCGATGGGAGAGTTAGATGCTTTGATTGCGGTTGCTTCGTTCCGGGAGAGTCTGCCTTATTACAGCCAACCTGAATTCGCGGAAGTGAATGACCGGGAGGGTGCATCTTTGAAAGTGGAGAAACTGTATCATCCGCTGATCGGCGATCCGGTTGCAAACAGCATACAGATGCAGAAGGGAGTGCTGATCACCGGATCCAATGCTTCCGGAAATCTACATTTTTAAAAACCATTGCGATCAATACCATTCTGGCTCAGACCGTACACACCTGTATTGCAAAGGATTACTGTGGAAGTTTTATGAAGGTTCTTACTTCTATGGCATTGCGGGACAATCTGGCAGGTGGCGAGAGCTACTATATGGTAGAGATCCGTTCTCTGAAACGAATTCTGGAAGAGTGTGAGAAACCAGAACCGGTGCTTTGTATCGTGGATGAGGTTCTTCGCGGAACCAACACCATCGAGCGAATCGCCGCATCCTCACAGATCCTGCATTCTCTGGCAAAACCGAAAGTTCTTGCCATGGCGGCAACGCACGATATCGAACTGTCCTATGTCCTGGAAAAAGAGTATGATAACTATCACTTTGAGGAAGAGATTCAGGAAAATGATGTGGTATTTGACTATAAACTCCGCACCGGCAGAGCCATGACGAGAAATGCGATCCGCCTGCTTGCTATGATCGGTTATGATCCGAAGATTATCGAGGCGGCACAGGAGAGCGCGAAACACTTTGAAGAAACCGGTGTGTGGAAATAAAAGGAGAACTGTTATGTTAGTGAAAATCTATACCGACGGCGCAGCAGAGGAACCCGGACGGACCGGGAGGATATGGCTGTGTCCTGCATTATACTGATCGAAATGGAAATCTTCACGAGAAAGAACTTTCCGCAGGATATAAAAAGACGACAAATAACCGGATGGAGCTGATGGCAGCGATCGTGGGTCTGGAAGCCCTGAACCGTCCCTGCCAGATTCAGTTATATTCCGATTCCAAGTATCTGGTAGATGCCTTCAACCAGCATTGGATCGATGGCTGGATCAAAAAAGGATGGAAGCGTGGAAAGAATGAGCCGGTAAAAAATGTGGATCTGTGGAAACGTCTGTTACAGGCGAAAGAACCACACCAGGTGGAATTTATCTGGGTGAAAGGTCATGACGGCCATGAGATGAACGAGCGGTGCGATTATCTGGCAACCTCTGCGGCGGATGGAGACAATCTGTTGGTGGACCCGGGGATTGCATAAAGAAAAAGAACATGTATTTTAATTATATTAATAGTTAAAATACATGTTCTTTTTTTTTGTATATAAAAGCCTTTTTCAGACATGCTCTAGCAGTATCAACCGGGAAGATCTCCACGGATCCGGCAGCGGTAATCGCTTGGTGTGATTCATGATACGGTGAAAGATTTTCGTATAATAGCTGGCACCGGAGAACCCAACCTGTAAAGCGATCTCTGTGATGGTATACGAGGTATTGACAAGCAAAGGAATACTCTGTTCGATACGGTAAGTCATCAGATAATTCATCGGTGTCTGGTGGAGAAGACGTTTGCAGAGTCTTTCACACTCCCCGGGACTTACAGAGACTGCATCTGCAAGATCCTTCAAAGATATTTTACCGGTATAATGAGAGTGAATATAAGTAAGAAACGTATCCAGTGTTTTTCTGTCTCTGGATATTTTTTTGGCGGGAGCGATCGTAAAACCAGGTCGCTGACTCATTTTCCAGAGAAGTCCCCAGGTGGTGGAAAGATGGGAGAGAATCTGCAATTCCCAGGTTTCCGGTTGTTCCTGATGAAGAATTCCACACTTGTAAAGAATATCCAGAAGTATCTGCTGTTCAGGATCTTCCGGACGTATATAAAGTGCAGGAGTTGCCGGATTACCGAGCAGAGGTTTTACGTATTTTCGGAAAAGAATATTGGACTCGGTACCGTAGATAAAAGCTGGGTGAAAGATAATGGTATGAGATACTGCTGTTTCACTTCCCACAGGATGACAATCGTGCAGCTGTTTGGCATTGATCCAGAGCACCTCTCCGGGGTGGAGCACATATTCAGTTAATTCAACCTGAATCCGTACAGATCCCTGAAGCTGATAGTGAAATTCCACTTCCGGATGCCAGTGCATGGGAACATACAGGGTATGTTCCCCGCTTTCCGACACTGGAAAATAATCCATGTGGATATCAACCGGAAAATCATGGCTGCATGAAGCTGATTTTCTTTCAGATTTTTCTGGGTGGAAATGACAGGACAGTTTGTTGACATAAGCGGTACCTCGGATTATGTTGATTTTGTTATAGAAATTGCAGATATTGTGATAGCTGAATTCCTGTGAAATTATTATACTGTCTTTTGTGTTAAAACACAAGAAAGGAAGTTCAGAATGATTTTGTTATAAAAAACAGATGAAAATCTGATTTTCAGGAGAGAGGAAGAGAAGGAGGATCTTTTATTATGGGAACAAAAAAGAATAATCTGGGGGTTCGTATCGCGATGGCGGTAATCGGAATAGCACTGACTGCTGTTTCTGTGGGGCTTCAAAAGATTTCGGGACTTGGAGTGGATCCGTTTAGTGTTATTATTTTCGGTTTTTCCAATGCCTTTCATGCGACATATCAGACCGTATATATTGTGGTGTGTGCCGTTTTGCTGAGTATAGCATTTATTTTTAATAGAAAATTACTTGGAATTGCAACGGTTGTCAATCTGTTTTTCAGCGGATTTGTTACAGACGCCACCAGAAAAGCAGTTGTAAAAGTGGTGGGGGAACATCCCTCAATGGCAGTTCGTGTTATCTTATTGCTGATCGTTGTACTGTTGATTTCTATTTCTTCAGCTTTGTACTATTCTTCAGAACTTGGGGTATCTCCATACGATGCACAGGCACTGACAATTGCAGAGAAAAACAAAAATTTTCCCCTTCCGCGCAGTGAGAATCGGTACCGATGTGGTGTGCTGTGCTGTCGGGTTTGCTCTGGGAGGAGACCTGGGACTGGCTACTCTGGTGTATGCTTTTTGCATGGGACCATTTATCCAGTTTTGCAGGGAACATTTAACGGATAAGATGGCAGCAGGAGAACTGTTTCACAAATAAAGAATGAGAATAAGGGAAAATCCGCTGGCATGCCGGCGGATTTTCTGTGAGCACGGAGTATATTTAAATCATATTTTGAAAACGGTGTGAGAGCAGACAGCACAGCATCCGGTGTATTTTTTCGTGAGTTTTTCCAACAATCACGGAATAATGATTGACAGTATGCACGCAGAATGATATACTCATTCTGTTAAAAAGATAACGGTAAAAATTACCGAATATCGACCACATAGAAAAGCGTAAGGTGTCGGATGACAGAAGATTTCTGTTAATCCGGTGAAAAGGGAAACAGGTGTGAATCCTGTACGAACTCGTCACCGTATTTTGTGAGCGGAAGCTGCATACCCACTGGGATGACCGGGAAGGGAGCTGAAGCGCCAGAGCAATAAGCCGGGAGACCTGCCTTTCGCAGTACAGGAACGTAAAAGTTCAGGCCACGAGGAATTGGCAGTACGAAATAAGTCACAGAACTGTATGTGATATGTAGATATTATGTAATACAGTTTTATTTTCGTTGTCTTCGTTTCCTGGCGGAGGCTTTTTTTGATATTATGTGTCCGGAAGGAACCGCCGGTGGCAGAGATCTTGTATCTCATGTATTGACAATCAAAAAACAGGAGGTAGAAAGAAATGAAAAAGAAACTGGTAGTAGTATTATTATCAGCAGCTATGTGTGTAGCGGCATTTGGCGGATGTGGAGCAAAAATCAGACAGCTCCGACAGCAGCAGTAACAAGAAGACAGAGACTTCTTCAAAAAAGGAAGATCAGAAAGCAGCGGATGCAGTTGCAAAAAAGATTGATGCGATCTACGTTCAGGAAAGAACAGACAAGACGGATGAACAGTGTAAAGCAGCAAAAGAAGCGTGGGATAAATTGACAGATGCGCAGAAAGAACTGGTAGAAGGAGACAATGCAGATCCGGATTACTTCGGAAGAGATACAGGAGATGCTTCCCAGGATGACCCGTTAAATGGAGATGATATCGGAGAAAAGGAACTTCTGGTAGTAAGTTTCGGTACTTCTTTTAATGCGAGCCGCGCAGCTGATATCGGTGGAGTAGAGAAAGCACTTCAGGCAGCAAATCCGGACTGGTCTGTAAGAAGAGCATTTACAGCTCAGATCATCATTAACCATGTACAGGCGAGAGATGGCGAGAAGATTGATAATGTGGATCAGGCTTTAGATCGTGCCGTAAAAAATGGTGTCAAGCAACTGGTTATACAGCCAACACACTTAATGCATGGTGCAGAATATAAAGAGTTGACAGAAGCAGTGGAGAGTTACAAAGATAAATTTGAATCTGTCAAGATCGCAGAGCCGCTTCTCGGAGAAGTCGGATCAGATGCAACAGTGATCAATGCAGATAAAGCTGCAGTAGCAGAAGCAATTACAGCAGAAGCTGTTAAGACAGCAGAATATGACAGCTTGATTGGCAGCCGCAGCAGACAGTACAGCATTTGTATTCATGGGACACGGAACATCAGATGAAGCAAAGATCAGCTATTCTCAGATGCAGACACAGATGGAAACACTGGGATATAAGAATGTATTTATCGGAACAGTAGAAGGAGAACCGGAGGAAACTTCGTGTGAATCTGTTATCGCAAAAGTAAAAGATGCCGGATATAAGAATGTCATTCTTCGTCCACTGATGGTTGTGGCAGGTGATCATGCGAACAATGACATGGCCGGAGATGATGATGATTCATGGCTGAGCCAGTTCGAGGCATCTAAGAACTTTGACAGTGTGAAGACACAGATCGCAGGTCTTGGAGAAATCGATGCAATCCAGCAGTTATATGCAGCTCATACAAAAGCAGCCATGGATGCACAGTAAAAAAATATTAAAGGGAGAGAACAATGTTAAGAAAAAGACTGATGACGCTTGCATTAGCGGTAGTGATGACCGTGTCTGTATTTACAGGATGCGGCAGTAAAGATGACAGTAAGACATCTAGGTCAGAGAGCAAAAAGATAGAACAGCAGAAGTCTGATGCGAAAAAAGAGAAAGCAGCAGAAAAGGAAGAGACAAAAGCTCCGATTGAAGATGGAACCTATACAGCAGAGTTTAAAACGTACAGTCCATGTTTCATGTAAATGATGCATATGATGATAAGGGGACATTGACGGTAAAAGACGGAAAGATGACGATTCATATCAGTCTTGTATCAAAAAATATTGTAAATCTGTTTCCTGGTACAATAAAAGATGCCAAGAAAAAAGGAGCGAAACTTTTACAGCCAACGACGGATACCATAACAGATGAAAATGGCAATGCTGTAATAGGTATAGATGGTAAGCCGAAAGAAGTCTATGGTTTCGATGTTCCGGTGCCGGCACTGGACGAAGAATTTGATCTGGCACTGATCGGAACAAAAGGAAAGTGGTATAATCATAAAGTAAGTGTTTCCAATCCTGTAAAAGCTGAATAAATATCAATTGATCATAAAATCTCTTGTCTTTCATATTATTGTATAAAGTATAGATGTGAAGGATAAGAGATTTTTATTCATTTGAAATAGTGAAAATGCATAAAAAATATAATATTTACTAGACTTTTATGTTAAAATATACTAATATTAAATCAACAGCAAAATGTAATAAAAACAGGAAGGAAACAAGCGAATGAAAGGAAATGTAATAGTAGGACAATCTGGGGGACCAACTGCAGCGATCAACGCGAGTCTTGCCGGTGTATACCGGACAGCAAAAGACCGTGGAGCGAATAAAGTGTACGGAATGCTTCATGGAATTCAGGGATTATTAAAGGAAAAATATATTGATCTGTCAGATCACATCAAGACAGAGCTGGATGCAGAGTTATTAAAGAGAACACCGGCTGCATTTTTAGGTTCCTGCCGGTATAAACTTCCGGAGATACATGAGAACCGGGAAGTTTATGATAAGATTTTTGAAATTCTGGATAAACTGGATATTGAAGCATTTATTTATATCGGCGGAAATGATTCTATGGATACGATTAAAAAGTTATCGGATTATGCAATTGTGTTTGGACATTCCATCCGGTTCATAGGATGTCCGAAGACAATTGATAATGATCTTGCGTTGACAGATCATACACCGGGATACGGAAGTGCGGCAAAATATATCGGAACATCGATGAAAGAGATTATCCGTGACAGCTTCTGCCTGGAATATGAAAAGGGCGTAGTATCTATTGTAGAGATCATGGGAAGAAATGCAGGATGGCTGACAGGTTCCACAGCACTGTCACAGGGAGAGGATTGTGAAGGTCCGGATCTTATTTATCTGCCGGAGCTGCCGTTTGATCTTCAGTTATTCGGGGAAAAAATCAGGCAGTTATTACAGGAAAAGACATCCATCGTAGTTGCGGTATCAGAAGGAATCCGTACAGCAGATGGTACATATGTATGTGAACTTGGCAACAGTATTGATTTTGTGGATGCATTCGGACACAAACAGCTATCAGGAACTGCATCTTATCTGGCGAGTTATATTGCAGGTGAGATCGGATGTAAGACACGTGCGATTGAATTAAGTACATTGCAGAGAGCTGCATCGCATGCGGCTTCAAGAGTAGATATTCTGGAGGCATATCAGGTTGGAGGAGCTGCAGTAAAAGCAGCAGACGAAGGAGATACCGGAAAGATGGTTGTCTTAAAACGTCTGTCCGATGATCCGTATCAGTGTGGAACGGAAGTGAAAGATGTACATAAGATTGCCAATGATGAGAAGCTGGTTCCAAGAAGCTGGGTAAACAAAGAAGGCACTTATGTAACAAATGAGTTTATTTCATATGTACGTCCGTTGATCCAGGGAGATGTATCACCGGTTATGGTAGATGGAATTCCAAGACATCTGTATACACCGAAAGAACTCAGCCACAGATAATCCATTTAAAATCAGAGAGAAGATAAAAGAACGTCTTGTCATGAGGATATCTCATGTCAGGACGTTTTTTTATCGGGACGTCTAATCTTCTGCGATAAAAAAGTGCATGAAAAGTAAAAAAAGTCTTGAAATTTTGAAAATAATCAGGTAGTATATGCTTAATCTATATTTTCAAGATAGATTCGGTTAATCAATCTATAAAGATTCTATAACCTGTGTGAGGGTTCAAAAAATTACCATTTGTAAAAAACTGAAGAATAGAATTGAGGTGGAATGCATTGCAGCAAAAGGAAAGCTATGATGTACTGCGTCTGATCGAACATGGACAGATCTGTTATATCAGTTCTGAAAATGTACAGGGAAGAACACTTGCCAGATATTTGAAGTATCATCCGGTAATGGAGAAGAAGGAAATGTTCCTGTTGTTAAAGGCAATTGCAGAACAGCTGGAACTGATCCATAGATGCAGAGGGAATCCATGCTATCAGTATGTGAATCCATACAGTATTATTCTGGCGGAGGACGGCAGGGTTTATTTTCTGGATATGAAAGCCGAGACAAAACATGAAACAGGTAGTATTTATGCAAAGGAGGGACATGCGGGAATATTTTCTCCCTCCGGAAGAGAATTATTATCAAAATGCCAGTAAAGAGCTGGACATATATGGATTGGGAAAGACATTTCAATATATTCTCGCTTCGTCAGAAACAGAACCGCATCTGAACCGATGGGAAGAACACAGACTTCAGAGTATCATTTCAAAAACAATGGGAACAAAAAGGGTCTTATTATCAAAGCGATTTCAGAAATTCAAAAACAAATCCCAAAATGGAAAGAAAAAGTTAATAAAGAAAGTTCGGGAGACAAAGGAAAACGCAGGTGGAAGATATATATCGCATTATTTTTCGCAGTGGTGGCGGCAGGGTACATGTTGATACAGCAAAGAAAAAATGTACCTGACGGAATCATAAAGGAACAACAGAAAGCAACCAGTAATGCCAATACAGAATTACGCACAGACAGTCAGGAGAATGAGAAACGGGACGAAGAATATCTGGAACTGGCACTTGCGTATTTCTTAAATGTCGGGAATGTGGAGAAAAGCCGTATTTGTCTGAATGAACTGACCAATAAAGAACTTGCGGAGAATCTGAAAATGTTGATCGGCGCATATGAAAAACAGGAATGTCCGGAAGATGTAAGAAAATATAAAGAGAGTCTTGCATATCTGGAAAAGGTATGGAAAAAAAAGGAGCAAGATATCCGAGGAGAAGCAAAAACAGGAAATCCAGTGCCTGATCAGAGGATATGGACTTCTGGATGACGAGGACAGTGTAGAAAAGGTATTAGAACTGGTAAAGAGGGGGATGCAGACGGATTATCTGAATGATCCGGTAAAAAAAGAAATGTTAGAATACCAGGCGGCCGCCTGTGAAAAAAAGAAGACGGAGGAGGAAGCGGCAAAGATATATACAGAGCTATTGGAGATGGAGCAGGAGGACGGAAACAGAGAAATGTTGTATAAAAAAATTGCACAATTATATGAAGCAGCAGGCAGGTGCGATATGGCAATGGATATCTGTATTCAAGGGAATCGGAGAAATTGAAGGAAATCTAAGGAGTTAAAACTGATGCATATCCGATTCATGTGTGCAGATCCGTCCGTCAGCAGGGAAGAATGTTCCATGAAGATCAAAGAGTATGTAAGAGATGACGGACAACTGCCGGATCAGGAGGAATTTAAAAAGCTGCAGAAAGAATATGCGATCAAGATGGAAGGAGAAGAGGTATGGGTAGGAAGATAAAAAAAGCAATCACGGTTGTAATAGCAGGAATGATCATAGGCTCACAGTTTGCAGATATGTCAGCAGTTGGAAGCATTGTACAGGCAGAGGCTGGAGATCACAGAGAAGCAGAAAAAGAAACAGATCCGGAAGAAGACAAAGATGAGAATAAAAATCCGGAAGAAGACAAGGATCCGGAAGAAGACAAGAATCCGGAAGAAGACAAGGATGAGAATAAGGATCCGGATAAAGACTCTGAAAAAGAGGATAAAGATCCGGAAGAAGACTCTGAAAAAGAAGCGATAAACCTTATCAGATTGTATATAACGAACCAGATGGGGAAAACGGATACTATATTCATCGTCCGGATGGAAGAATTACGCATATGAGCAAAAGAGGGACAACAAGATATCTCTTCAAAAATGGAAATAATGAACAGCAGGAAGGAATATTGGACAAACAAAATGAAAGCTTCCTGTTGAAACAATTGAATTTTACAGACGGTGGAAATGAATTGAGGATATGGATGGAAGATAGAAAAGGACACGTAGAAAATTCAGAAGTCAAAAAGAATTCTGGCTGGATAGCAGTAAACCTGTAGTACATTATGAAATAATAGGAGGTTCGGAGATATGGCACAAAGATATTGCGGAAGTCCGGGTAGAATCTTCCGATGGGCTAAATGGAAGTCAGATTGCGGAAATTATCTGTAAAACAGGAGAAAAAGTAATTGGAAAAAGCAATAAAGAAACAGAAATATTTCGAATGGAAGAAGAATCGAAGAATGGTGAAGGAATTCCTGTAACTTTTATTGTAAAAGATGTTGCAGGAAATAAGACGATAGTGACAGATAAGTCTA
>ENA-OQCN01000674-OQCN01000674.1-human-gut-metagenome-genome-assembly--contig:-NODE-674-length-18045-cov-3.738922_pt1 | contig 18045 bp, 27 predicted proteins | sample MGYA00242497_ERZ504576 | MGnify/ENA primary metagenome ERZ504576 (study PRJEB26092, sample SAMD00036296) | human gut metagenome | host: Homo sapiens | study: EMG produced TPA metagenomics assembly of... | reverse complement strand
ACCGCCTCGGCGCAGAAGGGTCGCCGCCCGCCAGCCGATAGCCCCGCCGGGGGGCGGCTTCCAGCGCATAGCCCTGAGCCGCCAGTGGCAGCCGCAGCCTTATGGACAGCAGCGCGGCTCACACCCAGCTGCTGCGCCAGCTGCTGGCCGGAGATGCATTCGCCCTGGGCGGCGGAGAGCGCCGCCAGAAGTGCCTGTTTTGTGGCAGAGGCCATCGTGTTTTCTCCTTTGTGAGGTTTGATAAGGCCATTTTACCACATTTTCAATATTTTTCCCACGATTTTGCAGGTTTTGGACCCACTGATTCGTATCGATAGACAGAGCGCTTGAAATGCCGGGCAGAAAGGAGGCGGAGAGCAGCCATTGAATGCACTGGAATTTGACAGGCTGGTACAGAAGTATCAGTCCCTCGTCTACACCATCTGCCGTCAGCTGGTGGCAGATGAGGGCTATGCGCAGGATCTGACGCAGGAAACTTTTCTCTCTGCATGGCGGAGCATGGACCGCTGTCCTGCCGGATACGAAAAGCAATGGCTGGCCCGCATCGCTCCAACAAAGCCAAGGATTACTTACGCAGCGCCTGGGCGCGCCGGGTGAACACCCCCGGCGACGATGTGCTTGCACTTGAGGGCGCACCGCCCGGCAGCGAGCCGGAAGCGCAGGTGCTGGAAGCTCTGGGCGAAGAGGAGCTGACGCAGCGCATCCTCGCTCTGCGGGAGCCCTACAAGACGCCCTGCCGCCTCATGCTGCTGGAACAGCACACCGCCGCCGAAGCCGCCCGGCTCTGCGGCAGGCCCCAGAAAACAGTGGAGGCGCAGGTCTTCCGGGCAAAAAAGATGCTGGCCGCGCAGCTGAGCGCCGCCGGAAAGGAGGGCTTTTGAGATGGAATTGTTCCGTGAAGACGGCTGTCTGAGCGACGAAGGGCTGTACGCCCTCACCGCCGGGCAGCTGGACGAGCTGGGACGGCTGGAAGCCGCCGAACATCTCGCCTACTGCGACAAATGCACCGATCGTTACACCGCACTTCTGACCGCCGACGCCCTCACCGACCCGCCCCGGGATGTCCGCCGTACCGTGATGAGCACCATCTGGGTGCGGCTGATGCAGAGCACCTATGGCCGGGCTGCGGTGGCGGGCGTCGCCGCCGTGTTGGCGCTGACCATGTGGCGTACCGGAGCGCTGACCTTCGTCACCGACCACGGCAGCGACCTGCAGGCTCTCCTGCCCACAGTCCAGGTCACCCTGCCGGAAAAACAGCCCCCGAAGATTCTGCCCGAAAAGCTGGGCAGGCCCGTGACTTCCCGCCCCGGCGAGAACATCTATACCCGCGTTTCCTCTGTGCTGGAAAGCCTGCTGAACGCGGCAGAAAACATAAAATCATAAAACAAGGAGATCGTTATGCTGAAAAACGGATTTTTGACCTTCTGCTGTGCGTTTATCCCCGGCGCAGGCCAGATGTATCAGGGTTACATGAAGCGGGGCCTCTCCCTTATCCTCACGGCCTGCCTCATCGATGGTGAGCTCACTGCTCAACCCGGTGCTGCTCCTGCTGGTGGTGGTGTGGATGTACAGCTTCTTTGACACCTTCAACCTCCGGGCGCAGATCATCGCGGACACCGCGCCGGAGGACGACTACCTCATCCACTTCGACCCCCGCGACAAGCGGCTGGCTCGGGCTCTGCTGGACAGCCACAAGCTGGTGGGCTGGCTGCTCATCGCCTTCGGTGCGCTCATCGCCTACCAGAACCTCATCATGAACACTCTCGGCGACCTCGTCTACCGCTGGGGCCACTCCTCCCCCGTTTTCCGCGCCCTCTATCTCGTCATGGACAGCCTGCCGGATGTGGTGGTCTGTGTGGTCCTCATCGTCTGCGGCGTCTGGCTGGTGAAAGGCCCCCATCCGGCCAAAAAGCCGGATGCTTCCAAGGATGTCCCCGAGGATGCCGATTTCTGCGAGTATCACGCCGACGAGCCGGACAACGCCGCTCTGCTCTCCTCTCCTGTGGTGAATGAAAACGAGGTGACGGATGATGGAACAGAACACAACGAATAAACCCCTGCGTCGGTGGGCACCCTGACGCTGGGCGTCTGCCTCATCGCGGCGGGCACGCTCTTCCTGCTGGCCCGCTTCCTGCCCGGCCTGCCGTGGCTGGTCATCTGGCAGGTGCTACCGGCGGCGGGGCTCATCCTGCTGGGGTGTGAGGTGCTCTACTTTCCGCCCGACCCGGCGAATGCCGGTGCGACTTCAGCTCTGTAGTACTCTGCCTGCTGATGATGGTGGGTGCTTCGGCGTCTCGACCCTTATACTGCTGGCCCAGATGCTGGGCCGCGGCTGCACCATCCACCTGTGAACACAAGAAAGCCTGTGCAGCCTCCCGCCCCGGGAGCGTCTGCACAGGCTTTTTCGTTTGAAGAGAGAGGCTTACTGTACGCCGGTCAGCTCAGCCAGCTTGTGGTAGATCTCGGTGTTGTCGAAGACGCCGCGGAACTTCTCCGCGCCAGCGCCCAGCGCATAGATATTGACCATCGCGCCGGTGTGGGCATAGGTGGTGTGGTCCATGCCGGACTTGTGGTTGATGGTGTGGCAGATGGCCATGCTGAAGGGGATGTAGGTGCCGTACAGCTCATAATCCTGCTGGCTCATCTCCTTCTGGGAGGCAGCGCCGACTTCCAGCGTCCGCTCGTAAGCCTTGCGCAGATTCTCCACCTCGTAGTCGGTCAGCAGCAGCTTGCCTGCACTGGCAGCATCGGGGTCGGTGGGCAGGGTCAGGCCGAAGTTTGCCTTCACGTCGGCCATGGCGGCCTCGAAGGGAGTCTTGTTGGCGATGTAGCTCTTCACATAGGTGGAGTCGAACTTGGCGTAAGACATCTTCTGGTGGGTGAGGTTGGTCAGGAAGGTGTCGTAGTTGGTGGTCTTGTAGCCGATGGCCATGCCGCCCGTCTCGTGGTCTGCGGTGACGAGGATGAGGGTGTCGTTGGGGTGGGCGTTGTAGAAGTCCACAGCGGCCTGCACGGCGTTGCTCATCTCAAGCACATCGTGGATGGAAGCGGCGGCATCGTTGGCATGGCAGGCCCAGTCGATCTTGCCGGACTCGGTCATCAGGAAGAAGCCCTTCTTGTTGTCCAGCAGCTCGATGCCCTTCCTGACGTAGTCGGTCAGCTGCCACTCTCCTGCGGCGGCGTCCATGGCGTAGTTCATGGCCTTGCCGTCGGCCAGTGCCTCGGCGATGATGAGGGTCTTGCCTGCACCGGCCTTGAGGGTGGCAGCGTCTGCCTGACGGGTGACGACGTTGTAGCCGTTCTGGGCAGCGATCTCGTGGTCGCTGGGGCCGGTTCCGTCGCCGTTCACCTTCTGGAACTCGCCGCCTGCGAAATACTCGAAGCCGGAGACGGCCAGCTCCTTGCCGATGGCGTAGTAGTTCTTGCGGGTCTTCTGATGTGCATAGAAGGCAGCGGGGGTGGCGTGGTCGATGTTGACGGTGGACACGACGCCCACCTTGTAGTTCTTCTGGGCGTGGAGTTTTTCGGCGATGGTCTCATACGGCACATCGCGGGTCCACGGACACATATTGATGACGCCGCTCTCGGTCTTGTGGCCGGTGGCGATGGAAGTGGCAGTGGAAGCGGAGTCGGGGCAGAAAGAAGTGCTGTCGTAGGTGGTCACACTGCCCACCTCGGGGAACTGAGTGAAGCTCAGCTCGCCCTCGACGACAGCGCCGTTATTCTCCACCGTACCCTTATAGAATCGGGCGGACTGTATCTGGGCCGTACCCATGCCGTCGCCGATGAAGAGGAAGACATACTTGGGTTTGCCGCCGAACACGCCCAGCAGTCCGTTCTCTTCCTCTGCTGCGTTGGCGGCATTGGGGGCAGCGGCGTTGGCAGCGGCAGGCGCTGCGGCCAGCATACCGGCGGCGGATGCAACGGCACCGACCTTCAAAAAGCTGCGGCGGGACATTTTATTCTCTTTCATGCGAAAGTCCTCTCTTTCCATGAGCCTCATGGCTCCTTCTCTCTTTTTCGATTTACCGGGAACGGCCTTATTCTACCGCCGCAGCCGCCCGGCCCGAAACCATGCGGACGCAAAATCGGCGTAAAACCCCGGCGGCGGCTTTGGGCCGTCTGTAAAAAAGAAGACTTCTGCTGCGCAAAAAGCGCCCCTCCGGTAAAACGGAGGGCGCTTTTGTATGTTACAGGTCAATTATGCGTTGAACTTTTCCTCGTCCAGCAGACCCTCGCTCTTGGCCACGCAGATGCTGGCCACAGCGTCGCCCACCACGTTCAGGGAGGTGACGAGCATCTCGATGGGGCGGTTGATGGCGAGGATGAGGGAGTAGGCCAGCAGGGCGCTGTCATTCACGAAGCCCGCGCCGGACAGGATGGTGAAGAGGATGACGGCCCCTGCGCCGGGGGCGGCAGGCGTACCCACCGAGGCCAGCAGAGCCAGCAGAGCGACCACGACCAGCTGGGCGGGAGTAACGGTGTAACCGGCGCAGCTGCGATGAAGACAGTGGCCACCACCTGCATGATGGCGGTGCCGTCCATGTTGATGGTCATGCCCAGAGGCAGGACGAAGGAGGCGATGGACTCATCGACGCCGAAATCCTCGGTGCAGACCCTGATGTTCAGGGGGAGAGTGGCTGCGCTGGAAGAGGTGGAGAAGCCGAAGACGGCCACGTTGGCGATCTTCTTAATGAAGGTGATGGGGTTCTGCTTTGCGCCCAGCGCCACCACCAGAGGATAGGCCACCAGCAGGAAGACGAAGAGCAGGACCACCGTGACCACCACATACACCAGAGCGGGCTTGAGGTAATCAATGCCATAGATGGCGAAGGTGCGGGTCAGCAGCACGAAGACTGCAAAGGGCGCGAAGTTTGTGACGACGAAGTTCAGGAAGACCACCACCACGTCGTTCACCTCGCCCAGCAGGCGGCGGAGGGTGGAAGTACGGCTCTCACCCAGCACATTCATGCTCAGGCCCACAGCCACCGCGAGGAAGACGGAGGAAAGAACAGCGTTGTTGCTGCCGAAAGCCGTGACGATGTTGGAGGGGATGACATTCAGCACCACATTCAGGGGGTTGGAACCGGTGGAGCCGGCGGCTTCCGTCAGGCCCTCGATGTGAGCGTTGAAGAGGCCCATGGAATAGGTGGCGTAGCCACGCATCCGGCCAGTGCCAGCGCCATAAAGGAGCAGAGCAGGAACCAGAAGAGAGTCTTGGCCGAGATGCGGCCCATGGTGCTGATATCGGCAATGCTGCCGATGGCCAGCGCGATGGAGGTGAAGACCATCGGGATGATGACCAGCTGCAGTGCTTTGATGAAGAGCTGGCCGATGATGTAGAAGAGGCCGAGCGCACGTTCCGCGCCCTCTGCGGTAATGTCCTGGAAGAGCAGGTCGTTGATGGTCTGCCAGATGCCGCTGTTGCCGGAAGCCACGAGCTTTTCGCGCAGCATCATAAAGGCAAAGCCTGCCGCCAGACCGCAAACCAGAGACACCGCCATCTTTCTTGCCAGTGCCGAGCCGCTGTTCTTATTTTTTTCCATACGATTTTCCTCACTTTTGTCCATTTCCCAGTGTGTTTCGGTCACATTCGACCTATCCTACCACGGCAAACTGTTGGACGCAAGGGAAAAATCGGCTTTTCAGGCGATTTTTTCGCAAAAGTATGACGCATGAAAATTTGATATAAAAATTACGTTTTGGATAAAAAGAAACCTCTCCGTCTCGCCTACGGCGTGACGGAGAGGTTTGATCTTATGTATTGTCTGCGCCCAGCTCTGCGGCTTCCAGCACCTTGATGCCTTCGGCCTCGAACGCGGCGCGCAGAGCCTCGGCAAAGCCGGGGCGCGGCACCTTGTTCTTGACGCAGAGGGTGATGATGCCATGCAGGCTGGTGCATTCCAGACCGATGGAAGCGCCGTCCGCCGGCACCCAGGTCTGGAAGTCCTCGATGTACCGGGTCAGTTCCGGGCTGGACGGGGCGAAGGGGTCGCCCAGATAGCTCACCCAGAAGTCCGCCGGGAAGCCGCTGATGTACTCGCCCATCTGGAAGATGCGCTTTTTGATGCTGAGGCTGGCTTTCTGCTGGTAGACCCGGTAGACCCAGCCCATCTGCTCCGCAATACGGAACAGTTTTCGCTCAGCGGAAAGGTTCTCTTTCAGGTCAGCGTCCACGCCCACGGCCACTTCGGCCAGCGGGGCATCTGCCGTCAGCGGCAGCTTGCGCTGGAAGGAGGCCACGCAGTTGTAGAGGGCGTTCGGCGCGCCCAGCGCGTCGCGGGCGTCTGTCGAGTAGCTGTAGAGCACCTCGTCCTTGTCCAGATACGCCCGCACCGCCTTACAGAGCAGGGCCGTGAGGGTACTGAAAGGCTTGACGCCGCAGCGGAGGGCGGCGTCCACAAGCCCCGCCTTTTCCAGCCGGATGCGGCAGCAGGTGGGCGTCTCTTCAAAGGTCTGCACCACGGGGCGCTGCATATCGTTGGCCACCTGACTCTCGGGGTACTTTGCAAGGATGTCCTCGATGTCGTAGGCAGGGTCCGTCTCAAGGGTCTGGCCCTCGAAAGCCGTACCGTACCGCAGGTTGCAGTAGAACTGCAGCACCATGGTCATGAAGGGTGCTATGCCCCGGCCATCGGTCAGAAAGTGGAACCAGTCAAAGTAGACGACTTTCCCCTCATAGCTCAGGGCAACCGTAAAGCCGTTCTCGTCCGGAAATTCGGGCTTTGCGCTGCCTGCCGCACCGGGCAGGGGGCGTCCGACGGCTCGAGGTGGAGCAGCTTTTTCTCCCACACCGGCTTCTGGAAATAGTAGGGTGCCTTTGCCCGGGCCGCATCCAGAGCCTGCTGCAAAAGCGCACCGTCCACGGCATCTTTCAGCGTGACCTGATAGCGGCAGTTGACCATGTTTTCGCGGTAATAGTAAACGATACCCTGAAAAACAGAGCGCTGTTCGGCATCCATTCCTTATTCCCCGCGTGTGCGGCCAGATAGTCGGCCAAATCGCTGACGGTGACGAAGTTGCGCAGCTCCTTTTCGGGGATGCGCAGGCCGAAAGTCTCCTCCAGGTCGGCGACGACGGTCAGGATCTCCATGGACGACAGGTCCAGATCGTCCATCAAGACGCTGTTCTCGTTGACATCATCGGGGGAAATTTCTGCAACATCTTCCAGAATTGCAAGGATCTGGGACACGATCTCGGTTCTTTCCATAGTTTGAATCTTCCTTTCGTAATTCCATTAAAGGCGGCTGCGGCTCTTTTCCAGTATTCCGCAGCCTTCCCGGTTTATTCTTACTTGCGCAGCAGCTTGCCGGTAACGGTGCGGGGCAGAGGCTCGGTGCTGAACTCCACGGCGCTCATCCGCTTGTAGAGCGGCAGGGTACGGTTGGTCTCGGTGATGAAGTCGCGGACGGTCTGCTGGTCGGCCTCGCCGCAGTAGATGACGGCACAGATCTTCTTGCCCTTCTCCCTGACGATGCATTCCTTGACGGCCTCGCACTTGGACAGCAGATTTTCCAGTTCTTCGGGGCTGACGTTCTCACCGTTGTCGAGGATGATGATATTCTTCTTGCGTCCAGTGATGTAATAGAAGCCGTCCTCGTCCACACGGGCCAGGTCTCCGGTGTGGAACCAGCCGTCGGCGTCGAGGACTTCTGCGGTGGCCTCGGGGTCCTTATAATAGCCCAGCATGACGCAGCCGCCGCGGATGCAAATTTCGCCCGTCTCGTCCAGCTTGTACTCGGCGTGGTCGTCGGGCTTGCCCACGGCGCGGATGTGCTTTTCGTCCTGCTCGTAGTTGATGATGCCGTCGCCGCAGGTCTCGGTCATGCCGTACACCTGAGTGATCATCATGCCCTGCCGTGCCAGCTCGGCCAGCATGGCGCCGTCAAACATGGCAGAGGAGCCGCAGGGGTTCCAGATGCCGTTCAGGCGGGCACGGCGGCCCCGCTTGACGTCTTTGTAGATGGCCTCCATCAGCATGGGAGCCACAGCGATGGCATCGCTGTGCATCAGGCCGAGGTCGCGGTAGAAGTCGCGGATGTCGGCGGAGAGGTTCAGCGCCCAGCCCTTGCAGGCCCAAACGAAGAGGCAGATGAACGTACCCAGATGGAACAGGGGCAGGATGGCGAAGTTGCTCAGGACGTCGTTTTTGTCCTCGGGCATATGCTCGTGCTTATAGTCCAGCATGCGCCGCCGAATTTGACCTGGCACTCCACAGTGGTAAAAAGTTGCGCTCCGAGAGCATGACGGCCTTGCTGCGGCCGGTAGTGCCGGAAGTGAACATCAGCACCATCAAATCATCATGGCCCACGCAGTCAACAAGCTCTGCAGGCGCGCTGTCCTTGAAGGCGTCCATCGGGCGGAGTTTATCGCCGTAGGCGGCCTCGATGTCGGGGCGGCAGCCATAGTCGATGCCGTCGTTGACGATGAGGGAAGGCTCGACAAGGCCCAGCTCATATTCCAGCTCGGGCCAGGTCTTTTTCTGGTTGATGGTCACGACGACGGCCCCGGCAAGGATAGCGCCGAAGCTGTTGACACCGTACTCATAGCAGTTGCGGCTCATGATGCCGACACGCTTGCCCTTGATGTCGGGGATATTCTCCTTAAAATAAGTAACGGCCCTGCGGATGTCCTGCACATACTGGGCGTAGGTCTTTTCCACCACAGTCTTGCCATCGGCGGCCACATAGCGGAAAGCCACCCGGTCGGGGTACTGCTTCGCCATGACGTCCGTGATGAGCTCATATACAGTATTTATCATTTTTGTCGCTCCTTGCTGTTTTTCTTTATTGCAGCGAAACGCCGGCATTTGACATATTCTGCCTCAGAGTAATAATACCTGTTTCGGCAGAGAAATGCAACTACGCGGCGTATCCTTTTCACTGTTTCTTCTTACTTGTTACTTGCGCAGCAGCTTACCCAGAGCGTTGCGGGGCAGGGGCTCAACGGTGAACTCCACGGCACTGATGCGCTTATACAGCGGCAGGCTGCGGTTCACCTCGATGACGAAGGCTCTGACCTCTTCCTGCTTATCCTCAGGGCAGTAGATGACGGCACAAATTTTCTGGCTCTTCTCCTTCACGATGCACTCGGTGATGGCCGGGCAGAGGGCCAGCTTCTTCTCCAGCTCTTCGGGGCTGACGTTCTCGCCGCTGGCGAGGATGATAAGGTTCTTCTTGCGGCCGGTGATGTAATAGAAGCCTTCCTCATCCATCCGGGCCAGGTCGCCGGTGTGGAACCAGCCGTCGGCGTCGATGACCTCTGCCGTGGCCTCGGGGTCCTTGTAGTAGCCCAGCATCACGCAGTCGCCCTTGATGCAAATTTCTCCGGTCTCGTCCAGCTTATACTGAACGTGGTCGTCGGGCTTGCCCACGGCACTCATGTGCTTTTCGACCTGCGTAAAGTTCAGGATGCCGTCGCCAAATGTCTCGGTCATACCGTAGCACTGGTTGACGACAAAGCCGTTCTGGGCCAGCTCCAGCAGCATCTTGGGGTCGAGGGCAGCGGAAGAGCAGCACAGGTCCCACAGGCCGTTCAGACGGCTGACGCGGCCACGCTTCATGTCGTTGTAGATGGTCTCCACCAGCATGGGGGCCGAGGCCATGACGTCGCTGTGCATCAGGCCCAGGTCGCGGTAGAAGTCGCGGATGTCGCCGCAGAGGTTCAGAGCCCATCCGGCAGGCGGGTAGGACATAACGCAGACGAAGCAGGCCATGTGGAAGAGGGGCAGCAGGGTCATATGGCTCAGCGGCAGCTTCTGGCCTGCCGGGAGGCGGTTGATGATCCAGTTCTCTGCCACCTCCGAATAGGTGTGCAGGCTGGCGCACATATTCCGCTCCGAGAGCATGACGCCCTTGCTGCGTCCGGTGGTGCCGGAGGTGAACATCAGCATCATCAAATCATCGTGGCCCACGCAGTTGGTCAGCTCGCCGGGGGCAGTCTCTTTATAGCAGTCCATGGGGCGGAGCTTCGGGCCGTAGGCGGCTTCCAGCTCGGCGCGGCAGCCGTAGTCGATGCCGTCGTTCAGGATGAGGCAGGCTCCACGAGGCCCAGCTCATATTCCAGCTCCTCCCAGGTCTTTTTCTGGTTCAGGGTCACGAGAACGCCGCCGGCGAGGATGATGCCGTAGGACGCCACGCAGAATTCATAGCAGTTCCGGCTCAGCAGAACGATGCGCTGGCCCTTGATGTCCGGCACTTCGGCCTTGAGATAGGCCACCATCCGGCGGATGTCCTGCGCATACTCGCGATACTTCTTCTCCACGACGGTCTTGCCGTCCTCGGCCACATAGCGAATGGCCACATGATCAGGAAACTCCTGCTCCATGCAGCGGGTCACCATGTCGTATACGCCTGCGGGTACTTTGATGTATTCAGCCATCGGTTTTTCTCCTTTTTTGTCAAATTTTCAGCTCAGCACTTTTTTCATTCACCTTCCAGAGTCATTCCGAATCTCTGGCAGTTCGAGGAAAACTTTGGCACGGCTCCTTATGGCAACAGTATACCGCAAGCAGAGCGTAAACGCAAGATTTAATTGCACAAATATGCAACTTGAGCTTGCATTCAATTTGTGCAGGCAGATGTAATTCTTTCCTTTTGTTGCGATGCGCGAAAAGCTGTGATACACTTTTTTCGTCAGGACGAAACTTCGCCCGGAGGTCGAGTCCTTATCAAATTGACAGCAAGCCCAAAAAGCATTATACTGTTTATATCATTTAGCAAAAAAGCTCCCCGCCGAGCTTCATATTTTTATTTATCGCGCCTAAAACACGGCCTTCCGGGGCCTCCGGGACGAATGGCGCACAAGGAGGACCCTTTTCATGGAAGGCACCAAGCCCCGCACTGTAAGCAGCCTTGGCATGTTCGACCTGCTGAAAGGCATCGGAATGCTGGCCATCGTCTTTGCCCACACGGCAGAGCTTTACCCCCTCGGCACCAACGACGTCACCCCTTTCGCGTTCGCGCTGTTCGCTTACCGCGAAGCGCTGATGGCCGCCTTTTTTATTGCCAGCGGCTATGGCTTCCGCAAGCGCTCCATCCACAAATGCATCGAGCAGCAGCTCAAGACCCTGCTCAAGCCTTACGTTTATACTGCACTGGCCACCACGGTGCTCCACGCTTTCATTCACCACGCAGCTTTCGGCTCGTGGGATGCTGCCATCTCAGAATCGGCCAAGGTCTTAGGCGGTTTCCTGTTAGGTCTGCCCCACACGGCCACTTACTTCGGGCAGCAGTTTTTCTCCTGCGGACCCATGTGGTACTTAGTGGCTCTGATGCTGGCGTGGGTGCTGCTGGACGTGCTGCTCGAGATTTTCCCCGAGCGGTACATAACCCCCGCAGTCGTCGGCGTCACCCTGCTTGGCTGGGGCGTCACGCTGGTGTGGGAGGCTCCTTTCTGCATCGCACAGGGCATGGTGTCGCTGCCCTACCTTTACATCGGCTATCTGGCAAGAAGCGCCGCCTTTTCGAAACTCCCCTCTCCGGCAGAGCCAAAGCCGGACTCATCGCGGCTGCGCTGGGCGTCGTCGCGGGCGTTTTGCTGACCCAGAGCACCGACTGCGTTTCGCTGGGTGAGTGGACGATGGGGCCGCTGAGCATCCTGCTGGATGGCGCAGTGGGCTACGGCATCATCCGGCTCTTTTTGAAATGGCAGCGCCGAGTGGACGGCCCCATCTCCCATGCCATCGAGTGGGTGGGCCGGCGCTCGCTCTTCATCTTCTGCATCCACACTGTGGAGCTGACGGCCATCCCGTGGTATCTGATGGCTGCAAAGTATGCTGACCATCCGGTGCAGGGGATGCTGCTGCAGTTCGTGTTCTCGCTTGTGTCCATCTTCGCCGTCACCGAACTTCTGATGCGCCGCAAAGAGCTTGGCCGGAAGCTTCGGGGTGGAAAGCCTGCGGACAAGCCCCGGCAGCGGAGCAAGACCCGCCGCTATGCGGCAAAACACTGAAATTCCTGCGCTTTGGTATCCAGCCATTTTGAGGGTAGACTATAGTTACTTTTGATGCATGGGCTTGCAGCGCGGGTTGTACGCCTTGCGATAAATTGGAGGAGGCCCCGGTAATGATGAATGAAACTCCTGAAGCGGCTCTGCGCAGCCGCATTGCGGACCTTGAACAACAGCTCAAACTTGCAGACGAAGGCACTTCGCGGCTGGCCCAGCGCTGCCTTGAGCTGGAAAAGCAGCTGCAGACCTTCTATGCTGCCCACCCCCAGAGAGAGAGGCAGACCGACTCGCCTGCTCTGGTGCAGCCGCTGCTTTACTATGATGCCGGGTTCGGCTTTTCCCAGAAAGACACCGTCAAGGCCCCGGACTACGAATACGACGAGCTGAACGGCATGGTGACAGCGACCTTCGAGCTGCCGGAGGCCGCGTTCAATCTCCGTCTCGACCCGGTGAACTGCCTTGCTGCATCACCGATTTCGTCTTCTCGGATGACCGCATCCTCTGCCGCCCGGTGAACGGTGTGCCGCTCCACGGCGACGGCATCCTGTTCCTCAACAACGACCCGAATTTCATGCTGGAAGGTCTGAACCGTTTCCCCGCCGGGATGAAGCTGGGCGTGAGCTACTGCTACTTCCCGCTGGAGCCGCTGGCTGACGACCCATTGTTCGCCGCCGTTCTCGAGGGCGTACAGTATTTCCAGAAGACCCGCGTCTGCGAGCAGAAGCACCTCGACCAGCTGGAAAAAACTACGGCTGACCAGAAGCAGACCATCGAGCCCTGCAGAAGAATCTCTCCGAGCTGCATCAGGCCAACGCCGAGCTGAGCGCCCGGAGCAAAGCCTACGAGAGCTCGCTGGAAAACATCCTCTCTTCCAGCAGCTGGAAACTCACGCTGCCCCTGCGCCGCCTGCTGGGGCTGTTCCATCGCAGCCATTGAGCCTGCCTGCGGAGAGGAGGATACGATGTACAGCAGTTATACCACTCTGCAGCGGGCTCAGCTCGCCAAACAGGAATATCTCGATACCCAGGAAGTTTTTCTCGGCGTCTATGCGCCGGGGCGGAACGCCGCCCTGAAAGCTTCCCTGCAGGACCAGCTCCACCGCAAATTTTTATTGACGGACAGCCTCCGCCCCGAAGCCCTCGGCAGCGCCGCCGGTGTGCTTCTGGTCAGGGAAGACCTTTTCCTGATGTCCACGGCCCTTTCCTGCTTTGCGGACGCACTGCACAGCGGCGCAGACTACGTCACCAGCGACGCCGTCTTCGGCTACTCAGGCGTCACCACCCTCTACCACAGTCAGGGCTTTGCAGCTGCCCGGGCTGCGCACTCGTCTCCCGGGAGCTGCTGCGCCGCTGTCAGGCGGAAGCCCGCGACCCGGAAAATCCCGTCGAACTGCTGACGCTGGCGGCGAAGCTCAGCCGCAGCCACGTCTGCCTCCCGCTGGCGCTGGCCCACTATGAGCGGGACATCTGCGCCGAAGACGTCTGGTCTGTAAAGGGGAAGCGCGTCTTTATCATGAGCCACCTGCTAGACATGACCGGTGCGCCCATCGTGCTGGTGAGCGCCGTGCCGGTGCTGCGCAGCATGGGCTACGAAGTGGTCGTCCTCGGCCCTGAGGACGGCGGCTCCATGCCGCTCTTCCTCGAGGCGGGAGCTACCGTCATCACCCGCAAGGCTGTGTCCAGTCTCCCCTGCTCTGGGGGCTGGCCCTCTGCGCCGACCTCGTTCTGGCCAACACCGTCGTGGAGGCCCGGGCCGTCCGCGCCCTGAGCGGTGCGCGTGTGCCGGTGCTCTGGTGGCTCCACGATGCCTTTGCAGGCTACCCCCACATCGCCCACCAGATCCCCAGAGAGCTGGGCGAAAATATCCGGCTCTACTCCGTCGGCAGCCACGCCGCCAACGCCATGCACTCGGTGCGGCCGGAGTTCAACATCCGGCCCCTCATCTACGGCCTGCCGGACTACGCCGCCGAGAAGTTCTCCCACTACGATTTGAGCTATGCGGGCGGGCGGCCTCTGTTCGCCACCGTGGGTTCCTTCGAGAACCGGAAAGGTCAGGACATCTTCTGCAAGGCCATCCGGCTGCTGCCGCCTGAGACCATGAAGAAGGCATCCTTCCTCTTCGTGGGCAAGGCCGCAGAGGCTGAGATGATGGACGCCGTGCGGAGCTTGACCGCTGACTGCCCCGACAACGTCTTTTATGTCAAGCGGCTCACCCGCGACGAGATCAAGAGCCTGATGGCCCAGTGTACCTGCCTCGTCTGCGCCTCCCGCGACGACCCCATGCCTACTTCGTCACTGAGGCCTCATCTTCGGCAAGCCCGCCATCGTGTCGGAGCACACCGGCACCGCCGGGCTCATCACCGAGGGCGTGGACGGTTTCGTCTACGAGGACGACGACCCCGAAAAGCTGGCCGAGCGGCTGGCCTGGGCCATCGAGCACCCGGAAAAGCTTGCCGCCATGCGCCCCGCCTGCCGTGAGCTTTACGAGAGTCATTACTCCAAGCAGGCGTTTTCTGACAGTTTACAACAGGCTGTAAAGGAGCTCACCGGCGAGTAAGCTCCCCGTTCTTTATCATTCTGCCGAAACTGAGGCAAAAAATTTGGCAGTTGTTCACAAACACACCTCCGGACTGTGATATACTCTCCTAAGAGTTTATCCCAGTCCGTTTTTGTTGAAATTTGAAAGGAGTCCCCGCATGAGTTCGTCCGCCTCCCCAGCCCCTTCGCGCCGAAAGACCCTGCTCTCGCTGGGCGTTCTGGCCCTGCTGACCGGCATCGTGGTGTTCATCTTCCGGGAGCACTGGGCCGAGATCTCCGAGGCGCTGAGCCGGCTCACCCTCGGGCAGGGGCTTCTGGCACTGGCCGTGGGCCTGAGCTACCCGCTTCTCGAGGGCGTATCCAGCTGGCTCATCGTCCGCAGCCGCCTGTCCCATTTCCCGCTGCGGCAGGGTATCGACAATGCATGGATGGGGACCTTCGGCAATGTGGTGGGCCTCGGCGCAGGTCGGTGCCGTTTCAGACGTGGTATCTCCACCGGCGCGGGCTGGACGTCGGCCCCGGCGTGGGGCTGATGACCCTGCAATACGTCTTCCACAAGACAGCCGTCCTGCTTTACGCCACCGTGCTGCTTCTGGCGGGCCGCCCCTGGATAGCGGCCCACTCCGACGGCGTACTGCGGTATCTGCCCGGGGCCTACGCTGTCGTGGCGGGCGTCATCGTGGGCTCATCGCCCTCTGCGCCCTGCCGGTGGTGCAGCGTCTGGCCCGCTGGCTGCTGCATTTTCTTCCCGACACGGCCGCTGGGCCGAGCGCCGGGAAAGCTGGCTCAAGCAGTTGGACACCCTGAGCACCGAGAGCCGCCATCTGCTGGCAGACAAGCCCCGCTGTGCCGCCATTCTGGGCGTGCATCTCGTAAAGCTGTTCCTGCTCTTCTGCCTGCCCTGGATGGGGCTGCGGTTCATGGAGCTGGATACCGGACTCACCTTCTGGCAGGTGCAGCTCCTCACGTCGCTGACCCTCTTTGTCTCCAACGCCCTGCCCAACGTGGCGGGCATGGGCTCGGTGGAGACGGCCTTCCTGTTGGTGTACAGCAGCTTCCTCCCCGATGCTTCGTCCATGAGCCTGCTGATGTTCTACCGGCTGGCCAGCTATTACGCCGTCTTTGCGGCAAGTGCCGTCGGCTTTGCGCTGGCGCAGCGGCGGCTGAACCGCGGATGACTTTGTGAATGTCGTCATCACCCGCGATGTCGAGGCCGACAAGCAGGGCGACATGACCTATGTTCTCGAGTTCACCACCGAGGACGGCAGCACCCAGAGCTTCGAGACCCTGCACTACGAAACCACTCCCCTCTCTCTGAAGAGCGCGGACGCAGCTGCTGGCGCTACCCCCATCGCATTCGCTGCTCCTGAGCAGTAAAAATCAGCTCATAACGAAGAAAACGGCAGGTTCATTGAACCTGCCGTTTTCTTATTCTATCAAATTCAGCCTTCATGGGGACAAAGCCCACGAGGTCCTTCACCACCTCGCCGCCGATGATGAGCCCACGACCGACGGGACAAAGGCGTTCGAGCCGGGAACAGAGCGGCGGATGGTACACTTGCGCTGGGTACCCGGAGGGCAGATGCAGTGGTATTTGCAGCTGATGGAGTCATCCTCGATGGGAGTCATGACAGGCTCCCTGGAGTAAACGACTTTCAGGTGCTTGATGCGGCGCTTGCGGCACTCGGTGCGCATGACCTTGGCCAGCGGGCAGACGGAAGTTTTATAAATATCCGTGACCTCGAAGCGAGTAGGGTCCATCTTGTTGCCTGCACCCATGGAGCAGATGATGGGGACGCCAGCCTCCTTGCACTTCATGACCAGCGCAATTTTACCGGTGACAGTGTCGATGGCGTCCACCACGTAGTCGAACTGGCTGAAATCGAAGCTGTCCTGCGTCTCAGGGCCAAAGAAGGTCTTGTAGGTGGTGACCTTGATGTCGGGGTCGATGTCGTGGACGCGCTCTTCGGCCACATCCACCTTGAACCTGCCCACCGTCTTGCGGGTGGCGATGATCTGGCGGTTCAGGTTGGTGAGGCAGACTTTGTCGTCGTCGATCAGGTCGAGAGCCCCCACGCCGCTGCGGGCCAGCGCCTCGACGGTGTAGCCGCCCACGCCGCCCACGCCGAACACGGCTACGCGGGAATCGTGCAGTTTGGTCATTGCTTCCGCGCCCAGCAGCAGCTGGGTGCGGGAATACTGGTCTTGCATATCATTTCTCCTTTAGGTTCTGCTTTTTACATCCACGGGCTTGCCCTTATCCCTTCGCCACCTGTGTAATGGTGCCGCCTCCGAGGACGACATCGCCCTGATACAGCACGACGGCCTGCCCCGGGGTGGGGGCGCGCTGAGGCTGGTCAAATTCCAGACGGAAGCTGTCCGGCCTGCCGGGTAGACGGTGGCAGGCTGTTCGGTCTGATGATAACGGGTGCGGGCCGTCACCCGCAGGGGGCCTTTCAGCTCCGGGATGGCGATCCAGTTCACTTCGTTCGCATAGACGATGGTATCGAACAGCTCCGACTCCGGGCCGACCGTGACAGTGTTGGCCTGCATATCCTTGGCGCAGACGTAGACCGGTGCGCCCATGGCGAGGCCCAGGCCCTTCCGCTGGCCGATGGTGTACCGCACAGCGCCGCTGTGGGTGCCTACCTTTCTGCCGCCGACGTCGAGGAAATCGCCCGCCGGGTAGTGCTTGCCGGTGAAATCCTCCATAAAGCGGGCGTAGTCGCCGTCCGGCACGAAGCAGATGTCCTGACTGTCGTGCTTGCGGGCGTCACAAAGTGCTGCTGCTCGGCGATGGCGCGCACTTCGCTCTTGTGCAGACCACCCAGCGGCAGGCGGACATGAGCCAGCTGCTCCTGCGTGAGGTTGTAGAGCACATAGCTCTGGTCTTTGTTCTCGTCCAGACCCTTTTTGAGCAGCCAGCGGCCCGTGGCCTCGTCCTGCTCCACCCGGGCATAATGGCCCGTGACCACATAATCCAGTCCGTGTGCTTCCGCCCAGCGAAGCAGGTGATCGAACTTCATATATCTGTTGCAGTCGATGCAGGGATTGGGCGTACCGCCGGCCTCGTAGACCCGGATGAATTTGTCGATAATCTTTTCCTGAAAGTCTGCCGTAAAATCCAGCACCTCGTAGGAATATCCATCGCATAGGCCACCTCGGCGGCGTCCTCAATGTCCCGCTCCGAGCAGCAGGTGTGCAGGCCCTCGGTGTTCACGGCCTCGTTACGGGTGAGGCGCATGGTGACGCCGGTGCAGTCGAAACCGTCCCTCTGCATGAGCCATGCCGCCACCGAGCTGTCCACACCGCCGCTCATGGCGATGAGCGCCCGGGGCGGCGGGAAGTGTTCTGTGTTTCTGTCATTCTGTTCCTCTTCTATTATAACATACTAAAACAGTAGTATAATACTACCGCAGCTTCTTTCTCTTGTCAAGACGCAGAAAATTTGGCCGCAAAGGCAGAAGTTCCGCTTTTTCGTTGGGCAGCCGCCCGGTGATGACCTCTTCCAGCAGCGCTTCCAGTGCGCGGCGCAGGCCCGGCCCGGGCGCGACGCCCG
>ENA-OQCN01000673-OQCN01000673.1-human-gut-metagenome-genome-assembly--contig:-NODE-673-length-18045-cov-4.050843_pt1 | contig 18045 bp, 29 predicted proteins | sample MGYA00242497_ERZ504576 | MGnify/ENA primary metagenome ERZ504576 (study PRJEB26092, sample SAMD00036296) | human gut metagenome | host: Homo sapiens | study: EMG produced TPA metagenomics assembly of... | reverse complement strand
GAGCTGAGCATCTTTGTGCCGCTGGGCATTGTGCTGCTCGTCATCAGCTATGTGGTGCTGTACAAGACCCGCTTCGGTCTGCGCCTGCGCGCTGCGGCGAACATCCTCAGGCAGCCGATTCTGTGGGCATCAACGTCTACAAGATGCGCTACGCGGGTGTGCTGCTTTCCGGTGCGCTGGGCGCTATCGGCGGTCTGGCCTATATCGTGCCCCGGTGCAGACCTGGAACTTGAGGTCGGCGTGGCTGGCGCGGCTTCCTTGCACTGGCTGTTATGATCTTTGGCCAGTGGAAGCCCTTCAACATCTGTGCCGCCGCCATGTTCTTTGCCGTGTTCAAGAGCCTGGCAAACATTGCGGACTCCACCTTCCTGGCGCAGCTCCACTGGTCCAGCAACATCTATAACATGATGCCGTTCATCGCATCCATGATCATTCTGGCCTTTACCTCCAAAAACAGCATGGCCCCCAAGGCTGAGGGTATCCCTTACGACAAGGGTTCCCGCTGAGCGAGGTTTGTTCCAAGGGCGCAGCTGCTTTTCCGGGCAGCTGCGCCCTTGGTGTTCAAAACCCGACAAAGGAGACGGAATGTGGATTGCCTTTGTCAAAAAGTCTGTTATAATGGAATTTATTGAAAGTCATACTGTCAGACAGGAGAATTGCGATGCGTATTTATGATCTGATCGCGAAAAAGCGCGATGGCGGTACCCACACCCGGGAAGAGCTGGAAGCCATTGTCAACGGCTTTGTCAGTGGGGAAGTGGCCGATTACCAGATGGCTGCCTGGATGATGGCGGTCTACCTGCGCGGCATGACCAACGAAGAAACTGCCGAGCTGACGGACGTGATGGCCCACAGCGGCGTGATGTCGATCTTTCCCCCATCCCCGGCATCAAGGTGGATAAGCACTCCACCGGCGGCGTGGGCGATAAGACCACCCTTGTGATCGCCCCTGTGGTGGCGGCCTGCGGTGTAAAGATCGCCAAGATGAGCGGCCGCGGCCTGGGCCATACCGGCGGCACCATTGATAAAATGGAGAGCGTGCCCGGCACCAGAACTGCCCTTTCGCAGGAGGAGTTCTTTGCCCAGGTGAACAAGATCGGGCTGTCGGTCATTGGCCAGAGCGAGGGCATTGCCGTGGCGGATAAGAAGATGTACGCCCTGCGGGATGTGACCGCCACGGTCAGCTGCATCCCGCTGATCGCCTCTTCCATCATGTCCAAGAAGCTGGCCTCCGGCTCCGATGCCATCCTGCTGGATGTGACCACCGGCACCGGTGCTTTATGAGACCGTGGACCAGAGCATTGAGCTGGCCAAGCTGATGGTCGCCATCGGCACCCACCATGGCCGCCGGGTGGCCGCCATGATCACCGATATGGACACCCCGCTGGGCCGCAACATCGGCAACAGCCTTGAGGTCATGGAGAGCATGGACGTGCTCAAGGGCAAGGCCCTGCCGACCTGACCGAGGTCTGCCTGCAGCTGGCCGCCAATATGCTGGTGCTGGCAGGCAAGGGTACTCCGGCGGAGTGCCGTGCCATGGCACAGGCTGTGATCGCGGACGGCTCGGCTTTTGCCAAGTGCAAGGAGATGTTTGCGGCCCAGGGAGGCGACACCCGTGTGCTGGACGATTACAGCCTGTTTGAACAGCCTGCAGCCAGCTTTGAGCTGCTGGCCGAGCAGGATGGCTACATCGTGGCCAACGATGCCGAGAAGATCGGCTCTGCCAGTGTGCTGCTGGGCGCTGGCCGCCAGAAGAAGGGAGACCCGCTGGACTTTGCGGCCGGCATCACCCTGCACAAAAAGCGCGGTGACTATGTGCACAAGGGCGAAAGCCTGGCCACCTTCTACGGTGCGGCAGATAAGTTTGAGGCCGCTGCTGCGGAGTACCGCAGCGGTCTGGTCTATGGTGCGGAAAAGCCCGAGGAGGCCCCGCTGGTCTACGCCCTTGTCACCAAGGACGGCGTGGAGCGTTACTGAAAAAGCATCCTTCCCGCAAGGCGGGAGGGACGGAAAGGACATTTTCTATGAAGATCATTCTGGTGGGCTGCGGCAAGGTCGGCACAGCGCTGGCACGTCAGCTCAGCGAGGAAGGCCACAATGTCACGATCATCGATACCAACAAGGCCCGTGTGGAGCATATCAGCGAAGCCTATGACGTGATGGGCATTACCGGCAACGGCTCCTCCATCACAACGCTGTCCGAGGCAGGGATCGAGGAAGCGGACGTGTTCATTGCAGTTACCGGCTCGGACGAGCTGAACCTGCTTTGCTGCATGTTTGCCAAAAAGGCGGGCCACTGCCACGCCATTGCCCGTGTGCGCAACCCATCCTACAGCCATGAGCTGGACTTCATCAAAAAGCAGATCGGCATTTCGGCCATCATCAACCCGGAGATGGCGGCGGCGCGGGAGATCTCCCACCTGCTGCGCTTCCCCGGTGCCAGCAAGATCGATACCTTTGCGGAAGGCCGGGTGCGGCTGATCAAGTTCACCCTGACCGAGGCACAGGCACTGGACGGCGTGGCCATCCGGGAGATCCCCACCCGGCTCAAGAGCGATATTCTGGTCTGCGCTGTGGAGCGCGACGGCGGGGTCATCATCCCCAACGGTAATTTTGTGCTCCAGACCGGCGATCAGGTCACCTTCCTTGCAACGCAGGAAAAGGCCCACGCGTTCTTCCAGCGTATCCATCTGGCCGTGCGCCCGGTGCGCAATGCCCTCATCGTGGGCGGCGGTGCCATTGCCTTCTATCTGAGCCAGGAGCTGCTGGAAAACCATGTCCGGGTGCGGATCGTGGAGCGGGACCCCGCCCGCTGCGATGTGCTGGCCCAGGCCCTGCCCGAAGCACAGATCCTGTGTGAGGACGGCTCCAACCGCGAGTTCCTGCTCTCCGAGGGCCTGACCTCCACCGAGCCTTTGTGGCCCTGACCAACATCGACGAGGAAAATGTTCTGCTGACCTGTTTGCCAAGAAGCATTCCAACGGCAAGCTGGTCACCAAGATCAACCGCCTGGAATTTGACGATATCCTGGCCGGGCTTGATCTGGGCAGCATCGTCTACCCCAAGTACATGACCTGCGATTACATCGTGCAGTATGTGCGCGCTTTGCAGAACGAGGCAGGCAGCAACATCAAGACCCTGTACCGCATTCTGGACGACCGCGTGGAGGCGCTGGAATTCACGGTCCATGAGAAGAGCCGCGCCACCGGTGTACCCCTGAGCCAGCTCCACCTGAAAAAGAACCTGCTGCTCTGCTGCATCACCCGCGGCAACGAGATCAAGATCCCGCGCGGCGGCGATGAGATCCAGGTGGGCGACAACGTCATCGTGGTCACGCTGGAGCACGGCCTGCATGACCTGCGGGACATCGTGGAAGATTAACGGAGGCGCGGCATGAATTATGCAATCGTTCTGCGGCTGCTGAGCTACATCCTCTATTGCGAAGCCGCGCTGCTCCTGCTGCCCGCCGTGGCCAGCCTGATCTACGGTGAATGGATGGTGCTGGGCGTGTTCCTGCTCACGGCAGCGCTTTCTGCGGTGGCGGGCGCTCTGCTCCACCGCATCAAGCCCAAGAGCCAGATCTTCTATATGCGGGAGGGCTTTGCCACCACGGCGCTCTGCTGGCTGCTTATCAGTGTGGTGGGCGCGGTGCCCTTTGTGCTCACGGGCAGCATTCCCAACCCGGTGGATGCCATGTTTGAGACCGTTTCCGGCTTCACCACTACCGGTGCCAGCATCCTGCCCGCCGTGGAGGACCTGCCCAGGGGCATCCTGTTCTGGCGCAGCTTCACCCACTGGATCGGCGGTATGGGCGTTCTGGTGTTCCTGCTCTCCCTGCTGCCCCTGACCGGCGGCTCCCATGTCAACCTGATGAAAGCCGAAAGCCCCGGCCCGCAGGTGGATAAGCTGGTGCCGAAGGTGCAGTCCACGGCAAAAATTCTGTACGGCATCTATTTCCTCCTGACGGTGCTGGAATTCATGTTCCTGATCGCCGGGCGGATGCCGGTGTTTGAAGCCCTGCTGACCTCCTTTGGTACAGCGGGCACCGGCGGCTTCGGCTTCCGCAATGACAGCTTTGCCAGCATGTCGCCCTATATCCAGTGGGTCGTGACCATCTTTATGATCCTGTTTGGCGTGAACTTCAACGCCTATTTCCTGCTGCTGATGCGCCGATTCCGCCGCGCTGCCGCCAGCGAGGAGGTGCGTGCCTACTTTGTGATCATCGGTGTGGCTGTGGCCATCATCACAGCCAACATTTACAGCATGTACAACGGCTTGGGCGAGGCCCTGCGTCACGCCGCCTTCCAGGTGGGTTCTATCATCACCACCACCGGTTTTTCCAGCTGTGATTTTGACCTGTGGCCCACCCTCTCCAAGGAGATCCTTGTCATGCTGATGTTTGTGGGTGCTGCGCAGGCAGCACCGGCGGCGGCATAAAGGTCAGCCGCCTCCTGCTGATGGGCAAGACTGTGGGCAAGGAGCTCAAGCAGGCCCTTCACCCGCAGGTGGTGGCCCCCGTCCGGATGGACGGCAAGGTGGTCAACCATGAGACCATCCGCGCCACCAATGTCTTTGTGGCCGCCTACATCTTCATCTTTGCGGCATCCTTCTTCCTCATCAGTCTGGATGGCTTTGACATGGTGACCAACTTCACGGCCATTGCCGCCACGTTGAACAACATCGGCCCCGGCCTTGCCCAGGTGGGCCCCATGATGAACTTTGGCAGCTACTCCAATCCCGCCAAGCTGGTTATGATCTTTGACATGCTGGCGGGCCGTCTGGAGATCTTCCCCATGCTGGTGTTCTTTATGCCGGACACCTGGCGGCGGTTCTGAGCAAAATAACAAAGCGGATGCGCTCCCACCGGAACGCATCCGCTTTTTGCTGTATCAGGATCACTGCGGCTTTTTCCACAAGAGTGCCACGCCGCTCAGCATGATGGCCCCGCCCAGCAGGGCAAGGCCTGCACCGGCCTGCCCGAAGGCATCGCCGACGGCACCCACCAGAGGACTTGCGGGGATCATGAGCAGACTGTAGGCCATGCTGTCCACGCTGATGAGGGTAGCCCGCTGGTCACTGGGAATGGCGTCGTTCAGCTTCTGTCTTTCATGCAAAAGGTACACTTCCAGTGCGCCCTGCACCAGCATCATGCCGAACAAACCGCCCCACGCGGGGGCAAGGCCCACCAGCAGCGTGCCGACGCCGCAGAGCAGGGCGCAGACGGAGTAAAACCGCCGCATGGAGCGGCATCTCACCCGGCGGCCGATCTCGGTGCCCGCCACGCAGGCCAGACCGCCCAGCAGCAGGGGAAGGAAGAGCAGCTCCGTGGGCCAGCCCAGCTCAACGAGCCGCTGCTGCAGAAACATCTTGGTCAGGAAGCTGGGCACGCTGATGAGGGCGCTGGATGCGATAAGCTTCACCGCCATTGGGCAGGTGTGCAGGACATGCAGGCTGTCCCGCACCAGCTGGCGGAACTGTTCAGGCAGAGCGCGCAGCGGGTGCTTTTCCCGGCTGGCCTGGGCCGCAGTGACAATGGGTTCCGCTAGCAGCAGGCTGGCGAGAGCGGAAATGCCCTCAAAAGCGGCGTTCAGCAGATAAAAGCCCGCGTAGCCGAGAAACTGGTTCAGGATGCTGGCCATGGAGCCCACGGCGTTGGCCAGCATGGAGATCTGGGACCGTTGGCAGAGACCTGAATGTATTCTTCTTCGCAGCCCTCCTGCTTCAGGCTGTCGTAGAGCAGCGCCGTGGAGGTGCCGGAGAACATGGTCATGGCCAGCGCGTTCAGCCCCATGGCAAAGCAGATGGTGAACAGGTTCGGCGCAAAAGCCATCAACAGATTGCAGGTCACGGTCAAGACTCCGCCGGACAGGAGGGTCTTCCGGCGGCCAGCAGGTCTGCCGCCATGCCGCTGGGCACTTCGCAGAAGAGGCTGACGATGTGATACACGCTTTCGGCCAGGCCGATCTCCCACAGGGAGAAGCCCCGGGCCGCCAGCAGGGCTACCCATACCGCATCCGTGATGCGCAGACCGGAGAAAAGGTCGGAGATGTAAATGCAGCGAAGCTGCTGTTTCAAGTTGAGATTCTGATTCATGGGGAGCACCCTTTCTATTTATAGTAAATAATTCAAAATAGAAAGTGTACCCAAAACAAAAGCGCCCCACAGCAAAGCTGCGCGGCGCTGAAAATCATGCTCCACGTCTTGCTGAAAGGTTTCCTCGATTTAGCTCCCCTACTAGAGGAGCTGGCTGCGCCAGAGCGCAGACTGAGAGGTTCTGTTTCCAATAAAAGGGTACACTTCGAGCCGGAACGTATTAAATCTGACCTTTTTTGAAAAAGATGCAGCCATTCCAACCCATCTGGGTGTACCCTCCTTTCAGTAAAACGTTACGCTTACAATACCATACTTTCGGCCAAAATACAAGCAAAACCGTAAAATTCAGGGAAAAAGTGCCGCCCCGGCTTGCAAACAGACCCAAAGTGTGGTAAGATGATATCCGGTTATGAAACCTGAATATCTTGAAAACGCAGCGACGGAGAGAGTACGCACGCAGTTCCACAGCAAAGAGAGAAGCTTCACCGGCTGAAAGGGCTTCCGCGTGGGTGTGTGCCGAAGTTCGCTCCTGAGCGGCCTGCCCGAACGGCTTCTATTAGGGCAGGACGGCGCGCCCCGTTACGGCGTTTGAGAGCCGCCCTTCTTTGTGCAGGGCGGAAACCGGGTGGTACCGCGGAGCATTGGATTTGCAAAGGCTTCGTCCTTTTGTCCGGCCAGAAATGGCCCGGCAGGGGACGGGGCCTTTTTTGCTGCCCCGCTTTGAAAACACGAACTGAGAAGGAGAGAATTTCCATGCAAGCAATGATCGACGAGCTGGCCAAACAGGCCGCAGAGAGCCTCGGTCAGGTCTCTTCCAAGGAGACGCTGGCCTCGTTCTGGCAGGAATATCTGAGCAAAAACGGCAAGATCCCCGCGCTGATGAAGAATCTGCGCTCTGTCGCGCCCGAAGAGCGCCCCGCCATGGGCAAGATCATCAACGAGCTCAAGCAGAAGGTGCAGGCAGACTACGATGCCGCCGCTGCCAAGGTGAAGGAGGCCGAGCTGGCCGCCCGCAACGCCGCTGAGACCGTGGACATCACCCTGCCCGCCAAGACCCGCACGGTGGGTGGTCTGCACCCCCTGACGCTGGTCACCAACCAGATCATCGACGTGTTCTCCGGCATGGGCTTTGCCGTGGCTGACGCACCTGAGATCGAGGATGACGACCACAATTTCACCCGCCTGAACGTGCCCAAGGATCACCCCGCCCGCGACATGCAGGATACCTTCTACCTGTCCGACGAGTTCCTGCTCCGCACCCAGACCTCCGGCGGCCAGATCCGCACCATGGACAGCCAGAAGCCGCCCATCAAGGTGCTGATCCCCGGCCGTGTGTTCCGTTCCGATTCCGATGCCACCCACAGCCCCATGTTCCACCAGATGGAGGGTCTGGTCGTGGATAAGGGAATCACCCTGGGCGACCTGCAGGGCGCGCTGAACACCTTTGTGCAGAAGCTGTTCGGCAAGGACACCCGCACACGCCTGCGTCCCTCTTACTTCCCCTTCACCGAGCCCAGTGTGGAGGTCGATGTCAGCTGCTTTGAGTGCGGCGGCAAGGGCTGCCCCCTGTGCAAGCACACCGGCTGGATCGAAGTTCTGGGCGGCGGTGTTGTCAACCGCAAGGTGCTGGAGAACTGCAACATTGACCCGGATGAGTATTCCGGCTTCGCCTTCGGCATTGGCATCGAGCGCATCGCCATGCTGAAGTACGGCATCAACAACATCGGCCTGATGTTCGAGAACAACCTGCAGTTCCTCAAGCAGTTCCATGAATAAGAGGGGAGAGAACAGACAATGAAAGTACCTTTCAGTTGGTTAAAAGAATTCGTTGATATCGACGTTACCGCTCAGGAGCTGGAGGAGAAGCTGTTCTCCTGCGGCTTTGAGGTGGAAGAGCTGATCCCGCTGGATGCAGGCATCAGCAAGGTGGTCGTTGGCAAGATCGTGGAGATGGAAAAGCAGGAGGGCACCCACCTGACCAAGTGTGTGGTGGACTGCGGTGATTACGGCCACGATATCCGCATCAGCACCGGTGCTGCCAATATGAAGCTGGGTGACTGCGTGCCCGCCGCTCTGGATGGCTCCACCCTGCCCGGCGGCATCAAGATCAAGGCCCGCAAGATGCAGGGCGTGGAGTCCAACGGTATGCTCTGCTCCGGCGAGGAGCTGGGCCTGAACGATGACCTGTTCCCGGGCTCTGAGGTCTATGGCCTGCTCATCCTGCCCGAGGATTCCGTTCCCGGCACCGACATCGCGCCCGTTGTCGGTCTGGATGACTATATCTTCGATATCTCCATCACCGCAAACCGCCCCGACTGCCAGTCTGTGCTGGGCATTGCCCGCGAGGTCGCTGCCATTCTGGGCAAGCCCCTGCATATGCCCGCCATGGATTACAAGGCTGTCTGCGAGCCGGATGCTCCCATCACCGTCCAGGTGGAGGCCCCTGACCTGTGCCCCCGTTATATGGCACACTACGTCCGCAACATCCGCATGGGCGAATCTCCCCGCTGGATGAAGCGTCATCTGGCCCTGTGCGGCCTGCGCTCCATCAGCAACGTGGTGGATATCACCAACACACCCTGCTGGAAATGGGCCAGCCCATGCACGCCTTTGACCTGAACAAGGTCGCCGGCCGCACCATTGATGTGCGCCGTGCCCACGAGGGTGAGAAGATCGTGACCCTCGATGAAAAGGAGTTCACCCTGAACCCCAACAATCTGTCATCTGCGATGCCGAGAAGCCTGTGGCTCTGGCCGGCATCATGGGCGGTGCCAACTCCGGCATGGATGAGAACACCACCAGCCTGCTGTTCGAGTGCGCCACCTTCGCCCGTGACTGCGTCCGCAAGACCAGCCGTGCCCTGGGCCAGAACAGTGATTCCTCTGCCCGCTATGAAAAGGGTGTGGACCGCAACTCTCCCGAGCTGGGCCTGGCCCGTGCCTTGCACCTGATCCAGGAGCTGGACTGCGGCGATATCACCACCCTCGAGTATGACCTGACCGATGGCCGCCCGCTGGAGCGCAAGCACATCGTGACCACCCCTGCCAAGATCTGCGGCGTGCTGGGCATCACTGTGCCCGAGCAGACCATGATCGATATCCTGCAGCGCCTGGAGTTCACCGTGGATGTGCAGGCCGATGGCAGCTGGGATGTGTCTGCTCCTCTCTACCGTGAGGATGTGGAGAGCTTCCCCGATCTGGCGGAGGAGGTCATCCGTGAGTACGGCTATGACCACATCAACCCCACCTTCCTGAACACTGCCTCTGTTACCAACGGCGGCCTGAACTACGCGCAGAAGCAGCAGCTCAAGACCAAGCGCCTGCTGGCTGCACAGGCTTCTATGAGGCCTCCACCCTGGCCTTCTACTCCAACGCGGAGCTGGATATGCTGCACATCCCTGCAGAGGATGCCGCCCGCAAGGCCATCCGCATCCTGAACCCCATCAGCGAGAACCTGTCCATCATGCGCACCCTGCTGACCCCGTCCATGCTGAATGTCATCGTGGACAACCTCAAGAAGGGCAATGCCGAGGGCCGCCTGTTCGAGATGGCTCCCGTCTATCTGGCCAAGGAGCTGCCCATCAGCGAGCATCCCCATGAGCGTCAGACCCTCTGCATTGGTGCCTTTGGCCCCGAGGAGGACTTCTTCACCGTCAAGGGTGCAATAGAGCACTGGCCGCAGGCTTTGACCTGACCTTTACCTATGAGCGCGAGACCGCCCCGTGGCTCCACCCCGGCATCAGCGCCGCTGTCTACTGCAACGGCAAGCGTCTGGGCGTGTTCGGTAAGCTCTCCAATGAGATCAACGGCGAGCTGGAGATCGCAAAGGACCAGAAGGACAGCCAGAACATCTATCTGGGTGAGCTGGACTATGAGGCTTTGATGTCCTGCGTGGACGGTGAGCTGCGCTATAAGCCGCTGAGCCCCTACGCCGCCGTCAAGCGTGACCTGGCCCTTGTCTGCGAGGAAAAGGTCACCTGCGGCGAGATCGAGGACACCATCAAGAAGGCAAGCTCCCTCATCACCGAGGTCAAGCTGTTCGATATCTACCGCGGCGCAAACCTGGGCGAGGGCAAGAAGAGCATGGCCTTCTCCCTGACCCTGTCTGACCCCAGCGCGGAGATCTCCGCTGAGCAGGTCGAGCGCACCGTCAAGAAGGTGCTGGGCAACCTGAAGTTCAAGCTGGGCATTGAGATCCGGTAAACGGTGATCTTTACACAGCACTATGAGTCCCCTCTGGGCGGCATCCTGCTGGCCGCTGATGACACCGGCCTGACCGGCCTCTGGTTCGAGGGGCAGAAGTACTTTGCCCGCACCCTGGATTCGGTGCATCAGGAGCAGGAGACCGCCGTGCTTTCCGAGGCCAGACACTGGCTGGATGTTTATTTCGGCGGGCAGGAGCCGGACTTTACGCCGCCGCTCCATCCTGCCGGCTCGGCCTTTCAGCAGGAGGTGTGGGCGCTGCTGCGCCGCATCCCCTGCGGCCAGACCACGACCTATGGTGCACTGGCAAGGCAGCTGGCTGCAGAGCGCGGCCTTTCCCGGATGTCTGCGCAGGCTGTGGGCGGAGCTGTCGGACACAATGTGATCTCTATCATCATTCCCTGCCACCGCGTTGTCGGAACAAACGGCAGCCTGACCGGATATGCAGGCGGCATCGATAAAAAAGCCGCGCTGCTGAGACTGGAAATGAAAATGACGCGGTAAGAAATACGGAAAAACGAAAAAAAATCCCGAACCTTTTCCCGATGGGAAGAGGTTCGGATTTTTCTTGTGTGGTGGACGGACTGCAACGCCGGACGAACGCGTGCTTGAAAATATCGCTGCATAGCGTCACTATTGTGCTTTCTATTTTACCGAAACGCGTCCATCACTAAATCATTTTGCAGATGCAGGAACAAATTCAATTTTAACCTTCATTCCCATCCCAGCAGCAAGCCGCTGCAAGGTACGAAGAGATGGGTTTGCATTGCCGCGTTCCAGTTTGCTGATGTCGGTCTGTGCAATACCCGTGCGCTCCGAAAGTTGCTTCTGGGTCAAACCGCTTTCTTTGCGGGCCTTGAGCATGGCTTCAATCACGGAAAATTCCGGGTCAAGTGCGTCCCATTCGGCCTTGAATTCAGGGTCTTTCATCTGCTCATTCAAAAAATCGTTGAAGTTTGTCATTTGGAATTCTCCTTTCGGGCAAGATAATCTGCGCGATATTGTTTTGCCAGTGTGATCTCTGAAGCAGGTGTTTTCTGGGTCTTCTTGATAAATCCATTTGTGAGAATCACCTTTTTACCAACCACGAAGAAATACAGCACGCGGGTAATATCCGACCCAAACTTGGTACGAATTTCAAAAATTCCATCATCCAGTGCTTTGGAATACGGTTCCCTTAAACATGGCCCCTCTTCACGGAGTAACGCAACGGTACGCAAAACTTTGGCTTGCATTTTCTTATCCAGACTTAGGATAAACTCTTTGACTGGCTCGGAGCCATCGGCTTTATCGTAGAATTCAATTTCATATTCCTGCACGGCTGCACTCCCTTTGAATAGTGGATTTATCTCATATACAGTATAGCGGATATATCCTCTATTGTCAAGACCATCTCTTTACATCTTATCTCCTTTATGGGATAATAATGGCATTTTAGACTATAAAGGAGAATATTATGGCCTACTCTGCCGATTTTCGGAATAAGGTTGTCCAACTATACAACAGTGGCACAAGTACCGCTGATCTCTGTGCCCAGTTCCATATTTCTCGCAGTATCTTATATCAATGGAGCGAAGAAGCAAAAGTTTCAAACATTTCTAAACGTGATCTTGCAACGCTTCAACGCCATGTTGCAACCTTGGAAAATGAAAATTCCATCTATCAAAAATCTCTTGCTGCTCTTGATTTGTCCATAGACAACAAGGTGCAAATTATTGATGCCTTAAAGTCAGAATACAGCTTCTACACACTTTGCCGTTTGCTGAATCTTTCAAAATCCACTTACATAAATAGACAGAAAAGTGCACTGATTGAAAAGCAACTAGATGTAGAAGATACGCTTTTGAAAGAAAAAATCACTATCATCTTCCAGAAAAGCGATTACCGTTTCGGTGCAAAAAAGATTCGCGCAAAATTGATGGAGCAAGGCTATACTGTTAGCACAAAACGTATTGTGCGGCTCATGAAAGAGCACGGATTAAAACGTAAACAAGCACTTCCAGAGAACGCTACTTTTCAGCGGCACTATACTTATCGTCCCAATCTCGTAAAGCAAAATTTTACCGTTGAAAAGCCAAACAGCATTTGGGTCAGTGACATCACCTATGTTAAGGTAAACACTTCTATCGCATATGTCTGTGTTATCATCGACCTATTTTCTCGAAAAGTCGTTTCACACGCCGTTGCCGAATTCGCCGATGCAGAACTCACAATCCACACATTCAAATTGGCCTATCAAAATCGGAACCATCCGCAAGGGTTAACATTTCATAGTGACCAAGGCGCGCAGTATACCGCATTCAGCTTTCGTCAACTACTTCTTGACTTTAATGTACACCAATCCTTTTCCGATATAGGCAATCCACTTGATAATGCTGTGGCGGAATCTTTCTTTGCTTCGCTTAAAAAAGAACAGTTCAAATTTCATTTTTATGAAACTGTCTCCGAATTAGAGGAAAGTCTATCAGAATATATTGATTTTTATAACGATTACCGACCGCATGAATGTCTTAAACAGCAAACCCCAAATCAATTTGAAGAATCATATCAGCAACAAAAATAAAGGCGAGAGTATCCGATACTGTCCGAAAATAACAGTACCAAATACCCTCGCCCTTTCAGTTGGTGGAGGCGATGGGAGTCGAACCCATGTCCGAAAAGAGTTCAGCGTAGGTGTCTCCGGGTGCAGGCGATCAACAACATTCCCTCCGCGTCACGCCGGTCGCCAGGCTAACGCATTGGTAGCTTCATGAGTTCCTGCCGGTCCGCAAAGCTTAGGTCCGTTCAGGTGCTGTGTCTAAAGGACGCCCCGGCCCCACACGACACAAGAGTGGGCGGAACGCGCAGCACTCAGGCTGCGAGCAACTGATAATTATTGTTGTCAGTTAATTTTTTGGAGGAGTTTAGAGCAGGTCCCCCACTGCTACCCGCTGCCCAGGCCTCGCTCCCCCCGTCGAAACCTTTACGCCCCCATAAAACACACCTTGCGGTGTGGGTAAGCTTTGAAGTTTCCGGGCAGGAATGCTGCCTGAAATCAATAGTAAACGCCGTTGGATTTAACGGCCCGGTCGATGGAGCGCTTGGCATCGCGCTTGGCGGCATCTGCGCGCTTATCATAGAGCTTTTTGCCCTTGCACAGGCCCAGCTCCATTTTGACGCGGCCATGCTTGAAGTAGAGCGAAAGCGGCACAAGGGTGTAGCCCTGCAGCTTGCACTGCTGGTGCAGCCGCCGGATCTCGTTCTTGTGGGCCAGCAGCCGCCGCACCCGCATGGGATCCTGATTGAAGATGTTGCCGTGGTCGTAGGGGGTGATGTGCATTCCCTTGACCAGCAGCTCACCGTCCTCAATATCGACCCAGCTGTCTTTCAGGTTCACGCCGCCGGCACGCAGGCTCTTGACCTCGGTGCCTTTCAGCTCAACGCCGGTCTCCAACGCTTCCAGAACGAAGTACTCGTGGCGCGCTTCCCGGTTTGTGGCAATCGTCTTGGTTGCCGGACGCTCTTTGGTCGGTGCCATTCCGCGCGCCTCCTTTCTCTCGCTTTGGTATCGTTACGTTAGTATATCATATTTTTGTGGATTTTCAAGGCCGCTTTTTGAAGAAACTGTAAATCTTTTCCGCAAAAGGTGCCTTACAGCTTTTTATAGCCCGCCGGTTCGTCCGCTGCACACCGCCGCTCCATCAGGTAGGTGTCCAGCCAGCGGCCGTGGCAGTCCCGGGCAATGCGCTCCCGGCGGCCCACCACGCGGAAACCGCATTTCAGGTGCAGGCCCCGGGAGGGGGCGTTGTCCTGCAGCACCGTGGACTGCAGCGTCCAGTACCCGGCCTGTTCGGCCTCACGGCAGAGCGCCGTGAGCAGGTGATAGCCCAGTCCCTTGCCCCGGAATTTCTCCCCGACATAGATGCTCACCTCGGCCACGCCGCGGTAGCACCAGCGGGGGTCTACCCGATGCAGGCTGCCCAGCCGGCTACGACCCCATCGTCCAGCACCACCAGCCGGCATTCCCTGGCATGGGATGCGTCCCAGGCGGTGTAGGGCGGGCAGTTGGTCTGGAAGGTGGCGTGCTCGGTGGCAATGCCTCCAGATATATTTTGGACACGGCAGTCCAATCCTCCGGCATCATGGGCCGGACTGTGATCTCACTCATATTTCCTATCCTGACCGGAGCCGCAGTGCTCCGGTTTCCCCTCATTGCGTGTGCAATATCTTTTTTCAGTATAGCAGAATCTGCCGCAAATCACAATGGAAACCTGTTCACCTCAGGCCGGCAGAGTGTCTGGAATCTGAATATCCGGCCCCCCGGAAGCGTGGAGATCACAACGCATGGATTTTGTGGGCAGATTTGTTTTGACAATACCGGCGGGTGTGATACAATAGAAAAAAACCAACCGGTGCCGCCTGTGCAGTCTCATATTGTAGTCCTCCGTGTGGGAGAATGCAATCAGGGCGGTGCCGGGGGAAAGGAACGGAACATGAAACAGGCAAAACGAATCGTTGCGATGGTGCTGTGTCTGCTGGCTCTGCTGGCTCTGCCGCCGGTGCGTGATGGAAAAGGGAGAGCCCAACATCACGGCTCAGACCACCATGAAGGAAGTGCGCAGCAACCCGGGCATCAAGAACTCCGGCTTCTACACCTACTCGCAGGATAAGGACTGCCCGCCGGGTCAGGCCCTGTGGGAGATGACCACCGTGGAGGGCTACACCAACGAGTATGTGGCCGAAGGCTGTGCCAAGGGGCTGAATCTGGTCATTGAGAACTACAACAATGGCGTTCAGGTCACCCACTCGTTCTACACGGATGCGGAAAAGGCGGCGGACCGCACCAAAAACAACACCGGCCTGTTCTATTTCCCGGCCAAGGCTGAAAATGCCAAGTTTGCGCTGATCCTGGCTGGCAGCCGGTGCCAATGAGAGCGCCGAGCTGGAGGAGGGGGCCTGTACGGCCTGGCAGCTGCATGAGCTGGGCTATGCCGCCTTTATTCTGCGGTATCGCGTCTGGACGGATGCTTCCGATGACGCTCCGCTGGAGGACATCGGCCGGGCCATGCAGTACATTGAGGAACACGCTGCGGAGTTTGGCATCCAGCCGGAGCAGTACGCCATCGTGGGATATTCCATGGGCGGCCACCTGACGGGCCTGTTCGGCACGGAATCGGTGGGGTATAAGCATTACAATGTGCCCAAGCCCGCTGCCCTGCTGCTGGGCTACCCCATCAACGATATGACCTACATCAAGCCCATCTACCATGTCATTCAGGATATCGGTGCATACGGCCCCAAATACTATACCCGGAACCTTTCGGATGAGATCACGCCGGACTACCCCGCCACCTACCACTGGCACGGTGTGAACGACACGCTGCTGAAAGAGCTGGTCTACTGGCGGCAGGGACCGCAGCTGGAAGCTGCCCTGCAGGCCAATCACGTCAAGCATGTTTACCGGGTGTTCAACAATGCACCTCACGTCTGCGGCATCGGCACAGGAACAGATGCGAGAACTGGCTGGTGGAAGCCACTGCTTTCTGGGAAGAGCAGTGCGCCTGAGAGAAAGGATGAAACAGGATGAAAGATCTGAACGAAGCATTTGTGCATCTGAACGTTGGTCTGCCCGATGATGTGGAGCGGCTGAAGGCCGCGGGCTATTACAAAGAAGCCGTGGCACGGATCGATGAATATCTGGCCGAGGACTGGACGGAGACCCAGAACAGCCCCGCAGTCAGGGGTTGGAAATGCCGGAGTACGAGCAGCCCGCCAACCCTGTGCCCCACGGCGTGGACGCGCTGCGGGATGCCCTGCTGGTGCAGAAGGAGATCATGTGCCGTCTGCCGCAGGAATACTGCTGGAACGAGGCACAGGCCGTGGCCCGGATGCAGGGCCTTGTGCGGGATTTCACGGTGGAGGAGTTCCGCCAGCTGGTGCATGATGGCCGGGTAGACTGGCGATTCGTGGAAGGGAGAAGCACTACCTTGACCGCTTTGCCGAGACGCTGATCGCCACCCACGCCGACCTTGCCGCCCGTCAGCTTGACCCGCCCGCCCCGGCTACGCTGGCCCGGGAGCGCCGCCGCCGCATCCATGACCAGATGGAGCGGGAAGGGCAGGCCAGTGCCCGCATCACGCTGAAGACCAGCGTGGGGATGTCGGATGAGGCCTTTGCCGCCGCTCTGGCCAAGGCAAAGGCAGAGGGCCGGGAGAGCGTGCACGTCCGCGCCTGGCTGCCCATTCCGGCGGAATGCCTGGCCCAGAGCGAGATCGAGCTGCAGTGCTTTACCGAGCAGCCGGGCCGCATCGCCGATGCAAACGCCCCCCAGCGCACGGTCTGCTGGGAGGCTGACCTGACCGAAAACCGCCGCTTCGGGGTGCAGTACCGTTACAAGACAACGGCAGTCTATGCTGACCCGCTGGACTTTGTGCCCGCACCGGAACAGCCGACCTTTGATACCGAGGAGCAGGCCCCGCATATCGTGTTCACGCCTTACCTGCGGGCGCTGGCCGCACAGCTGACCGAAGGGATCACCGACCCGGCGGAAAAGGCAAAGCGCATCTATGATTACGTTACCCTGAACGTGCGGTATCACTATCAGCCCGCCTACTTTGTGCAGGACTGCCTGCCCGACCGCTGCGCGCGGGACCGGCGCGGTGACTGCGGCATTATGGCCCTGACCTTCATCACCCTCTGCCGTCTGGTGGGCATTCCGGCCCGTTGGCAGAGCGGCCTGTCGGTGTCGCCCACGGCGTGGGCTGCCACGACTGGGCCATGTTCTACATTGCCCCCAAGGCTGGATGTATGCCGACTGCTCCTTTGGTGCCTCCATGGCACGGCAGGGCGAGGAAGAGCTGCGCCGCCACTACTTCGGCAGCCTGGACACCGGGCGTATGGTGGCAAACCGCGCCTTTGAGGCACCCTTTGACCCGCCGATGTACGGGTTCCGCTCCGACCCCTATGATAACCAGTCGGGCGAGTGCGAGGTGGACGGCGTGGGCCTTTATGGCGATGCGCTGGATACCCGGAAAGAATTGGTCGATTTCGAGGACTTATAATCAATGGAATTTTTAGCTGGATTGTACACCCTGCTGCTGGTCACCATCTGCCTGCTGCTGGCAGCGGTGCTCTGGAAACTGAACAAGCCCCGGAACGGGGGAGACTACGAGGAGCTCAAGCGCTGGATGCAGCAGCAGCTCGATGCACAGGCAAAAGACTTTGCGGCCAGACAGGCGGCAATGGCGGAGCAGAATTACACCGCCATCCGCAGTGTCAGTGAGACATTGCAGACCTCAGTGCAGAGCATGAGCACCACGCTGGCACAGGGCCAGAGCGGCCAGCAGCAGATCCTGACCCAGCGGCTCCAGAGTCTGGAGGCCACCAACACCCAGAAGCTGGAAGAGCTGCGCAAGACCCTTGCGGAAAACATGACCGCCCTGCAGGCCGAGAACGCCAAAAAGCTGGATGAGATCCGCCACACTGTGACGAGCAACTGCAGGATGCCCTGCAGAAACGGGTGACCGAGAGCTTCAAGGCTGTGAACGACCAGCTGGAACAGGTGTACAAGGGGCTGGGCGAGATGCAGAACCTTGCCGCCGATGTGGGCGGGCTGAAGCAGGTGCTCTCGGGCGTAAGACTCGCGGCATTCTGGCGAGATCCAGCTGGGGGCCATTCTGGAAGAGATCCTGGCTCCGGAGCAGTACGAGACCAATGTGGCCACCATTCCGGGCAGCACCCAGCGGGTGGAATATGCCATCAAGATGCCGGG
>ENA-OQCN01000672-OQCN01000672.1-human-gut-metagenome-genome-assembly--contig:-NODE-672-length-18051-cov-3.937514_pt1 | contig 18051 bp, 19 predicted proteins | sample MGYA00242497_ERZ504576 | MGnify/ENA primary metagenome ERZ504576 (study PRJEB26092, sample SAMD00036296) | human gut metagenome | host: Homo sapiens | study: EMG produced TPA metagenomics assembly of... | reverse complement strand
AGGATATGTTAACAACTGTAGATCATTTATTCTGTCTAAATCAAAAAAGCTGTTCCTATCCGTTCTGTCAGAAAATACAGATGGAATCACAATACAGGGCACTGTTTCTGGATGATGCAATTGCCCCCATTCTTCTGGAAAAATTAGCAGAAAATACAAAAGAAGGCTATGTGACCTGGCTTATGTCACACAGCCTCCTGACCTTTGAGCAGGCAGAATCGGTTTTTTATTTTCAAATGAATGGCTGCCTTTCTATCAACAGACTGATGCTCCGCAATCACTGTAATGACTGGCAACAGATTCAGACAACAATTGACAAATTTATCAAAGCCGGACTGGAAAGTTTTCTGATTCATGATCAGAGGCAAGAAAATGCTTCCGATAATTTTGCAGCAAAACTTCCCCAACTGTTACTGCATCTTCTACACTCAGATAATGATCCGCATGATCCTGAAGAAATATTTTGCCAGATGCAGGAAATTCTTCATCTGCAAACCATACCTTTAAAGTTACTGAATATCTTGGAAAAACTGGAAAAACAGCACATAGATCCGCCTTTGTCTCTATAAATTCTGCACCCAGACTTGTACATGCTTTCTGAATTTTCTCAGGATCTTTATCCTGCAAAAGCTTTTCCAGTTTCTGCTCTGCAGTCCGGTCAAACCTGGTTCCCCGAATCAATCCATCTTTCAGGTTACCAAAAGTAATGAGCTTCTGTGAACTTTCTGTTCCATCAGCCATATCCAGATAATGCAGCAATGTCAGATAATGCCATTCGTCCATGTCTGAGTTAATACGAAACTCGGGGAGTTGAATTTCAATCGTTTCATAAAAACTCAGTACTTCAAGCACATTTCGGCTGCTATGAAAAACAGCCCCACTTTTTGCAGCAAGATCCTCTCCGGAACGATTTTGCAGCCGTTTTACTGCTGCCTGCAACATTTCCTGAAATGCACGGTTTTCTGTTTGATTTTTGTATTCCATAAGTTCTCCTTTGTGAATATTTATAGTATCTGTGTTGACTTTTCCTTTAAATTTCATTATAGTTGTAATTATATTATTTACAATCATCAAAATAATAAATATGCACAGTTTCTCAACATATTGGAAAGAACTGTTGAGAACTTGAAATGTTTTAGACAAACCAGAAATATTTTTTGTCTCAAAAATGTGAAAGCAAAATCATTATATCATACTACAAGGAGTTTCTTATCATGAAATATTCAACGAAATTAAGTGATACTGTTCATGTGATGGTTCTGATTGCTATCAACCAGGAAAAATCTCTCTCCAGCGCCTCAATTGCAGAAAGTGTCCATACAAATCCCGGCTTTGTACGCCAGCTTATGTTAAAACTAAAAAAAGCCGGACTTATGACCAGTGTAGCCGGACATGCCCGTCCTTCTCTTTCAAAACCGGCAGACCAGATTACATTGCTGGATATTTATAAGGCAGTTGAAGGCGAGAAACCGCTGCTTCATTTAGATACTCATACAAACCCTGATTGCGGCGTTGGTATTAATATTCAGTTATCCTTGCAGGGATTTTATAATGAAATTCAAAAAAAACGCTGAAGAAAAGATGAATACAATTACTTTACAGGATATCATAAATACTTATTACCAGCGAACATCCATGCAAAATGATTTACAGAATATTATATAGCAGGAGAAACGAGAAAGGACTTCCAGATATGGATTATCTTCTAAATGATGACGAATCTGATAACAATTTGGCGAGGAAAATTTTTATATTTTCTAATCCAGAAATTTTCTTGTTATCATGCCCGCCTCCGTGCGGGCATTTTTTAATTCAGCAGAGCACCGCAGGCGGCCTTTCCTATAAAGTAAAAAAAGCGATAAATTCAGCTCATCTGCAAGCTCCAGTGCCTCCCTGGGAAACTCATCAAAAAAACGTGTCTTGTGTTTTAGTCTCTTGACATTATCATAAGCAACTCCCCTGAGCTGAAGGTAACTCTGGCATGTTCGCTGATGATCTCATTGCTTACAGTAAGTCCACTGTCTGCTGCTGTCAGACAATAGTTACTCAGGGGATATTTAAATCCTTCCAGAGTCAGATCTGTCACATTTCCTCCAAACGGAAAAAATGACACATATTTTCCAAACTGTTCTGACTTTTTCAGAACTGTTCCGTCTGAAATAAGCTTCATATAATTATACCGATCCACAAGTGTTACTTCTGCCCCCTGGTTTTGTGCCAGGACAAGGAGTCCGAAATTCGCCATAAGATGATCTACTCTGTTTCCTGTCACACCAAAGATCACTATCTTTTTCGCACCGGTCCTGATCGCATAATTCATGGCAGACTGTGTATCTGAGTCATCTTTTTCCGGTCTCAGGCGGATAACTTTTATTTCTTTTTTTTCATTTCCAAAGCCTTTTTGCAATTTCCACTCAGTCATTCCACCATAGGGAATTTCACTGTCCATACTTCTTTCTTCATGAATTTCCAGGAATTTTTTCCATCTTCAGACAGACTGTCAAAATCTCCAATAACTGCATCCGGCAAAAGCTGATGCTCCAGAAAGAATTCCAGCCCTTTATCAGCTGCGATCAGACAGGCTTCATTCTTTTTTAAAAAATCGAGGGCAAAATCACTGTGGATATTGCCCCCGCTTACAATTATCGTATCTATCATGCTCTTCCTCAGTCAATCCTTCTTATGATCTCATCCATTCGTTCTCTGGCATGTTTTACATTTTTTGCCAGATCATCGTTGAAAACATAAGAACCTGCTACCAGCAGATTCGCACCTGCTGTGAGCACTGTCTCCATTGTCTCATCATTGATGCCACCATCAACCTGAACATCTACATCCAGATCCTCGGCCTCGATCAGTTCACGTACTTCCCTGATCTTTTCCGTACATTCTTCCATATACTTCTGACCGCCAAATCCCGGCTGTACAGTCATGATCAGAACCATATCCACATCGCTGAGCATATGACTTATATCGTTTACAGGTGTAGCCGGTTTGATGGAAACTCCCACCTTCACACCTGCTTCCCTGATCTGTTCAATAGTTCTCTCAAGATCTTCACATGCCTCCGCATGTACTGTAATGGAATCTGCCCCACATTCCACAAAATCTCTGATATATCTCTCAGGCTCTGTAACCATGAGATGTACATCAAAAAACAACTTTGATTCCTTTCGGATAGACTTTATCACCGGCATTCCAAAAGAAATACTCGGTACAAAATCACCATCCATAACATCAATATGAAGCCATTCAATCCCCTCTTTTTCCAGGGTTTTGATCTGTTCGCCCAAACGGTTAAAATCTGCCGATAAAATAGAAGGGCATAACTGATACATAATTAGAATCTCCTTTTCTCTTTTAATTCATTATAAAGTCCCAGATAATCTTCATAGCGAAGCTGGCTGATCTCATGCTCAGCCAATGCTGCTTTCACGCCACAGTCCGGTTCATGGATATGTCTGCATCCCTGAAATCTGCACTGTTCTTCATATCTGCGAAACTCCGGAAAATACGCCTTAAGTTCCTGTTCTTCTATATCTGTCAGATATAAAGAAGAAAATCCCGGTGTATCCATCAGATAAGTATCATGTCCCACCGGTATCACCTGAGAATGACGCGTGGTATGCTTTCCACGTTTCAGCTTCTTACTTATCTCCCCGGTTTCCATCTGTACATTTTCCTGCAGTGCATTGGTGATTGAAGATTTTCCCACACCGGAAGGTCCTGCAACTACAGTTGTTTTTCCTTTCAGGATCTCACGTATTTCATCCAGACCCTCTCCATTAAAAGTGCTGGAAAAATCACATCATATCCACAACTCTTATAGGTTTCATATAAAAGCTCCAGTTCTTCCTGTTTTGCAAGATCTTTCTTGTTAAAACATATGACTGCCGGAACATTCTCTTTCTCCATCATGATCAGAAAACGGTCAAGCAGCATAAAATTAGGTTTAGGATTCTCCATCGCAAAAATCACAAAAGCCTGATCCACATTGGCAACGGCCGGACGGATCAATGAATTTTTTCTGGGAAGGATGGCAGTCACACTGCCTTCCTTCTCCTGTTCATCCAAAACCTCTATCTCCACATTATCCCCTACAAGAGGTTTCTGTTTATCTTTTCTGAATATTCCCTTTGCTTTGCATTCATAAATCTCATCATTTTCTGCATAGATGTAATAAAATCCTGCAATTCCTTTTATTATCTTTCCCTGCATGGATCATTCAGCCTTAGCAAATGTAATAGAATAATTTCCGAGTTCCTGATAAGTTCCACTGATCTGTTCAGACAGATACAAAGTACCCTCGCTGATACCAGGTGCACCTGTGATATCCAGATCATACGGGAACTGGATTACCTGATCTTCCAGAACAACTGAAGCTGTCGGTGTTCCGTTTACATTCTGGATCAGTTCCAGACGAACCGGACCTCCGGAATATCCTGACGGAGTATTCAGGGTCTGTGTACATTTCCATACTTCCCCGGCTGCTGCCGCCGCACTGTTATCTGCTGTCTGTGCCGGAGCATCAGATGATGCAGCAGTATCTGCGCTGTCACTCTGAGCCGAAGGTTCCTGATCTCCGGTACTTACTGTGATCACAACATTTACATTATCCGGATCTTCCCAGTTTCCGGCTTCCGGTTCCTGTGAAATTACTTCTCCTTCTGCCACCTCTGTACTCTTTTCCTCTTTTACTTCCACATTGAGGAACTTACCAAAAGTAGTAACTGCATCATTCTTTGTCATCCCGACAACACTTGGAACCTCCACACTGTCTCCATAGTCCACGCCTCGACTGACAAGCAGTGTTACGCTGTCCCCTGCTGAAACAGAGTTTCCGGCTGCCGGAGTTGTGGAGACTGCATATCCCGGATCTGTAACCGGAGTACCATCATCATTTAATTCACTGTATTCTTTCTGTATCTCAACAGTTAATCCCATATCTTCCAGAGTCTGCTGTGCGTCTACTCCGGTCTGTCCATCCACATCCGGAATTGTGATCTTCTGCGCACCCTTGCTGATATAATACTTAATGGTCGTATACTGCTCTACTTTACTTCCCTTTGGAATATCCTGTGAAGAAATGGTTCCTTTTGCCTGATTTGAAGCCTCCTCGCCCATAGGCTGAATACCCAGTTTCATATCCTTTGTGATATTCTTTGCTTCATCCTCTGTTTTTCCTACCAGATTCGGCACAGTTATCATTCCGTCATCATCTGATTCCGATATATCCTGGGCCTCAGTTTTTTTGTCTGTATCATTGTTACTTCCAATAAGTCCGGACGCCTTTCCTGCGACCAGAATGATTGCTATCAGAATCACAACACCCATCAGAAGCATTACAATAGTCAGCCCATGTCCGCCTCCTTTTTTCTTTTTCTCAGGCTTATCTGATTTCTTCCTGTGCTTTTTCACTTCCGGCTCATCATCATAATCTGTTTCATTGATTTCTTCTTCCAGAGCCTCAGGTTCTGACTTTGCGATCTGCTTCGGCATATGTTTGATCTCGCCAAGCTCCTTATCTGAGATCACAACTGTTTTTGCTTCGTTATCCACAGACGTCAGCGTTACGAAATCTCCCTGTGGATCGATCAGAGAATGCTTCAGATCTGCGATCACATCCTCCATATTCTGATAACGGCGATCCACGCTTTTCTGTGTACATTTCAGAATGATCTGCTCCAGACTGTGGGGAAGCTCCGGTGTATAAATACTTGGAGGAACAATCTCTTCCTGAAGATGTTTGATAGCAATAGCTACTGTGGTATCTCCGTCAAAAGGAACCTTCCCTGTAACCATTTCATACATTGTGATACCCAGTGAATAAATATCACTCTTCTCATCACTGTATCCGCCTCTGACCTGTTCCGGTGAACTGTAATGAACAGATCCCATTACATTTGAGCTTATGGTATTGGAAGAAGCGGCTCTTGCAATACCAAAATCTGTTACTTTTACCTTTCCATCCATGGAAATGATAATATTCTGCGGTTTTACATCACGATGTACAATCCCATGGCTGTGTGCAGCTTCCAGTCCCATGGAGACCTGGATTGCAATACTGGTTGCTTCTTTTACAGAAAGCTTTCCCTTTTTGGAAATGTACTCCTTGAGAGTAATTCCCTCAATAAGCTCCATAACAATGTAATAACTCCGTTATCGTCACCAACATCAAATACATTCACTATATTCGGATGTGTCAGGACTGCTGCAGCCTGAGCCTCACTTTTAAACTTGCGGATAAACGTCGTATCCTCTCTGAATTCCGGCTTAAGAACTTTTACAGCAACAAACCGATTCAGCTTATGGTCTTTTGCCTTGTATACGTCCGCCATTCCGCCGGTACCAATTTTTCCTAATATCTCATAGCGTTCTGCTATGATCATTCCCGTTTTTAACATGCTTTCACCTCGTCTGTGAATGGTTCTACCAATACAATTGCAATATTATCCTTGCCGCCATTGCGGTTTGCTTCTCTTATAAGTATCCTTCCTTTTTCATCCAGATCTGTAGATGTGTCAGAAATGATTTCCCTCAGCTGGCTGTCCTCAACCATGTTGCTGAGCCCGTCCGAACACATCAAAACTACATCTCCGGGTTCCAGTTTCAGATCAAAGAAATCAATATCCACTGTTTTCTCTGCTCCAAGTGCTCTTGTAATGATATTTTTCTTAGGATGCTTCCTTGCCTGTTCAGGGTCAAGTTCTCCCATTCTTACCATCTCCTGCACCAGTGAGTGATCCCTTGTTATCTGCTGAATCTTCTCTCCGATCACATAAAGTCTGCTGTCACCTACATTTGCCACATAAGCGTAATGTCCTACGATAGTAGCTGCCACCATCGTTGTTCCCATTCCTCTGAGTTTCTCATCCTGCTGTGCCTGGGTAAGAATCTCGGTATTTACACATTCAATGGCATGACGGATTACCTTTACCGGATTAAAATCCGCATCCTGCCGGATTTCCTCCACCATAGATGTAACCGCATGAGAGGATGCATAATCACCTGCATTATGACCACCCATACCATCTGCAACAACAAACAGATTCGGAAGATTTCCAACCGGGTCAGCAGTTGCGAACACATAATCCTGGTTCATCTTCCGCTTTTGCCCGACATCAGTAGCTGAATATATCCTCATGTCACTTCTCGCTTTCTGTTTTTTCCATATAACTTTTTCTTAACTGTCCACAGGCACCATCAATATCACTGCCCATTTCTCTTCTAATAGTAACATTTATTCCACATTTTTCAAGTTTTATTTTGAAATTCTCCACAGCCTGTCTTGTTGAACGCACAAAGGAACGTTCCTTAATAGGGTTTACCGGGATCAGATTTACATGGCAGTTCATATCTCTGATCCTGCCGGAAAGTTCCCTTGCATCCTCATCGCTGTCATTAACTCCGGCTACCAGACTGTATTCAAATGTGATCCTGCGCCCGGTTTCTTTAAAATAATAACGGCAGGCTTCCAGAACCTCATCCATGCTGTATTTGTTTGCGATCGGCATCAGTTCCCGTCGCTTCACATCATTAGGTGCGTGAAGGGAAAGTGCAAGTGTCATCTGAAGCTTTTCTTTTGCAAGGTCATAAATCTTCGGAACCAACCCACAGGTAGATACAGTCAGGTTTCTCTGACTGATATGAAGTCCTCCGTCTTCTGTCAGGATATGTATAAACCTGAGAAGATTTTCATAATTATCAAGAGGTTCCCCCGTTCCCATGACCACAACATTGGAAACTCTTTCTCCTGTCAGAGCCTGTATCCTGTATATCTGATCCAGCATTTCTGACGGGAGAAGACATCTGGTCAGTCCTCCTATGGTAGATGCACAGAATCTGCATCCCATGCGGCATCCCACCTGAGAAGAAATACAGACAGAATTTCCATGTTTATACCGCATGAGAACACTCTCTATCACATTTCCATCACTGAGACGGAACAGATACTTCTGTGTACCGTCAATCCGGGATGTCTGTACATCTACCATCTTCAGTGCTGTGACAGGATATTCTTTCAGTTTTTCCCTCAGGCTTTTGGAAAGATTGGTCATCTCATCATAAGAAGTAACAAGGTGTTCATGCAGCCAGCTGTAAATCTGCTTAGCACGAAAAGGCTTATCTCCCAGAGTGGTCATCAGTTTCTTTAATTCGTCGATCGTCATTGACTTAATGTCTGTCATTACTTATTTTCTCCTGAATTTTGCAATAAAGAAGCCATCTGTTTTGTGTACTCCCGGCAGAAGCTGAAGATAACCCAGAGCTGTTGTCTCAGAATGCAGTTCTTCCGGAAGATACGGATCAATACTCTCCAGTTTGAATGGATGATTATTCATAAACCACAACATGTTCTCTTCATTCTCTTCCTTTGCGATAGTACAGGTACTAAATACCAGCACTCCGCCCGGTTTCACATATTCTGCCGCATTGTCAAGGATTGTTCTCTGAAGGATTACAATCTCTTCCTGCTTCTGTGCAGTCACCCTGTATTTGATCTCCGGCTTCTTTCCAATTACTCCATATCCGGAACATGGGACATCTGCCAGAACGACATCTGCCTTGAGTTCTGAATCTACATCAAATACCGTAGCATCCATCACATGAGCCTGCACATTAATGCAGTCTGTTCTGTGAATATTCTCTTCGATCATATCCACTTTGTACTGGCTGATATCGCGTGCATCTACTGTTCCGTAATCTCCCATTTTATCTGCAACATGGAGACTCTTTCCACCAGGTGCTGCGCACATATCTATCACATAATCCCCTTTTTGCGGATCTGCAATTTCTGCCACCAGCATGGAACTTACATCCTGCACCTGGATTTTCCCCTGTATAAATGCATCCAGTGCAAGAATATGGTTATAATTTGAAATTTCATATGCATAGGGAAGATAAGGTGCAGGTTTCACTTCCACTCCCTGATCGACCAGGCTCTCATAAATCTCTTTCTGTGGATATTTATGAGTTCTGCAGCGTACTGTGATCGGTTTCTCAGTGAGAAAATCTGTAAGGATCTTTTCTGTTTTTTCTTCCCCGTAATCCTCAAGCCAACGGTTTACCAGTGTTTCCGGCATAGAATATCTGACAGACAGATATCTGACCGGATTTTCTTCCCTTGAAGGAAGTTTCAGATTTTTCCACTCTCTGGCAATCGTACGAAGAACACCGTTTACAAAAGGCTTCAGGCTGTAAAAGCCTTTTCTCTGTGCCAGCTTCACCGCTTCATTACACACTGCACTGTCCGGCACACTGTCCATAAACCTGATCTGGTAGACTGCACTTCTCAGGATTTCTCTGATCACAGGCTTCATTTTATCTACAGATACTTTTGAATATGAATCAATAATATAATCTATTAAAATACGATATTCCAGTGTTCCCTCACAGACTCTGGTGATAAAAGCTCTCTCCTGTCTTGGAAGAAACTGATACTTGGAAAGAGCATTGCGGATAGCGATATGACTGTGTTTTCCCTCTTCCTCGATTTCCAGTAATATCTGCAATATCAGTTCTCTTGTATTTATTCCATTAGTCACGATCTCTTCCTCCGGCCAGTATGATCAGTCTTAAAAGCTGCAGAATTGATGAAGCAAGTGCTGCAACATAGGTAAGTGCCGCTGCTGTAAGAACTTTTCTTGCCCCTTTCACCTCATCAGCTCCAAGCATTCCTGAACTTCCAAGCATTTTCAATGCTCTTGAAGATGCATTAAATTCTACCGGAAGAGTTACAAGCTGAAAAAGAACTGCAAATGTAAACAAAATGATTCCGACAGTCAGCAATGGACGGATTGAAAAAATCAGTCCTGCCAGAAACAATGGCCAGGAAAGTGTGGAACCGATGTTTGCAACAGGCACAATCGCAGAGCGAAGATTCAATGGCACATAGTTAGTCGCATGCTGGATAGCATGTCCGCATTCATGCGCAGCCACTCCGATCGCAGCCACAGATGTTTTATCATATACATCCTGAGAAAGTGCCAGTTTCTTACTTCTCGGATCATAGTGGTCTGTCAGGCTGCCGGATATGGGTACTACCGTAACATCCGTAATTCCTGACATACGAAGAATCCTTCTGGCAGCATCGGCACCTGTAAGTCCCGATGCACTGCGCACTCTGCTGTAAACAGAAAACGTACTCTTTACCTTTGCAGATGCCAGTAAAGACAGCACCATTCCGATAACGAGCAGTAAATACGTAGGATCAAAATAATAATATCCGTACATCTAATCACTCCTTATGATCTGTAAAAACAATTCCATTTTCAATGTGATATCCCCGGAGAAAGGCTTCTGTTTCCATACGCTTCTTACCTTCCAGCTGTACCTCTGTAAGAATCAGCACTCCTTCTCCACATGCTGTATGGATCCCCTCTTTATCTGTCAGGAAGATTGTTCCCGGAACAGCATCTGTTTTCTCAGTGCTAACTTTACATTTCCACACTTTCAGAGTTTTTCCATTAAGAAATGTATAAGCACTTGGCCATGGATTCAGGCCGCGTACAAGGCGTTCCAGTTCTTCTGCAGATTTTCTGAAATCCATCAGTCCCATCTGTTTGGTGATCATAGCCGCATAAGGTGTAGGACTCTCCTCCGGCTGTTTTTCAAACTCCGCGGTTCCCTGCTCAATAGACGGAAGCGTCTTGATCAGCAGATCCGCACCGGCCTGCGCAAGTTTTCCAAACAGGCTTCCACCTGTTTCTGTCGGAGAGATTGGAATCACTATCTTTGAAATCATATCACCGGTATCAAGACCTTCTCCCATCTGCTGGATCGTTACACCTGATACTTTTTCCCCGTCGATCACAGCCTGCTGGATAGGCGCTGCTCCTCTGTATTTCGGAAGAAGAGACGCATGAATATTGATACATCCAAATTTCGGAAGTTCCAGGATTTCTTTTGGAATAATCTGTCCATATGCAGCAACAACTATGATATCAGGATTGATTTCTTTCAGAATCTCCAGAAATTCAGGGTTATTTCTCACTTTCTCCGGCTGATATACCGGAATATCGTGCATAACGGCTTCTTCTTTTACAGGTGTTGGCAATAATGTCTTACCTCTCCCTTTTGGTTTGTCAGGCTGAGTCACCACTGCTGCCACCGCATATCCGGCTTCTGTCAGTGCATGTAATGACGGCACTGCGAAATCCGGTGTTCCCATAAATACTATCTTCATTTGATTATCACTCCTCATCCTCATCATAGGAAACCTGATGAAGTTCTCCTTCTACCAGTCTGTATACATATGTCCGTCCAGATGATCGATCTCATGGCAGAAAGCACGCGCAAGAAGACCTTCCCCTTCATATTCTACTTCATTCATATCCTCATCCAGAGCTTTTACCTTTACATAGTTCGGACGTGTTACCTGACCAGCCATTCCAGGTACACTTAAGCATCCTTCATCACCAGTCTGTTCGCCTGATGTTTCAAGGATTTCAGGATTGATCAGCACGATAGGACCCTCTCCTATATCGATCACAACAATACGCTTCAGCATACCTACCTGTGGTGCAGCGAGGCCAACTCCCATTGCATCATACATGGTTTCAAGCATATCCCCGATCAGATCATGAATACGTGGTGTCATTTTTTCTACCGGTCTGCTGACCTTTGCAAGTACTTCGTCGCCCTGTAATCTGATTTTTCTAAGTGCCATTTCTTTATTCTCCTCTTCTTTGATTATGATGTTAGAATCAAAAGATATTTTGCCCCTAACCTGATATCTTGATTATTGTTATATCACGATTTCAGAAATTACTGCCTTCCGGTTTTCCCTTCTGCAGCAGATTACTTCAGTAATAAGATTTTGAAAAACTCTGCCATAATTAACTGAAATCAAATTGTATGTATATTTTCCGGAAACCGGAATTTATCTCTATGTATTTCTCCAGCTGGTCTTTGATATGTACCAGCGTTTTATGATCTTTATGTTTTAAATAGATAACCTGTCTGTAAATATCCTTAACTTTTCCAACTGACGCATATGCCGGGCCAATGATATGCAGGTCATTTTCTCTGTATATCCTTTCTATATAAAGTTTCAGATAATACATTGCCTGAACCAGTTTCTCATCTTCCGGACCTGAACCCAGAACTGCCAGCATATGTGCCGCAGGCGGATAATCCAGAAGCATACGGTAACTCATCTCTTCCTCATAGAATGCCTGATAATCCTGCACTGCCGCCGCCTGAATACTGTAATGATCCGGATGATAGGTCTGGATCACTGCCTCTCCCGGTTTTTCCCCCCGTCCTCCCCGGCCGACTGCCTGACAGAGAAGCTGAAAGGTACGTTCCGCACATCGATAATCCTCTGCATTCAGCGAAAGATCCGCTGCTACTATTCCCATGAGTGTGACATCCGGAAAATCATGCCCCTTAACGATCATCTGTGTTCCGATCAGTATATCTGCCTCATGAGCTGCAAAAGCTGCAAGGATCTTTTCATAGCTGCCCTTGGTTCTTGTTGTATCAAAATCCATTCTGAGAGTCCTGACTTCTGGAAAATCTTCCCGCACTACCTTCTCGATCTGCTGTGTTCCTGCCTTAAATCCGCCAATATAAGGCGATCCGCACACCGGGCATATCCGGGGTTTTCCTGTCTCATATCCACAGTAATGACATAAAAGCCTTTCATTATTATGCTCCGAAAGAGAAACATCACAATGCGGACACTTCATCACATGTCCACAGGACCGGCAGGATACAAAACCTGCGTATCCTCTTCTGTTCAGAAAAAGCATTACCTGTTCTTTTTTCTCAAACCGGCCTTTCATCTTTTGCCGGAGTTCTTTGCTCAGTACAGACCTGTTTCCTGCTTTTAATTCCTCACGCAGGTCTACGATAGAAACCCGGGGCAGAGGTCTGCTTCCATATCTTGTTGTCAGCCTGACCAGACTATATTCCCCATTCATTGCCTTACTGTAGGCTTCCACTGATGGAGTAGCTGAACCCATTACCACATTTGCATGTTCTAAAACAGCTCTCCGGATTGCAGTTTCCCTTGCATGATAACGGGGTGTGCTTTCACTTTTATAGCTTGGTTCATGTTCTTCATCAATAATGATCAGTCCCAGACTGGCAAATGGCGTAAACAGCGCAGATCTGGGACCGATCATCACCTGGACTTCTCCCTTTTTCGCACGTTTAAACTGATCATAGCGTTCTCCCTGAGACTGTCTGGAATTGATAACTGATACTTTATCCCCAAATCTGGCATAAAATCTGCGTACCGTCTGATATGTCAGAGCAATCTCCGGGATCAACACGATTGCTTCTTTTCCCTGAGAAAGCGTCTGCTCGATCAGCTTTATATACACCTGGGTTTTCCCGCTCCCTGTCACTCCCTCGATCAGTACAGGCTTCGGCGATGGTTTTTTCCACTCTCTCTGTATCTGCTTTACTGCCGCTTCCTGTTCATCTGTAAGCGGCATTCGCCTTTCTCCGGAAATATCACCTGTATTCAGTGAAGTTCTCATTATCTCATCATATTCTATGCGGATAATCCCCTGCTCCTGAAATTTCTTTACAACAGCAGAAGTTGTCCCCAGTTCTTTCGCCGCATGTGTATAATCCAGTCTTTTTTTCTCCAGAAGTTCCCTCAGAAGTCTTGTTCTTGCTTTAAATCTTGTTTGTTCAAGTTCTTTCAGCAACTGCATTCCCGCCTCTTCGGAAATGTCCAGGCATATATATTTTTTCTCTTTTGCCTTGATTTTCTCCTGAATTGGAAGTACTGTTCTGAGAGCCTGGATCATGGTGGAACCATAATTTTCTCTCATCCAGGCTGCCAGGGCGATCAGCCTGGATTCCGTAGTCTCTTCTCCACTGCAGATTTCACTGATTTCTTTAATCTTTTCGGGAGCAATTTTCGGTTCATCCGACAATCCGATCACATATCCTTTACGCACCCGGCCGGCATTTCCAAAAGGGATGGCTGCCACCATCCCTGCCTTTATTTTCTTCTCCAGCCTTTCCGGTACACGATATTGAAAACTCCGGTCCAGTTTATCACTGGAAATATCAATTATTATATCAGCATATATCATGAACTTATTCCTGTTTGACCCGCTACCTATTTACCAGCAAGAATATCTGCGATCAGGACACGTTCATCCATAGGATATTTCTTTCCTTTAATTTCCTGATAATCCTCATGTCCCTTACCTGCCAGAACTATAATATCCCCCGGCTCTCCATGATGGATCGCATAGGCGATGGCTTCTTTTCTGTCCGGAATCTCTACATATTTTCCATCGGTTTTTGCCATACCGATCTTGATATCATCGATGATCGCCTGTGGTTCTTCATCACGTGGATTATCAGAGGTAATGATGGTAAGGTCTGCAAGCTTCCGGAAACTCTCCCATCTCATAGCGACGAAGCTTCGATCTGTTGCCTCCGCATCCAAACAGACATACCAGTCTGTGGGAATGATATTCTTTCAAAGTGGTCAGAAGACTCTCCAGAGCCATGGCATTATGCGCGTAATCGATCATCAGAGTAAAATCATCGGATACTTTTACCATTTCGATACGGCCTTTTACCTTAGCTACTTTTAAGGCTTTGAGAATGTTCTCTTCCGAAACCTTAAAATGACGGCAGATCGCGATTGCTGTCAGTGAATTGTAGATGCTGAATTTACCGGGAATATCTATCTCCACATGAAAATCCAGAAGTCCTTTCAGATGGTAGGAAATACCCAGATATCCTTTACCCCCGACCAGCTTTGCATCTTCCGCACGAAGGTCTGCTTCCGGTGAAAATCCATAAGTTTCCAGGCTACATGTATGACCTTCAATAATCTTCTCGAAATGTTCATCATCTCTGTTTACAATTCCTACCTTGCACTGTTTCAGAAGTAAGGACTTGCATCTGAGATAATCATCAAAATCCTTATGTTCATTTGGTCCGATATGATCCGGCTCAATATTTGTAAAAATACCAAAATCGAAAACAAATCCCTGAGTTCTGTGAAGCATCAGTCCCTGGGAGGAAACTTCCATAACCACACAGTCACAGCCGGCTTCTGCCATCTCATGGAAATATTCCTGAATCACATAAGACTCCGGTGTTGTGTTCTTTGCAGGAATCACTTTGTCACCGATGATCGCTTCAATGGTTCCGATCAGTCCCACTTTATATCCGGCATTTTCCAGAATAGATTTTACCATATACGTAGTGGTTGTTTTTCCTTTTGTTCCTGTGATACCGATTGTTTTCAGTTTCTCTGCGGGATATCCGAAATATGCGGCAGAAATAAACGCCATCGCATATCGTGTATCTTTCACAAGAATGACTGTCACATCTTCCGGTGCTTCCACAGCTTCTTCCACAATCAGAACCTTTGCTCCTTTTGCAACTACATCCGGCACAAATTTATGGCCATCCACCACTGCGCCGCGGATACAGACAAAAAGAGAGCCCTCTTCTACTTTCCGGGAATCATAAATCACATTTTTTACTTCCTGGTCTGTACTGCCCTGAAGACATGTATATTCCAGCTTTTCCAGTAAGGATATTAATTTCATTTTAATCCTCCATATCATTTCCTGCCTGCCTGAATTTTATACAGCCTCTGCGGCAATTGCGTTACTGTTCACTCCGTTCACAGTAACGCAATTTCTTTAAAGTCAGGCAGAGGTGTTTTACTAAAGCGTATATTCTATATAAGAATAGCACACCTCCCCTGTCGTTTCAACGTTGTTTCTCTACTTCTGCTGTTTTTTTGTCTTCCTGTAACAGAATGCGCTGACTCCGGACATGATTGCAAAAATCCCCAGTACAATATACAAAGCCGTTTCTGTCTCATCTCCTGTACGTGGTTTGGAAGCAGTAGTATAAGCACTTCCGGACTTTGAGTCATATCCATAACTCTGGGAAGCCAGAGATGCCGGTTGCGGCGTAACTGTAACAATATTATCAGTTTCCTTTAATTCTACGTTTGCCTTAGATGTCATTGCCTGTGTACCAGTCTCATCAGATGTAACGATTACCTCATTGATCAATTCCTGACTTGCCATATATTGTGGAACAGTCACTGTGGCGTAAAGTGCAAAAGCCTCTCCCGGTGCGATCTGCGGAATCAGAGCCTGTGTACCTGTGCTGTTTAATGTTACGCCCTCTTTCCTGACAAAGTTTGCCTGAATACCGGCATTTTGGAATCTTTCTGTACTGAGAACCGAATGAAGTGTCCGCTCACCCGTATTCCTGATGCAGATCTGATATGTGATCGTATCTCCCGGATATGCCTGTGTTCTGTCCGCAGTTTTCTCCACCTCAAAAGCAGCCTTTAATGCAATGACTTCTGTTTCGACTGATTTCTGACATCCAATACTTCTTCCTTTCCCGGATATTTCGCTTTTACAGTTACTGTATGAATAAGCTCTCCTGCCTGCTCTTCTGCAAGCTGTACTGTCATCTGAAGATTTCTGATTTCTCCTGCCTTAAGACCTGAAATAATTCCCTGCATACCATTTGCAGTAAATCCCTCTTCCTGTTTCCATTCGGCTTTTATATTATCCTGAGAAAAAACACTGGATATCTCTATATTTTCCAGAGGTAATTCTCCTGTATTCTCTACAGACAATATATAAGTAAGGTTCTGCCCTGCACGTACCTCTTTCGTCTCCTGCTGTAACCGGGCTGTGATCCCTGTTTTTGCCTCCTGTACGGAAAGCAGAGCTGAAGGAGTTTCTGCAACAGTCCGGGTTTCATCCCCTGATTTCATCCAGAAATACGCACCTGTCCCCTCCCAATCTTTGCAAAGCGGTGCATCCTGGCACAGAGGATAATCTGTTTTTACAGAAGAAATACGATATTCTTCACGCAGAGACACCGGCACTTTCATGGTAAAGATATCTGTTTCCGCATCTGAAAGTGCAGTCTCACAGGTCAGCTTTGTAATCTGGGTTGTCTCACCTTTCTTATTTTGTATCTGTACGGATTCAGCCTGCAGATCATTCTTTAACGCTTCTGCATTTACCTGAAAATATTCTGAAATATATACAGTCAGAAAATATCTGGTTTTATCTTCCCTGATCTCATTTTGGTTCTCCTGCTCACTCTGTTGTGTCTGTCCGGTTTCTGTGTCAAATCCTTCTGCGTTTTCTTCTGCCTTCCGGTATTCTTCGCTTTCTATATCTTCTATATCTATTACTGCACTCTCTGATTCACACTCTGTATTTTCGGAATCCACTTCATCTGTCGTATTTTCTGCTGCTTCTGCTTCTCTCACTTCGCCATCCCATGTACTATTTTCCATCGGCAACTGTCCGTTCTCCGAAGCAGTATTTTCCTGTTGACTTTTGTACAGTTCTTTCAGACCGCTCACTTCCAGTGTCAGTTCTGCCTGAAATTTCTCTTCATCGATCCACTGTGCACTCTGCTTTAAACCCACAGCAGGAATATATAACTCTGCAGCTTCAAATTCTGCTGCTGATACTGCTCCTGCTCCCAAAATCCCGACAGCAGCCGTTATCATGACTGCTTTTTTTAACTGATTCCATATTCTTCTTTTCATTCTCTCATTCTCCTGAATTTTTATTCTATGTCATCTGAGGTACTTCCACTGTCAGAATGATATCGGTACAGTATCTTTCGAGATTATAAGTTCATATCCACAGACATACGCATCTCTCCTCTCTGTTTTGCACAATAAATAAGATTTTCAGAGTTTCTGCTCAGGATTCAAAACCATCTCCCGGACTATCAATAAATAATTGGAAATTTTTGCACCGGACCGGTGCGTGAAAATAAGAATACTGATAACGCTGTTGCCGATGAATCTACTTTAGCATGTCTATGCTATAAAAACAAGATACCACTTTTTATTTTTCGTATTTGTTTATAATTCTTTTATAAATTTACCGATTGTTTCAGAAATTCGACATACTTTGAACATAATTTTCCCATATAATAGGTCTTGGATAGATGAAAAACCACTCTCTATCTCCCCCCTCAAAAACAAAACAGCTCTCACAGAAATGTGAGAGTCTGTTTGTTTTTTGTTACTGTTCACTGATAATATCCCGCGATGGTGTTTTT